>Ga0123356_10002363_pt1 | contig 20264 bp, 18 predicted proteins | sample TergutEmb28metaG_2_FD_92546 | JGI IMG/M metagenome (GOLD analysis project Ga0123356, IMG submission 92546) | Embiratermes neotenicus P3 segment gut microbial communities from Petit-Saut dam, French Guiana - Emb289 P3 | ecosystem: Host-associated > Arthropoda: Insects > Digestive system > Gut ... | reverse complement strand
TACAATTGCCTCAAAATCTTGCGCTTGGTAGCCTTGCCAACCGCCCAATCTAAAGTTCACAGTGCCACGAATATAATCTATTAACCCCTCATCGCCATCTGCCGTATATTGTGAGCTGTATTTCGATAGAATTTGTATGGATTTGTCTTTTTGAAACTTATAATAACTTGCTTCGGCAATATGGCTGTATTCGGTATCCGGATTCCATGCTACAGCCGCAAAAGTTGTACTTTCATCAATAATAATAGGTTGCGTATATTCCAAAGAGTTTTTTGTAGGGGTAGAGCCATCGGTGGTGTAAAAGATTTTGTTGGGAACGAGGCTATAAGATGAGAAATGGATAGGGTTATAATATGATGGAATGATTGAAATTTCGGCAGTTCCTTTAAATGAGCGTTGCATAGGCTCAAAAGTAGGCACAATGGTAAGTGTTGGTTTTACTCTGTTTTCCGGGCGGTCTTTTCTTTCAGCTCCGAATTTCACATTAGGTTGCGCGCCCATCACAAACTCAATAACTCCTCCATCTTTAATATCATCATAAGTGATATATGATTTGGAGTAAGGTTTTCCGTTTAACTTAACAGATTGAATATAAATATTTTTATCTGCTTGATTATGTGCAATGATGATAAACTGCTTGCCATTTTCCAAGTTCATGGTTACTTTATCGAAAACAGGCGAGCCGAAAACATATTGGTTATCGCCCGGACATACCGGATAAAACCCCATCGCGCTAAACACGTACCATGCCGACATTTGCCCGCAATCTTCGTTGCCGCACAAACCGTCCGGAGCGGAGGTGTATAGCTCATTTATAATTTTACGGGTTAACTCTTGTGTTTTCCAAGGTTTCCCCACGTAATTGTACAGATAAGCAGCATGATGGCTCGGCTCATTGCCATGCGCGTACTGCCCAATTAAACCGGTAACGTCCACCTGATGACGCCCGCTCAGTTTTGCCGACGTATAAAACAGCGAATCTAAAAATTGCTCTACTACAGCATCGCCGCCGCGCAACATAATGTAGTTAGTAAAATCGTGCGGAATGTAAGTAGAATATTGCCAGGAGTTTCCTTCGGTATAGTGGTTGTTTACCTCTGTCGGGTTGAACGGCGTTAACCAGGCGCCATTAAATTTGGGACGCATGAAGCCATCGGGATCTAAAATGTTTTTATATGATTGGCAACGGTCAAGAAACTCACTCCAAACACCATAATTTCCAATAGCGTATGCAAATTCTGCGATGCACCAATCGTTGTAGGCATATTCTAAAGTTTTAGAAACCGATTCATGTTCTAAATGAGCAGGAACATATCCATATTTCTCATACTCAGGACGTCCTAATTTATTCAGCTTGGCGCTATGTACCATAGCTTCCAGCATCTTTTCTTTGTCGTAAGGGGCGATTCCTTTTACAAATGCGTCGTAAATAACCGGAACGGAGTGGTAGCCGATCATACACCATGTTTCAAAACCTGCTAATTCCCAAACAGGTAGCATGCCGCCCTGTTCATAATGTCTCATAAAAGTGTACAAAAAATCTTCGGTACGCCGGCGGTCTATTAAATTTAACAAAGGATGTAAGGCTCTATAGGTATCCCACAATGAAAACACGGTATAAACATTACGTCCTTCAGTCGCTTTATGAATGTTATGGTCTAAGCCTAAATACGTTCCATCCACATCCGTAAATAAATAAGGAGATGTAAAAGCATGATATAAAGCGGTATAAAACACTTTTTTAAGTTCAACATCTTCTGTCTCTACAGCAATTTTGCTTAACTCTTTATTCCACACGTTATAAGCTTCATTTTTAACCCGTTCAAAGTCAAAATCTTTAACTTCCACATGATTTTTAAAGGCGGCGTTCGGCTCTTCGGTATTTGCAGAAATAGCTACTTTGGAAATTACTTCCTTCACATCATCAGCAAAATAGATTAAGGCTTTACAATTATTGCCTTCTATTTTGCTTACATTATGAATCAGTGTATCATTCAGATAGAGCTCTATTTTGCGAATCGGTTTAGAAAACAGTATAGAAAACGCCAGCTTTTGATCTTCATTCCAGGCTTTAGAATTGCGAATCCCGTGAATAGAGTTGGTTTCAGCATCATAATGGATCATGCTGTATAAAACGATGTCCCGATGTTTTAAATCCAACACAATGCCTTTTTCAACAGGTGTATCAGGATAAGTATAACGGTGAAGCCCAACCCTTTTGGAGGTTGTTAACTCAACATGAATATTATTTTTATCTAACAATACTGAATAGTAACCGGGGGTTGCTTTCTCATTATTATGCGAAAAATGACTTGCATATTCGATATTTGTTACCGATCCTTTTCCTGTAAAAGGCATCATTAAAACATCGCCGTAATCGGAGCAGCCCGTTCCGCTCAAATGGGTGTGCGAAAACCCATACACGATGCTGTCGGAGTAGTGGTATGCGGAGCAGCCGTCCCAGCCATCTAACCGCGTATCGGGGCTAAGTTGCACCATGCCAAAGGGAACGATGGCGCCGGGGAAAGTGTGCCCGTGAAAATCGGTGCCCACGAAAGGGTTTACGTATTTTGCGAAATCTTGTTGGGCTTGGAGGTTGCCAAATAACAAACCGAATAAGGTAATTAAAGTTAAAGGTGTTTTCATGGAGTTTTTCATCGCTATTTTTTAAGTTTTAATCCAAATGCTAAGAATATTAAGTAAGCGGTGATGCCCATAAGGATAATCAGCGCTCCGGCTTGTTTGCCGTTCATGAGCGCGCTGGCGAAAGTCATGATGGGAGGGATGATGGCGCCGCCCACAATGCCGGTTACCATTAGTCCCGATATTTCGTTGGCTTTTTCCGAGCGCACTTGCATTGCCATGGAGAAAATAATGGAGAAAATACTGGAGCAGGCATAACCCGTTAATCCGATGAATATCAGAATCATGATTTTTGAAGGGGCGAAGATTAAACATGCTAATGCTATGAACGCCAAGAGAATGTGAATGCGGAAGTATTTCATGGCATCCATTTTAATGAGCAACGCCGAGCCGATAAAAGCGCCGATGGTGCGGCAGGCAAAGTAAATGCTTGGCGCATAGCTCACATCTTTCGCAAAAGTGCCGGCAATACGCTCCAACAGTATTTTTCCGGATACCATGTTAACGCCCACGTCAATGCCGACAACCGCCACAATGCCCAAAAATAATAAGAGAATTGACTTGTTATTCAATAGTTTAAACGATTCTGTTAACGAAGTGGAGGTGCTCGGAATCTCTTTCTCTACGGGCGTTAAAAGCAGCCACAATCCTGCAATCAGGGTAATTCCACCAAAAATGGGGAATAGATAAACCCAATTGCTCAATTGTGTGGCAGCAAAAACAGCGATAAAAGGTCCGCAGAATGAAGAAACTGCTTTAATAACCTGACCCGCAGTTAACGAACTAGTTAAAGCCTTCCCTTTCACTAAATTGGAAACCAACGGATTGAGCGAAACCTGAAGTATGGTATTTCCAATGCCCAGCAAAGCAAAAGCCACGAAACACACATAAAGGTTAAAATTATTTACGGTAAAAAGCGGTAGAAACATGCCGATAAGCGTAACCAACATGCTTAACAACACCGTATTTTTCCGCCCGATTTTATTCATCAAGCCTGCCGAAGGAATTGCCAACAGCAAAAACCAAATGAAAACCATACTTGGCAAAAACCCGGAAAGTTGCTCCGAAATATTATATGCTTCTTTAACATAGCTTGTTGCAATTCCTACAACATCTACAAAACCCATTACAAAGAAGCCGAAGAAAATGGGGAGTAGGGAAAGAATGATGTATTTGTTTTTCATAGAAAATTGATTAAAAGTGGTTGCGAAATTATATAATTAGTATGATTATTAAATAAAAAATGTATCCTGCTATTCCCGCAAACAGCAATCCCCAAATAACCGCCGGAATACCCGTTGTTTTCTTCAACAAAGTAGCATCCCCCGCTTTATCTTTCTGCTTAATAGATAAAAACAGCACGGTTAATGCAGAAAAAACGGCATCTACCGCTATAAAAACGGCGTACAATAAGGTGGCTATTTTTATGTAATGTGCATTGTTTAAATAGATTAAATATCCATTTATGCCACAAAAGATGAGTATCCACAGTGCGCCGTAAATATTGCGCACCCAAAGCAGCAGCATGAATAAAAAAAGTATGGAGATGCCGATTAAAAATCCTTTTTCGTATCCTACTGTTAGCAAATAGAATACGAAATACGAAACGACTGAGGAGAACGGATACCCGACAAAGGCAACTAAAAAACTGCCGAATTTTGTTTTGGTAGAAGTGGTGGTCGTTCCGGAAGCATCGTTAAAAAGCTCAATTTTTTTAACGCTGCCTTCCAAAGCCAGCGCCATTAAGGCGTGCCCCAGCTCATGGATGGCGGTGTTTATGATGTTGAACCACTTTCCTATAACAGGAATGCGGGGCAACACCAACGCGAGCCCCGCAAACCAATAAATTAAAGGAATACTTAAAAAAGTCAAGTGTTATTTTTTAAGATTGTGTTTTTTTACAAATTCATCTAGCACATCTTCTAAAGTGGGTGTGCCGATTTCTTGCAATTCGTATCCGATTTTAACCACCGGTTGTTTGATATTTACGAAACGCGGAAGGTCGATAGGTGTGCCCACAACTACCACATCGCAAGGCGTGTTGGCAATAGTTTGCTCAAGGTCTTTCATTTGCGCTTCGCCGTAGCCCATTGCCGGAAGTAGCGTTCCGATGGTTGGGTAAGTAGCGAAAGTTTCTTTTAACGAGCCTACGATATAAGGTCTTGGGTCAACCATTTCGGCGGCGCCGTATTTCATGGCGGCAACGGTGCCGGCGCCAATTTGCATTTCGCCGTGCGTTAAAGTAGGACCATCTTCTACCACCAATACGCGTTTGCCTTTAATTAACTCGGGTTTATCTACGGTTAAAACAGACGCTGCATCAATAACTTGCGCTTTCGGGTTAATTTTTGCTAAGTTTGCTCTTACTTGATTGATGTTTTCCAAAGAAGCGGAGTCAATTTTGTTAATTACGATTACGTCGGCCATGCGTGCTACCACTTCGCCCGGGTAATAACTTACTTCTGCGCCCGGACGCAACGGGTCGGCAACCCCTACAAACAAATCGGGTGTGTAGAATGAGAAGTCGTTGTTTCCGCCGTCCCAAAGCACGATGTCGCAACCATCGGGATCTTTCTCTGCTTCGCGAAGAATGGCTTCATAATCTACGCCTGCGTAAATCACGTTTCTTTTTGTAACCACGTGAGGCTCATATTCTTCCATCTCTTCGATGGTACAATTGTGTTTTTTCAAATCTTCAACGGTAGCAAAACGTTGCACTCTTTGCTTGTTCAAATCCGGGTCGTAGGGCATGGGGTGACGAACTGCAACCACTTTCAAGCCCATATCTACCAAATACTCAATGATTTTGCGAGAGGTTTGCGATTTTCCGCAACCGGTACGGGTAGCGCCTACTGCGATTACCGGTTTTGTAGATTTGATCATGGTATCCTTAGGTCCCATCAAAATGAAGTTTGCGCCGGCGGCATTCACAAGAGCGCTCACGCCCATTACATAGTTATATGTTTTGTCGCTGTAAGCAAAAACGCAATCATCCACGTTAAACTTTTTGATCAGTTCCGGAAGTTCAGATTCTTTGTAAATTGGAATACCGTTTGGGTATAAATCTCCTGCCAATTCTTTCGGGTATGGTCTTCCGTCGATTCCTGGAATTTGCTCTGCGGTAAAAGCTACCACATTATAATTCGGGTTGTTTCGAAAAAACGTGTTAAAGTTGTGAAAGTCGCGCCCAGCCGCGCCAATGATAATGACATTTTTTTTCATAATGTTTTGATTTTAATGTTTATATGATGATATATGATTATATATTCAGAGAAGGTGCAAATATAGGATTTTTATATGTTAATTTGCGAATATTTTTGAGTTGTAGGCAATGCCGGACAGTGCGAGTTTATAAAGCTCTGACATTTTGAATATTAACTTCAATCTAGCTCACCACAGGCAACTTAAACTTTGGAAAAATAGCATACTTTCGCGTTTTTAAAATTCTAAAATGATAAACACACAAAATATAGATAATAAAACTACTTTACAAAGAAAATACCCCCATTTCCATTATTTGAACTATAATTTTCAAGTAATAGAAAATAGCATTTCTATGCAGTTTTTCTTTCAAACAAATGAACTCATTTTTACACCAAAAATGAGTTTAAAATTGGGAAAATATGAACAAGAGATGCATAAAAGTGAGATGGAAGGACTTGTTTTTAACATAGGACTCATTGAATTGGTAAGTTATTGGAAAGCCACTTGTTCTCCTCAAATTGTAATTCATAATTATACTTTGGATGAAACACAGCAAAATTGGTGGAAGAAATTATATTACAAAGGATTGGGAGAGTTTTTTTATCAAAATGAAATCAGTTGCAAGCAAGATGATTTTGTGCGTTTTTCTTTTGCAACAGAAGCAACACCCTATTCCGATTTAGACTTCAAGAAAATAGATATTTCACAAAAAGTAATTGTTCCCATTGGCGGAGGAAAAGATTCGGTGGTAACGTTAGAAAAATTGAGAAAAGAGAAAGAAGTAATCCCCTTCATTATCAACCCGCGTGGCGCTACGTTGGATTGTACGCGAGTTGCCGGTTTTGAAACTTTAAACGAGATAGTAATCTTAGAAAGAGAAATTGATGCTAATTTGTTAACTTGCAACAAACAAGGATTTCTGAACGGGCACACTCCTTTTTCTGCCATGTTGGCTTTTTACACATTGTTAGTAAGTTACGGAACTGGTGCGCGCGAAATCGCTTTATCGAACGAAGCCAGCGCCAACGAAGCTACCGTATTGGGAACAGAGGTAAATCATCAATATTCCAAATCATTGGAATTTGAAAAGAATTTTCAACACTATGTGCAACATTATATGGGAAATTGTGCACATTATTACAGTTATCTCCGCTCTTTTTCAGAATTGCAAATTGCTGAAAAGTTTGCTCAATATCCGCAATATTTCTCAGTTTTTCGCAGTTGCAACGCAGGGAGCAAAGAAAATAAATGGTGCTGTAGTTGCCCCAAATGTTTGTTTGCGTACATTATTCTATCGCCATTCATAGATAAAAATACACGTTTGGAGATTTTTGGCGAAGATTTGCTAAATAAACCGGAAATGGAGCGCTTTTTTAATCAACTTATTGGAAAAGAAGCCACCAAGCCTTTCGAGTGTGTAGGCACTATTGAAGAAGTGGTTGCTGCGCTGAAAATGTTAGATCATCAAAAGGAAAAAAGTTGGTTGCTGGCTTATGTATAAATCTAAAGGAGTTTTTTACGCTATTGGCGCTTATTTGATTTGGGGAACGATGCCGCTTTATTGGTATCTGTTGTCCGGCATAACTCCGTATGAGATTGTGGCTCACCGCATTTTGTGGTCTGCCGTACTCATGATTATTTTGTCTTCGATAGTTTTTAAAACCGATTTTCGCTTCATTCTAAGAAGCAAAAAGAAAATGTTTTATCTCTTATGTACTTCTGCATTAATTACTTTGAATTGGACGTTGTACATTTGGGCAGTGGACAACGGGCACGTAGTAGATGCTTCTTTGGGATATTACGTAAATCCGTTTATCAATGTTATTTTAGGTGTGCTTTTTTTGAAAGAACGGCTCACTGGCATACAAAAAATTGCCATCGCATTTGCGTTTTTTGGCGTGGCTTACCTCACTTTCAGTTACGGAAGTTTCCCTTTTGTAGCCCTTATTTTAGCATGCACCTTCTCGCTGTACGGATTTTTGCGAAAAAAAGCCCAAGTAGAAGCAATGCCGGCATTAACCATAGAAACCATTATTGCATTGCCTGTTGCGCTCGGCTTTTTAGCCATGACCTTCATAAACCACACACATACTTACCAACTAAACGACGTTTTCACCCTCTTGCTCATTGTAATGGCGGGACCTATCACCGCCATTCCGTTATTTCTTTTTGGGAAAGCAGCGGAAACTGTTTCTTTAACTACTTTAGGATTTACTCAATATTTATCCCCCACTTTACAGCTTCTTACCGGAATTTTACTCTTTAAAGAAGCATTTACCACCGCGCATATTATCTGCTTTAGCTCCATTTGGTTAGGGCTAATTCTTTATACGGTTTATTTGATACGGGGGAGCAAAGGTTAATTTTTTTTCTCGCAAAGGCGCAAAGGCGCAAAGTTTTTACTCTTTGCATCTCTGCGTCTTTGCGAGAGTTTTTAAAACATATTCAATAAATAATACATCCCTACCCCAATGTAGGTGCCAATGGCATACCCCACCAGCCCTATGGTAATCCCACTAATCAACACTTTGCGGTTACCCATAGCGGCTACAATAGGCGGGATAAATGGCGGCGAGCACAACATGCCCACTATTGCTACAGAATATAAATCGCCGGGTATTTTAAAAATACGACAAAAAATCAAGTGTAAAACAATTGTAATCAGTGTAATAGCTAAAACAAAAAGGAATATTTGAAGCGCTTCACCTACAAAGGTTACCAGATTAAATTGCGAAGCAACTATTATGCTGAATATCAAGATGAAAAACATTCCCAATTCAAAAGTTCTGGGCAAGCTGCGTATTTTTGTATTAAAAGAGGCAATGATAGCCAATGTGGTAATTGTTAGTATGATCACTAATTCGTTTAATCCGCCGGTTATGAGGAAAGAGAGTCCAGCTCCAACAATGACGAAGCCGAGAGATAGCAAAAAGCCAAGCATTGTTTTGGGAAATACTTTTTTGGTAAGCATTCCGCCATAGTTTTCAATATCGTTTAACACAGGATCTTTTGGGTCGGTTTTATCAACAACCATCGCCTTGTCTTTAAAAGGCAGGAGCCAGCGGAAAAGTTTGTAACCCCCTGCTGTTAAAAAGATTAAAAATGGGAAAACGATGATCATTTCAGAAGTTAAAGTTATAATCATACGTGTTTCATCAACGTTTAATCCTTTGCTCACCGCGAAAAAATTCATGGATCCCCCGTTGTAAAACCCTGCCATCATGCCGGCTACCTTGGAATATTCTTCAATTCCCGAATCTTTAAACATAAAAAATGACACAACTACGGCAATAAGCACCGCAATAATTCCTGTGATTAAGGCAATTAATGTTTTAGGCAATGCTTTCGCCCATAGTTTAAAATCGGAGCTAAATAGCATTAGCGGAATCGCTATAAGTACCGAGACGTTCATCAGCATGTCGGTAATTTTCTTAAATGAAGTTGCTTCACCCGCTGAAAAAAAATCGGTGTAAGCAAACAAAAACGAAAATAATATCCCCACCGTATAAGCCATAATTACCGTGCCAATGTTTTTGGCAATCTGGTATTTACGGAAAATAGTAATAATAATGAAAGGGGTAAGAACAAAAATTGAAATGATAATAGCTACTTTCATACGCAATAAAATTTAGGCGCAAAAGTATATTATTTAATCAATTTTTTGACAATTGTCTCACGTTGTTCGTTTGTTATTTTTAAAATATAGAATGAAGGAGCAAAATCAAACCGCCTGCTAAGGGCATAATTGCCTACAGAAACGCGCGCTGAGAACCAGTCTATTCTTTTGCCTTCTATAGTAAAAACCTCAAAATTTAGTAATGCCTCTTTTTCTGCAAAAAGCTGTATAAAAAGTTCATCTTTTATGGGATTTTGTACATTTACAAAAAAAGCAGGCCTATTTTCTTCAATTTTGACAGGCTCCGTGATTTCAAAGTCACAAATTACCGGCAGGTGGTCGGAAAAATCATACATGGCTTGCAATATCTCTGCCGGAAGCGTATGGTTTGCCGGAGAAAGCAAGCTCCCTCTTAGCCGTAGCCCATCTTGTCCTAAAGCATGATAGGTTTCCGGCAACACTTTCACTTTTTTAGTTCCATAAAAAAGAGTAGGGGAGACCAATATAAAATCGAAGCGGTCATCTAACCCGCCTCCGGCAAAACAGTTTCCGGAAGATGTGTGTGTAGATTGCGTATGCACTTTGGCAAATTGCGGATTTCTATTCCAATAGCCATATTCGTTTATCGGATCCAAAAAGCGAAACGCCGTATTATTGTTAAATAACAGATGCTGATACGCCGGCTCGGTAGCATAATACAAATTAAAATCGCCGGAAAACACGTAATTATCAATGCCTACCTGTTCCAACTTTGTGGTTAAACGCTCTACTTGTGTTTTGCGTGTATTCCTGTCCGTTTCAGTATTTCCTGCCTTTAAGTGCGCGATGCAGAACGTGATAAATGCCGTATCGCCTTGTGCCAAGCCATCGGATTGGTAATACATTTTATAGGCGTTAATGTCTCGTACGGAGGTTGTTACATAAAAATAACTATGAAATACCAATTTTCGGGAATCGTAGTATAGCATGTTGGCAATGGAGCCGCCGGAGAAGTTGGTTAGCGGGCAGCGGGCGTAATAATTTCGCCCATCGGCATTCATCACATTGTTTAACAGGCGGTCAATCCAGGCGGTTTGACTTCCTATTTCATTCACACAGAATACATCAGGCAGAGTGTAGTTGATGATGGTTTTTAAATTTTCGTCTTTTGCATTCATATAGTTTCCGGAAGTATTGCAATCTGACGGAGCGGAAGTGGTATAGTACATCAAATTGTATTGCATCATGCGGATGGTGCCGGCGAAGCAAAGTTGGAACGCGAGGCAGAGGAGAAGGGCGAGGAAGGGTTTCATTAGTGGTTAGTGGTTAGTGGTTAGTGGTTAGTGGTTAGTGGTTAGTGGTTAGTGGTTGGTGGTTGGTGGTTAGTGGTTAGAGGGATTTGGCGGCAAAGATACACTTTGAAAAGGCGTTTGTCAAGGGGTAGTTACAGATTTTTCTAATTCTGAATACCAACTCTCACCATATCTTCTAATTAAAGGTTCTTTTAAAAATTTATAGAGAGGTAATTTTAATGTTTCTCCTTTTTCGCAAGCAGGGTGGCACACGCCCCACCGGTGGTAATTCAGCGCTTCATAATCCGGTAAGATTTTAATGCGAATGGGGTACAAATGGCAAGAAATTGGTTTTTGAAAATCAATCTCCCCGTTTAAAAATGCTTTTTCGATGGCGCATTTGGCGATATCTTCCTCAAAATAAACAAATGCGCAGCTTTCATCTTGCAGTAGCGGGGTAACGAACGAGCCTTCCATGTCGTAATCGAAAGTGCCGTTTTCTTCAACCTTTTCCACGCCTTTTGGGGTCATATATTTTTTGAAGATGGGGTAATTGTCTTCCAAATCGGAAATTTCCTCAGGCTCAAGTGGCGCGCCAACATCGCCTTCTACGCAGCACATTCCGTTGCATTGAAGAAGGTCGCAACAGAAATGTTCGGTGAAAATATCATCGGAGACTAAGATGTTTTGGATGATTTTCATGTTTACACTCCATCAATAATATTCAACAACTTCGTATTAACTCCAATGTGCGCCATATTCCTGAAATTACTCAGCACAATAAAAATATATTGGTCGGCAGGCCGAAATACAAAGTTATTTTGAAATCCGCGCCACAACCCTCCGTGATACACCAGATATCCGTTAGGTCCCTCTTCAATGCGCAAGCCGTAGCCATAATATTCCGTGGGTTTAAAACTCAAAAACGTATTTTGCGGTTGTGCGGCTTGTTCTACCACGCTTTGCGGCAGTATTTTATAATCTATGAGATAGGCTTTTGCCCAACGGTACATCTCCTCTACATTAGCATATATGCCTTTATCTCCAATCACACCGTTGTGGAAATGGAACGGGCGCTCGCTCCTATTCGCTAAATGTCCTTTCGCATAATTGGTTTTGTTGTGCAATTCCGTGGCAAAAAAAGTAGCGTATAATCCCGCAGGCAACAAAAGTTCTTTTCTAACATATTGTTCAAAAGGAATCTGTGTTACTTTCTCTACAACTAATGCCAACAAAGCATAATTTGTGTTAATATATTTGAACCGCGCGCCGGGTTGAAACAGAACTTTGGGTTTTGTGCGCTCTAAATAGCTTGCTAACTGAGCATTGCTTAACGATTCAATATGATTAAAATCTTTATCGGGAAAATCCATGTACTCCGGCAACCCCGAAGTGTGGGTCAATAGGTGGTGTAGGGTAATATTTTTATAAGGGAAACGCGGCAGAAACGTGGTTACATCATCATTTAAACTTAATTTTTTTTCTTCATTCAATTTTAATATGGCCGCCGCCGTAAACTGTTTGGAGATAGAAGCCAACTCGAATAGGGTTCCCGAATCAATGGCATTTTCAGGTGTTTTTTTTGCTAAACGTTTGTAACCGACCTCTTTTCTATAACATATTTGGTCGCCAAAAGCCAACAGTACGCTACCGTTCAAATTTTTACATAGCGTATCCAATTCCGCTTCAAGGGCGCGCAATTTGAAGGTTTTGTTGGCTTCTTCAAATAGCTTATTGACCTCAGTGGTAGCAAGTTGCGCTAATGGCTGATTCGGCTTTTCGGCAGGAATGCATGTGCCCCAAAAAATAATTTGCAGGAAAATGAATAGTTTGAGCATGGGGTTATTTTAGAAAGTGCAAAAATATGAAAACTTGTAATATTTTCTAAAAAACCTCGTTTTACAATGTTATTAGTATAAACATTAAATCCAAATAAAACATGAAAAAATCAGTACTATTCTTAATCACGTTATTCCTTGTAGGGATGACATTAACCTTAAAATCGCAAGAGATGACCCAAGACGAAAAAAACAGTTATGCAATTGGCGCTAGCCAAGGTGAAAACCTTAAAAATGTAGGAATTGACGTTAACATTGCAGCCTTTGCGGCAGGCCTTTCCGACGCTTTGAAAGGCGAAAACAAACTCACTATGGAAGAAATGGAGGCTTGCTTCGGAGACCTTCAAAGACAGGTTGACGCTAAACAAAACGCAGGCATTGAGGTTGAAAAAGAGCAAGGCAGACAATTCTTAGCCGAAAACAGAAAACGCGAAGGCGTTAAGGAAACCGAATCAGGATTACAATATGAAGTGATTGTAATGGGCGATGGCCCAAAACCCGCCGCCACCGACCAGGTAAAAGTACATTACACCGGAAAAACCCTTGACGGAAAAATCTTCGACTCATCCGTGCAACGCGGCGAGCCTATTGTTTTTGGATTAAATCAAGTGATTAGAGGTTGGACAGAAGGGCTTCAATTAATGCCGGTTGGCTCAAAATTCATGCTATTTATTCCTTCCGATTTGGCTTACGGAGATAGAGGTTCGCCCCCCACAATTAAAGGCGGCGCCACTTTGATTTTTGAGGTTGAATTATTGGATATTCCTAAATAATCGAATTTTTAATCGCTTCAATGCGTGCGGCTAAAGTTTTGTCTAACTCATCAACTTCGTGAATATCAGATAATTTTTGGCACACCGCAAAATAGTATTTAATCTTAGGTTCAGTTCCCGAAGGTCTTACAGAAACTTTTGACCCGTCTTCCGTAAAAAATTGCAATACATCGGAAGTAGGTAAGTCAATTTTTTCTGTTTTTCCGGTGCGCAAATCCTGCATTTTATGTAATAAATAATCCTTAATGTAGATAACTTTACTTCCGTTAATTTCTTTGGGCGGATTATTCCGGTAATTCACCATCATTTGTTTGATATCCTCTAAACCCTCTTTCCCTTTTTTGGTAATGGACACCAGATCTTCTTTGTAAAATCCGTATTTTTGATAAATTTTGAGCAGTTCAATAAATAAAGTGCTTTCATTTGCAATGGCTTGTGCTGTCATTTCGGCAAACAGGCAGCAAGCGGAAACGGCATCTTTGTCGCGCACAAAATCGCCGGCAAGGTAACCGAAACTTTCTTCGCCACCGCCAACATATTTCCGTTTTCCTTCATACTTCCGAATAATCGCAGCAATGTTTTTAAAACCGGTGAGAACATCGTAACAGTCTATTTCATAATGTTTTGCCATTTCAGGAATCAGTTCAGTAGAAACAATCGTCTTGATAATGAAATCGGAAGGATGTAACTTATTTTCATCTTTGAGTTGTGATAAAAGATAATGAGTCAATAGAATCACGATTTGATTTCCGTTAATCAGCAAATATTCGCCTTGTAAATTTTTTATACCTGCGGCAATTCTATCTGCGTCTGGGTCTGTAGCTAAGATAAGGTCGGCATCTATTTCTTTGGCTTTTTTGAGCGCTAATTCCATGGCTGCTTTTTCTTCGGGGTTGGGCGAAACCACCGTTGGAAACTCGCCGTTGGGAATGCTTTGGTCTTCCACGATGCAAACATTTTCAAATCCCCACATTTTCAAAGCTTTCGGCACCATGGTAATGCCTGTGCCATGAAGCGGCGTGTAAACAATTTTAAGAAATTTCGCCGCATTTTCTATGGCTTTGTTGGCAAAAGATAACGTTTGTACCCGTTTTAAATAAAGTTTATCCATCTCTTCTCCAAGCATTTGCACAAGATTGGAATTGCGTTCCCATTTCACATCATCGAAGGTAGAAATTTGAGTTACAGCGTCCATCACATTGATATCGTGGGGCGGAACCAATTGGGCGCCATCATTCCAATACGCTTTGTAGCCGTTGTATTCTTTGGGATTGTGAGAGGCGGTTACCATGACGCCGCCATCACATTGCAACTCCCGAACGGCAAAGGACAATTCAGGCGTAGGGCGCAGTTCCTCAAAGAGATAGCAAAAAATACCGTTTGCTGAAAAAACATCCGCCGTAATGCCGGCAAAATATTGACTGTAATTTCTTGAATCGAAACCGATGGCTACTTTCAGTAATTTATTGGGAAACTGTTGTTTTAAATAATTGGCAAACCCTTGGGTGGCAAATCCAACCGTGTATTTATTCATTCGGTTGGTGCCCACGCCCATGATGCCGCGCAGCCCGCCCGTGCCAAATTCCAAATCTTTATAGAAAGCATCTGCCAATTCTTTTTCGTTGGTTTGCATGAGTTGTGCAATCTCATCTTTTGTGGCTTGGTCGCAATTTCCATTAAGCCAAATATTTACTTTTTCTGTAATCAAATTTTCCATGATGAATAACTTTTCGGCAAATATCATAAAAAAAATTAAAACAATTGCGCCGTTATAAAATCCAGCAACGGCAACCCCTCTTTCGTAATCGCAATGTGATGATTATGATGATGGTAATACTTCGGGTCAATTTTTTCTAATGCTTTGAGCAATTCGTTCATTTTGTCAGTGCCGAAACGAGATTCAAAACACGCCAAGTCAATGCCTGATTTCGTTCTTAATCCTAACAAAATAAATTCATTGCGTTGATCTACAGGGGTTAAATATTCTGTCTCAAAAAAAGGCCCTTTCCCTTCTATGGCTTGCATATATTTTTCTACATTTGAAATGTTCCAACTTCTTGTGGCTCCGGTAAAACTGTGTGCCGAAGCGCCAAACCCAACGTAAGGAGTTCCATTCCAATAATTAGAATTATGTTTTGAATGATAGCCTCTTAAAGCAAAATTAGAAACTTCGTAATGCTCAAAACCGGCTATTTCTGTTTCATCCATCAATAATCTCAATTCTTGTAAAGATCGATATTCATCAATTTGAAGTATTTTTTGTTGTGCTATTTTTTTATGCAATAATGTATTTTCCTCAACGGTTAATGAATATGCAGATAAATGTTTGACAGGCAATTGAAAAACTGTTTTCAACTCGTTTTTCCAATCTTGCAGCGAGCGCATATAAATTCCATACATGAGGTCTATCGAAATGTTTTCAAAACCGGCTATTTGTGCGTTTTCAATGGCATGAAAAGCATCTTTTCCTGAGTGTGTTCTTCCTAAAAAATGTAGAATATCATCGTTAAAAGATTGTACGCCAATGCTTATTCTGTTAAAACCCAATGAGTTCAAATCTTTCAAATATGCTAACGTAAGTTGCTCGGGATTTCCTTCAATTGTACATTCTACCTCAGTAGCGATGTTGAAGGTTTTATGGATGGTGGTTATGATTTTTTGTAAGGAATGGATGGGCAGTAGGCTAGGAGTGCCGCCACCGAAGTATAAGGTGTTGATTGTTTTATCACCTCTTCCGTCATCCGGCGGCAAGCCGCCGTCGCTCCTTTCTACTTCTTTTACCACTGCTTCCACATATTTCTCAAATTTTTGCATATTTACAATAGAATAAAAGTTGCAATAAATGCACTTTTTTTTACAAAATGGAATGTGAATATAAATACCTGCCATAAGGAGAGCGAAAATAGGATAATTTCCCGCTTTTCTATCAATAAAACATTATTTTCGCCATTTAATTTTCGTATCGAACAAAAAATGCTCACCAACTATTCCAAAATTCTTGAAAATGCAGTAAATGAAATCGCCAAGTTGCCGGGCATTGGGCGAAGAACGGCTTTGAGATTAGCGTTACATTTGGTAAATACCGAAACCGCTGAGGTGAAAATGTTAACACACGCCTTAACCGAACTGAAATCGTCGTTAAAAATTTGCAGGCATTGTTTTGCGATTTCCGATGGGGAAGTTTGCGATATTTGTAGCAATCTCAAACGAAATGCCGGTGTTATCTGTGTAGTTCAAGATATTAGAGATGTGATTGCCATTGAAAATACCAACCAGTTTCAAGGGGTATATCACGTGCTTGGCGGCGTTATTTCTCCCATTGATGGTATTGGTCCCGGGCAGTTAAAATTGCAGGAGCTTTTTCAACGTATTGAAGCCCAAAACATTGAAGAAATTATTTTGGCGCTGCCTTCCACTGCCGAAGGAGACACTACGAATTTTTATATTTATAAGCATTGTGTAGAAAAAATACCGAAAATTTCCTTGTTGGCGCGGGGCGTGGGCATCGGCGAAGAATTAGAGTATATCAACGAGGTAACTTTAGGGCGCTCCCTGCTCACACGTATCAGTTTTGAATCGCAATATGGCAAAATTTTCGATTAAAACCTTACATCTCCGTACATTCCGATTTTTAAATAGCCGTCGTTTTTTACCAAAATTTTAATGGCATATACCAAATTGGCGCGTTCGTCTTTGGTTTGAATGGTTTTAGTGCCTGCCTTCCCACGAGCCTTTCCGATAACGGTATTTTTCCGGTCGAGTCCCAGCAGCTTTTCGGGAGCGCGCGCAAGTTCGAAGCCAAATAATTCCGGACTTTTGCAAATAATATCAAACGCCATTTTCATTTCATTTAAAAAGCGCTTGCCTAAATCTTTCTGCTGTTTCTCGTACCATTTTGAGGCAAAAGATAAGATTTTTCTAAAACCTGCATTAAATAATATATTTTCGCCCCCATTAAAAAACCTAAAAGCTTATGAACATTTCCTGTTGTGGCATAGACTGCCAAAAGTGTATGGATGTTTTATCCATCAATTACCCCGAAGCAACGTGCGCCGGTTGCAATGCCGAAGAAGGCAAAATTTTCTGGACAAAATTCATGGATTTGGAGGTTTGTCCTATTTATAATTGTTGTAGAAACGAAAAAGGATTTGCCCATTGTGGCGAATGTGCGGATTTGCCCTGCCAAATCTATTTTGCTACTAAAGACCCCTCATGCTCCGAAGAAGAGCATCAAAAAAGTATAGATGACCGCGTTGCTGCTTTAAAATCTCTGTGACCCTCTGCGCTCTCAGTGTCTCTGTGCTGAATGTTTTTTTTAGCACAGAGACACTGAGAACACAAAAAATCACAGAGTCCCCCCCCCTTGACAAACGCTTCGATTTTTACTATATTCGCCGCCTCATTCTTTACTAAAAAATATGCTCAACGAACTCTTTTACAAAATGGCGCTATCGTATCAAAAAGGATATGGTAATGCTGTGATAAAAAAACTATTACAGCTTTCCGGAAGCGCTTCCGCCCTGTTTCTCGATTTTCATTCCGTTCGCAAAAAATGGAAAACTACGCGTTCATTTCCGGCAGCGCCGGTGTTAACGGCTGCCATTCAAAAAGCGGTGCACGATGAGTTAGATACGGCAGTCAAAAACAACATTACGCATTGTTTTTTCACAGACCCCGAATATCCGAAACGCTTGCTGCATTGCAACGATGCGCCTTATATGTTTTGCTACAAAGGCGCTCAGCAATTCAATTTTGAGAAAACATTGGGTATTGTAGGCACACGCCATGCTACTTCGTATGGAAAGGATATGGTGCGGCGCGTAGTCTCCGATTTATCTTCACACAACATTTCTATTATCAGCGGTTTAGCTATAGGAATAGACACTTTTGCGCACGAAGCCGCTTTAGATTACCATTTGCATACGGTAGGTGTTTTGGGTTCCGGATTTGGAAATATTTATCCTTCTTCCAACAAAAATTTAGCAAAAAAGATGGTAGATTTAGGGAGTACATTGGTTTCGGAGTTTTCGTTCTATACAATGCCCGACCGTCAAAATTTCCCGAAACGCAACCGGATTATTGCCGGCATGGCCGATGCTTTGTTGGTGGTAGAAACCGGCAAACGCGGCGGCAGTATTATTACTGCTTGCATCGCACACTCTTATCAGCGCGATGTGTTTGCCATTCCGGGGTCGGTACTGGAGCCTTCGCATGAAGGATGCCATGAATTGATTCGCCAAAATTTAGCGGCATTGGTAACCTCCGGCAAGGATATTATTGAAATGATGGGCTGGGATGCCGAAAAACCGGCTCAAATGCAACCGCAACTTTTTAAAGAATTAAATGAAGATGAGGAGAATGTAATCTCTGTGATACGCCACTTAAAAGACCCCCATATTGACGAATTAATAGCAAATACACAAACATTAACGTCCTCAAAGATTGCTTCCGTTTTATTAGGATTGGAGCTAAACGGAATAATTGAGGCGCTTCCGGGGAAAAGGTATAGATTGATTGCGTGCTAAAAAATTAAACTTTTGCAGCAAGCTCTGCACCGGCTTTGAATTTAACCACTTTCTTGGCAGGGATCATAATCTCTTTCTTCGTTCTTGGATTTCTGCCTTTTCTTGCAGGACGTTGGTTTACTGAAAACGTTCCAAATCCAATGAGAGACAACTTGTCGCCTTTTGCAAGCGCTCCGGAGGTTGCACATACGAATGCTTCCAATGCAGCTTTTGCATCAACTTTGGTTAAACCGGCTTTTTCAGCCATTGCGGTAATTAATTCGGCTTTGTTCATAATAATATTTTTTAAGGGTTAGTAAGATTTATATGACTTCGCAAAAATAAATTTTTTCTTATACAAACATCAATAAAAAAAACATTACATTTTTACAATATAAATTGTGAGATTTTATTCCCTTGCAAAAAAGAATCCACATGCATTCTTTTCTTCCCTTCCATTTGCAAATTATGTATGGCTATCTTAAAATCTTTCGCAGCAATGTAAAAAAAAGTTTTATCATCCGTATCTATTTTTCCCAATATTTCTGCTGATTTTTCAAAGGTAATAGCCGCTCCAAATATTTTCAGGGAAGTTTTTTCTCCGGTGTTTTTTGTAAGAAAAGTTACGGCGCCCGGATAAGGAGCAAGTCCGCGAATTTTATTGATAATATTTTTTGCGGGAAGGTTCCAATCAATTACTGTGTCTTCTTTGTGAATTTTTGGAGCAAGTTTAATGGAATTATCGTTTACGCAATTTTGTGGTTGCCGGCTGAAATCGCCTTTTTCGATGAGTGCCAAAGTTTCTAATGCGGCTTCTGCGCCCAGCACTTTCAATCTGTTATAAAGTTCTCCGGTTGTTTCATTTGGCAGAATATCAACTTCTTGTTGCAAGATAATATCTCCGCAATCAATTTTATCATTAAGGAAAAAAGTAGTGATTCCGGTTTTTGTTTCGCCGTTCATAATTGCCCAATGGATGGGCGCCGCGCCGCGATATTGCGGTAGCAAAGATGCATGCACATTAAAAGTTCCCTGCGGTGGCATAGCGTAAACCTCTTGCGGCAACATGCGGAAAGCCACCACCACAAAAACATCTGCATTCCATGCTACTAAGGTTTCAATAAATTCGGAATCTTTTAGTTTTGCAGGTTGTAGAACGGGGAGTCCTTTTTCAACAGCATATTTTTTCACCTCAGAGCATTGCAATTGCAAGCCTCTTCCTGCCGGCTTGTCGGGGGTGGTTACCACGCCCACAATCTCGTGCGCTGAATGATAAATGGCTTCTAATGTTGCCACTGCAAAGTCGGGGGTTCCCATAAAAACCACACGCATAGTAAAAAAGTCTAATTTATTTTTTGTTGTAATTCAAGCATTTTCAAACAAGTATAGGCGGCTTCTACGCCTTTGTTGCCGTG
>Ga0123356_10002362_pt1 | contig 20266 bp, 16 predicted proteins | sample TergutEmb28metaG_2_FD_92546 | JGI IMG/M metagenome (GOLD analysis project Ga0123356, IMG submission 92546) | Embiratermes neotenicus P3 segment gut microbial communities from Petit-Saut dam, French Guiana - Emb289 P3 | ecosystem: Host-associated > Arthropoda: Insects > Digestive system > Gut ... | reverse complement strand
GAACGGGACAACATCGGTTCCCGGCGGCGGCCAATCTGCTGCCGTAATCCACCGCCCACCGTGCAGAAGATGACCCACTTCGTCACGTCGGCCCGAGCCGCCGCCCATGACGAAGATGCGCGCCGCCGGCTCGTCCAGTGGCGTCCCCCTCACCACATGATCGAAAAACCGCAACCTGTAGGCGCGCCAATCCCCGGCCCAGCAATCGAGCGGTGCATCGGTGCCGAATTCCACATCACCGAAGCAATGGTTGCTGCGATCGCCATGGGTCCACGGTCCGAGAATCAGCCGTTGCGGTCCGCGGCCGGCGCGCTTCAGTCCAATGTAATTATTGGTGGCGGTCAGCGGATAAGGATCCCACCACGACGACAGATGCACACAGGCGGCCTGCGAGTACCGATCGTGCCAACCCTCGGTCCAGATGCCGAGCTGGCGCCAGAACCCATCGTCCGCGCCGTGTGTCCATTGATCAAACAAATAGGCTTCGTAGTCGGGGAGGTGGCGCAGTGGGGAGTGGCCGGGTTTCCACGGCATACGGGTGAACCATTCGCTAATGTCCTCGGCTGCTAGCGCCGCGCGCAGCACCGGATCGGCCTGCGCTTCCCGCGAGACCTGCGCATTCTTGAACGCCCAGGTCGCCTGCTTTAGTTCGAAGGCGCCGGATTGGCGGATGCCGGATTTCCAGGAACTGGCAAAGCCGCCGCAATCCAGCACCTGAGCCACCAGCCCGGGCGGGTCAAGGCAGCCCAGCGCCGCTTGGGTGTGTGCCGCATAGGAAAGGCCCATGGTGCAGATGCGCCCATCGCACCACGACTGGTCGCGAAGCCAGGTGCAGGCGTCGTAACCGTCCTCGCCATCCGACAGGTATTTAACGAAACGGCCGTCAGATCCGTAGCGTCCGCGCGTGTCCTGATAGACCACGGCATAGCCATGCGTGGTAAAATACGCGGCGAGCTCCGCGCGCGTCGCCGGCGCGCGGTCGGCAGCGGTGATTTCTGAGCGACTGGTCTCGCGCCGTCCGTAAGGTGTGCGCTCCATGATCACCGGGAATGGGCCCGCACCATCCGGCAAGTGGACGTCGGTGGCAAGACGGATACCGTCGCGCATCGCAACCATGTGGGTGGAGATAGACATGCGGGACGGTCCTCCGGTGGGGCAGATGGCAGATCGATGCGGTATCAGCGTGACGGGCTCGACGCAGGGGTCAAGTTGGTGCTGGTTGGCGGCTTGGCGCCGCTGCGGCTATGTAACGAGGTCTTGACCGAAGAGGGTCGTCGGTCTCATAGCCAATCGCATTGTGATCGTGCACGACCGGATGCACCAAGGCTAGTGGTGTGAATACGCTGCACCGCACATCCCGCCTGCATTTTGGATCGCCGCACGACCTGTCCTGTGTCAAAGCAGCAGTTACCAAGAACCGCGGTGCTCTGGCACCCGGGCGATGAGCGGCAAGGCGGCTACGAGCATCAGGGCTGCCATGACGTACACCCAGGCTTGGATGCGGGCGGGGTCATCGGAACTGGCGAGGATGGCGGTGGCTATCGAGATGGTGCTCATCGAGCCCAGCTGCAGGCACATCGACCGGAGCGCGGCAAGGGTTGAAGCTTGCCCAGGTGCGAGTTGCAGCCCGGCGTTGCGGCTGGCGGGATTGATCATCCCGGTACCGACACCGACGAGGAACGCAGAACCGGCCAACCACCCGTAGGGCGGGATGCCGGCGACTGGGCTGAGGGCCAGCAGCAGCATTCCGATTATGATAGCGGCGCTCCCGATGTACAGAGGCGGGCGGTGACCCGTTCGTCGCAGCGCCAACGCAGCTAAAATTGACAATGTGATTGCGGCAGCACCTTGGGCGGTGAGCAGTGTACCTGAGCCGAGCGCGCTTATGCCGTAGCGGTTGGTCGCGTACAGCGGGATAAGCGCCACCATGCCGAACGTGACGCCCGAGTACAATGCGTTGACCAGATTAACCGGCCCGAAACCTGACCCGTGAATCAGGCGTGGCGCGATGAAGGGGTGTGCAGAGTCGCTGATGTGGCGAAAGAATAACCATACTGCGGCAATCGCAATGGCCGATGGCGCGACGAATGCAGGCGACCACGCGTGCGCGGTCCTCTCACCCAGGTAGCTCGCAGCGAACATCCCGGCAAGGAGGCCGATGCCGAGCAGAGCCATACCGGCGCCGTCCATTCTCTCATGGCCCTCTTCCCCCTTGGGCCGATCACTCGGTACGTATCGCAGTGCGAGCACGGTGACGGCTACGCCAATTGGCACGTTGACGAAAAACACGCCGCGCCAGCTCCAGTATGACACGAACAGCCCGCCGAATATGGGCCCTGTCATGGCACCGACCGGAAAGATACTGCCAAACAAGCCGACCGCGCGATCGCGCACCGGACCAAAGTGATCCACAACGATCCCGGTCGCGGAGGGCGTGAAGCCTGCTCCGCCGGCCGCCTGTAACGCGCGCAACGCAATGAGCATATAAATGTTGGTGGCCAGGCCGCAGAACAGTGATGCTGCCGTGAAGGCGACGACCGAACCGAGAAATACTCTGCGGCGGCCATACCGATCGCTGAACTTGCCACTGAGCGGTAGCATCAACACAAACCCAAACGAGTAGGCCGTGATGGTCCATCCAGCCCAGTTTATCGACGTCCGCAACCCACGATGCAAGGAATACAACGCCGTTGCAACTATTGTCGAGTCCACTGACATCATGAACAACGTGAGCGCAACTATCGTGAAGACCAACACGCGGTGAATGGGCCGAGTCTCCCTGGCGGGAGCCCACACCCCATCGGCCCCACGGACATTACGGTGGACACGCATTTCGTAACTCCAAATATTCAACGTCCGCATGATCCCGCAGACGAGAACCAAACGCGGGGCAAACCTGTCACAAGCTTAGTGGCTCCGGCAGGCCAACGGCCGAAGCCCAGCCAGGATTAATCGGCAGATCAAAAAATTAAGGGGCGTCTAGCGGTGCGACCGCCTCGCTCCTCCTCTGTTCTCACGTTGTTGTGTTACCGAAATCGAACGTGTGGTTTCGCTGAAAACGAGTGGTATGGGTCGGTTTCTGCCCGAGTCTTCAACTCGCTTCAGCTCGAAGAGGCTTCGCGATGCGCCGAGGCGGCGAGGGCGACAGCAGCCTCCGTCGTCAAAAGCCGAAAGGTGAAGCTCTCCTGCAGGTACAATTCGACGGTCATTCCGGAATGGCTGAGATAGCCAAGCGAAATGTCCTGCCCGAGATCCAATTCGAAATCGCCCCCACGCGTCGTAAGCACAACCCCACCCTCAATGGCGGGCACCCAAATGATTTCTCCATCCACCAGCTGTTGAATATGTTGGAGGACAGGGTAGCCTTGCTCGCTGCCCCCGCTGACGGCCGTGTAGGCTTGTGCACCCAACACGAGCACATACGGGCCATTGACTCCGGCGAGGCGCAATTCGTTGACCGCCTGTGCGACCACCGCCGGATACTCCGTTGGCGTGGATGGGAGCGCCAAGACAGCGTTACTGGCACCAGGTCGGATGCCCTGAATTCCTGCCTCGGCATACCCATCGAAGACAGCGCGATCTTCGGCGAACGCTATCTTCCGCGCGGCTTCCTTGAGTGGTGCCCAGTCTGAATCAGTCGCACCGCGCTCGACGTCATCAATCGCCTGGCGTGCGAGCGTAAACGGAACGCGCAATTCGACGAGTGCATTTGCCATGCGCCGCACCGCCTGAACCCCGTCGCCTGGCGCAGTGATGGGTTGGGTATGGCCAGTGCCGACAGCCGCGAGGGTGAGGCCCTTCGGGTCCGGCACGTCCACGACACGCCGCGCTGCCAGGTAGCGCTTGAGGGTGCGGGACGCTTCTTCCTCGATCTGCCCCCATGCCGCGTCGGAGATTGGAGCAAGGTCGCGGTGGAGATTATTCATGGTCTGTCTCTTTCCTCAGTGAACCAATGTGGAGGGAGCCGTTAGCTGAAGAGACCCGTGGCTTCGATGTGGCCTGGCCTCCGCTTTCGCTGGAATTCGTCGCCGCGCTCTGCTCAGGACCTGTGACAGCCGCGACATTGTCTAGGAATGTCGCCGACGGCACGAAAAACAGGGATCCGGTTACCGCACGGCTGACGTCGAGCAGGCGGTCGTAATTGCCGGGCGGTTTGCCAATGAACATATTTTCGAGCATGTGCTCGATCCTACTCGGAGACCGCGCATAGCCGATGAAATACGTTCCGAATTCCCCCTTACCGAAAGTCGCAAATGGCATGTTGTCACGCAGGATTTCTATCGGTTGCCCATCCTCGGTGATGCTTGTCAGGACATTGTGTGCAAACGTGGGCTTCGCAGCATCCTCCAGCTCGATGTCCGATAGCTTTTTTCTGCCAATAATCCGCTCCTGTTCCTCGACGGGCAGCGCATTCCACTTGGTGAGGTCGTGAAGATATTTCTGTACAATGACATAGCTGCCCCCAGTGAAAGTGGCGTCCTCATTCCCGATGATGGTGGCTTCGGCCGCAGCCTGCGCCACCGGGTTTTCCGTGCCGTCGACGAAACCGAGCAGGTCGCGGTCATCGAAGTATTTAAAGCCATGCACCTCGTCGGCCACCGAGACCGCGCTGGCAAGGCGTGTCATGATTTGGGTTGCAAGCTCGAAGCATAGATCGGTTCGCGCAGCTCGGATGTGAAAGAGTAGATCGCCAGGTGTGGCGACGGCATGATGGGCCCCAAGGATTTCTTGGAACGGATGCAGCTCTTTCGGTTGTGGTGTCCCGAAGAGCCGGTTCCAGGCGTCGGATCCGATCCCTATGACGCAGGATAGCCCGCCGTCAGGCGCACGAAAACCGACACCGCGAACGAGTGAGGAAAGATCGCCACACAGGCTCCGTACTGCCGATTCAGACTGTGCACCGGCGTTCACCGTGACGACTAGAAAAATAGCAGCACGCGTGAGTCGAGCGTCGACGGCTTGCGACATAATTGATGGCACACCCTCCTCCTTGATGGTCGCTTCGGGATGGAAGCAGAGCCAGTACACGGCGTGCCAGACGTTGCCAACCCCTTCTGAGGTCGGCAAACGCTCGTCGTCAGGTTCGGAGAGCAAGACCGTCGCATGTGCTGATCAGTCAGGATCTGGTGGAAACCGCGATGGGTCAGCGCATCGATCGGACTGCCATCCGTTCGACCCCCGGCGGCGCTTCGGCCAGCCGATGGCCCGATCGGCGGATGCTCGGCTGCGGCTGACATGGCTATCGTAACATTGATGTCGTCGACCGACGGCAGCGCGACAGTGGCATCCCGCGGCTTCGCCTGATGAATGTGGCGTCTGATGCTGATTCAGTCGACCTTGATGTTTAACCATGGTGCCGCAGCAGTGTCGTGCCAAGCGTAGGAGCTTGCGTCGTAATGCCCCATTGGCCTGATCACACACCAACTTGGCTTACGGCATGGGAGCGACATGCCTCAGCAGTTTCATCTACTACCGGTTTTGACTGATCTTCGAAACGTCCGCGTTGATTGGGAGAAGATCTGCGGCTGACCGTATCTTGCTCGATGGTGAATTCAGGGTTCCAACGAGCACCCGGAGAGTGAAGGGCAGACGATAACGCAACGACGCGACCTCCGATCGAGACCTGCGGTCACTGTTTGATGGCGGTCGAGGTCACGCACCGGTCCAACGGCGCCTGTTTGGACTGGACGGGCTCACCCCTCTTCGCGACGTTGGTCCGGCTGCCTCGCCCGGCCGATCCCGTGCGTGGCTCCGGGCGCCCGCCCGCAGGGCGCCGTGGAGGACGAGCGACCCGCGAGCGAGCTCGGCCTGTTGCCGTCGATCACGTTAATTGAACGGCAGGCTTTCGATGACGCCGCGCTTGACCAGGCAATGGCGCATCCTGACGCCGTTGTGCAGCGGACCCGCCGGAATCTCGGTGGTCTGACGGCAAAAGGGTATCCGGAAGAGATGGTGGCGGTCGACGCGGCCGCGACTGGTGGGGCCTTATGTCAGCCACAGCGCCTTCTCCCCGGAGGCCCCGCTCGATCTCCCTGGATGACTGGCCACGCTTTGGATGCCACCAACCGGCATCGTGGACCTTTCGGACGTGTCGCGTTGCCGACAATCGCGCGTGTCGCGTTGGGGTTCATGACCGGACTCTGAAACAGGGGAAACAATGAATCCGACAGCGCCATTGAGTTGGTCCCCGAGGCCGCGTGGCGCCCTGCCTCCAGAAACGCTACCCAAACTGGGCAAACAGCGGTACGACTATTGCAATGCCCGGAACCGGCACTCGTGAGGGAGGTCACCGCATGCGCAATCGCACTCGCCGCTTTTTTGTCTCGGCCAGCCGGGTGGGAAACCACCCCGTCCCCGAATCGCGTGCACGGCACTGCATTTGGCTGCCGGGTCTGGTACTTGGGATCATGTTGCAGTTCCTCGGTCCCATGCCGGCGCACGCGGTGAAGGTCGGGCCCGTCACCGATCCGATCGGCGTCATCCGCATTCCCAAGGGCGCACCAATCCAGATTGGCGGCTATTGGGTGATCTCCGGCCCCGACACAGCGCTCGGCACCGATTCCATGCGCGGTGCCCAAGTGTCCTTCAAGGATCATGGTAACGCGATCGATGGCCACCCGATCAAGTTCACGGTCGAGGACGATAGCTGTAACGCGGAAGGCGGCCAGACCGCCGCGACCAAACTCGCCGCCAATCCGAACATCGTCATCGTCCTTGGCCCGGCTTGCTCCAGCGCTGCAACGCCGGCGGCGCCCATCCTGTGGCGCGCCGGCATCTCCGATATCGGCACCGCCTGCACCGCGCCGGCGCTGACCGCGTCCGACCGCAAGCCCGAGTATGATGGCTTCGTTCGCACGGTCTTCAGCGACAGCGAGCAGGGTAAGGCCGATGCGAACTGGCTGTACAAGAAGCTGGGTGCGCGCAAGGTGGTGGCGATCCACGACGGCAGCCCCTACGCTCAGCAGCTCGCGGCAGTGATGGCAAAGAGTTTCGAGGCACTGGGCGGCAAGGTGCTGTCCACCGAAGCCGTTGCGCCAACCGACGTCGACATGCACCCGCTGCTGACACGCATCGCGACGGAGAAGCCTGACGCGATCTATCTGCCCATTTTCGTGGCGGCGGCTGCTCAGATCGTGCGCCAGGCGCCGACCATTCCAGGACTGGAGAAGACGCCGCTGATCGGTGGCGGCGCTCTGATGGCGCCGGAAATGATCCAAGCTGTCGGGCAGCAGATCGTCGGATTCCGCATCACCTATCCGGACGTGTCGCCAGAGTCGATGGGCAAGGGCTATCCCAAGATGGTGGATGACTACAAGCGGATGTTCGGCGAGGCACCCATCTCCGGCTACCATGCCAACGCCTATGATGCGGCAACGATGGCCGTGCTGGCTATCAAAAAGGTGGCGGTGGCGGACAAGGACGGCAGCCTGTATATCGGCCGGAAGGCGCTGCGCGACGCGGTGTTCGCCACGAAGTTCGACGGTGTCGGCGGGCCGATTGGCTGCGACGAACACGGCGAATGCGCCCAGTTCAAGCCAGCCGTGTACCAATACACCAACGCCGATCCCTCGACGTTCAAGATCGGCGTGAATCCAAAGCGGATTTATCCGTGAGGGGGCAGAAACCTCTCCCGCAACGCGGGAGCGGTCAAGACGCTGGAGGTGTCGCGGGTGAGGGTGATCGGGAGGGTACGTAGAGCACCGTGTCTTCCCTATCACCCTCACCCTCGACGCTTCGCGGCTCGACCTCACCCACTGCGTGGGGGAGGTTGGCTGGCCTGGCCCGCATGAACTTCGTGGATATGGCGCTGTGGGCGGTGCGTATCACGGTACTGGCGGTGGTGATTGGCGGCACCATCGGCACGCTGATCCGTTCACGCTACGGCATCACCGAGTGGCTCGATTTTCTGGTATTCGGCGTGACTCTGGGCAGCATCTATGCCCAAGTCGCGCTCGGCTACACCATGGTGTACGGCGTGCTGCGCCTGATCAACTTCGCGCATGGCGACATCATGATGGCCGGTGCGTTCGCGGGCTATTTCATCGCCACCGCAACCGACCACGCGGGGCTGCTGGCATCCGATCCGTTCCTGGCGATTCTGCTGACGCTCCTGGTGTCGGTCGCGGTAGCGACCACGATTGCGGTGTTGACTGAAAGGCTGGCCTATCGACCGTTCCGCCACGTGCGCGGCCTAGCGCCGCTGATTTGCGCCATCGGCGTATCGTTCTTCCTGGAGCAAACGTTCCGGGGGATGTTTGGCAGCAGCATCAAGGCCTATCCGGACCTGCACTGGACGCCGGCGGACTTCGTTATTCGAGGCTACCCAATTCCGAAGATCGACGTGCTGGTGGTGGTATGCGCCATCGTCTCGATGGCCGCGCTGTATGCGATCGTGCACCACACGCGTATGGGCACGGCAATGCGTGCGGTTTCCGAGGATACGGACACCGCCGCCTTGATGGGCATCGACGTCGACCGAGTGGTGGTGTTCACCTTTGCGCTTGGCGGGGCAATGGCCGGAATCGCCGGCGTGTTCTATGGGTTCATGTTCAAGCAAGTGTATTTCTACATGGGCTTTACGCCCGGCATCAAAGCGTTTGGCGCCGCGGTGCTTGGCGGTATTGGCAATGTGCCCGGCGCGATGATCGGAGGGTTCTTTCTTGGTATCGTGGAATCCGTCGGCCCGGCACTGTTCTTTGACGGCATCGGCATCACTGCGCCCTACCAGTTACGCGACGTGATTGCGTTCACCTTGCTGATCATGGTGCTGATCTTCCGACCCCATGGTCTGCTGGGCGAACGTCTGGCGAAGCAACGAGCGTAAGGCCGTGCTGGTCGCGGGCGCTAACGAAGCGAAGCAATCTCGGGCCTCTTCGGCCTGGGACACCGGCCCATGATCCAGCTTCGCTCCGCGGTCTTCATCGGCCTTATCTTCGGCATCATCGCCCTGCATCTGGCGGTCGTCGGCCTGCTGCCGATGCTGAACCAGCGCTGGATCGTCGTTGGGATGCTGACATTGGGACATGGAACGCTGCTGGCGATCGGCCTCGGTGCCGGCGTCTTCACGGCGCGCCATCAGGTGCAGCTGTTGGCGACCGTGCTTCGTGCCGGACTTGCGGGAGCGATCGCGGCCATGCCATTGGCGGTGCTGGCAACGGTGATGCTGCACGTCGACCTGCGCTGGATGTTCATCGCGTTGTCGCCGGACTTGCTGCACATGCTGACTTTCGGTCTTGCAGCGCCCGCCGGGTTGGCGCTGCTGATCATCGGGGCCGGCATTCTGGGGATGGCAGGTTGCCTGCTGTCCTGGGTACCGACGTGGCTGCGGCATGCATTGATCTGGGGATGCGCCACGTTCGTGATCGCTGGTGTGTTCCAGGAACTCATCCAGATCATGCTGCAGGCCAATGACTGGACCACGTCGATTCAAGACATCCTTTACACCTGGGAAGGCCTGACGCCGCAAGGCGCCGTTATTCTGTGCTTGGGTGGCATGGTGGCAGGCGGTGGCGTTGAGTTGTTGCGCGCCCGCACTGCCCATCACGTTGATGACGCGCCACAGGCTGTACGTCGCCGTCGCGCCATCAACATGGCAATACTTCTCGCGGTGCTGATAGTCTTTCCGCTAGTCGCCGGCAGTTACGTCGGCCAGGTCATGATGCTGGTTGGGCTCTACATCTTGATGGGAATGGGCCTGAATCTTGAGGTCGGACTGGCTGGATTGCTGGATCTGGGGTTCGTCGCGTTCTTTGCTGTGGGCGCCTACACCACTGCAATTCTCACCGCCGACAGTTCCCACGCGCTGGCGTCTTATACCGCGCTTCCGAGCCTGACGATCTGGGAAGCCATGCCAATCTCCGTGCTGATGGCGGTAATTGTCGGCGTGGCATTTGGCATTCCAGTGCTGGGAGTACGCGGCGACTATCTTGCCGTTGCCACGATGGGCCTGGGCGAGATCGTGCGCGTGCTGGTGGCCTCCGATTTTGCCGCGCCGTTGCTGGGCGGCGCGCAAGGAATCCTGCAAATCCCTCGCCCAGCGCTTGGCACATTGGTGCTGAACGATCCGGTCCAACTCTTCTATGTAACCCTGGCTGCGGCGATGATCGCGGCATGGTTTGCGTGGCGTTTGGAAAACTCACGTCTCGGCCGCGCCTGGATGGCATTGCGAGACGACGAAGACGTGGCGCAGGCGCTGGGCATCAATCTGGTGAAGGTGAAATTACTCGCCTACGGCCTGGGCGCGGCGTTTGCTGGCCTGGCAGGATCGATCTTCGCCACCATGCTCGGTGCGATTTATCCGAGCAGTTTCCAGCTTCTGATTTCAATCAACGTCCTGGCGCTGATCATCGTCGGCGGCATGGGAAGCCTTCCTGGCGTCGTCGTTGGCGCCGCGGTGTTGATCGGCCTGCCGGAGCTGCTGCGCGAGTTCGGTGAGTACCGCTACCTGTTTTACGGCGCCGCGCTGGTGATCATGATGCGGGTCCGGCCGGAAGGATTGTGGCCTTCCCCGACGCGCCGTCGAGAATTACACGCGGATGACGCGGTGGCCGAAACGGCAGCCGCGTCGATCGTCATCGCCGCGGACTGATCGCGATGGCAGACGCACCTATCCTGATCACCGACAAATTGACGAAACATTTCGGCGGGCTGCGGGCGGTGGTGGACGTGAACCTGGCGGTAGCGCGGCAGACGATCCACAGCATCATTGGCCCAAACGGTGCCGGCAAGACCACATTGTTCAACCTGATCACGCAGAACCAGCAGGCGACATTCGGTTCAGTGTTCTTCCACGGCGAGCGGCTGGACGGCTACACGCCGGATCGCATCGCTGCTGCCGGAATCAGCCGCACCTATCAGAACATTCGCCTGTTCCGGAACATAACCGCGATCGAGAACCTGCTGGTGGGCATGCACCTGCATCTGCGCTCCACGTGGTGGGGCGCTGCGTTCAACACGCGGGCGACACGGCAGGATGAAGCGCGTGCTCATGAGGAAGCATCCCGCCTGCTTGGCTTCGTAGGCTTGCGTGGGCGCGGCGACATACTGGCGCGCAATCTTCCCTATGGTGAGCAACGGCGGCTGGAGATCGGCCGCGCACTGGCGACACAGCCGAGTCTGATGTTGCTGGACGAACCCACCGCCGGGATGAACCCGCGTGAGACCTCCGACATGATGGAGTTCATTCGAACAGTACGCGACACGTTCGGTGTCACCATTATCCTGATCGAGCACCAGATGCGCGTTGTGATGACGATGTCCGATCGGGTCAGCGTGTTGGACCATGGCGTGAAAATCGCCGAGGGAACACCAACGGAGGTGCAGTCCGATCCTATCGTGATCGACGCCTATCTCGGCACACGCAAGGGAGTCCCCGGGGTGGCGCGCCAGCATGCCGCGGAACGTTTGTCGGGCCGCGCGGCAGGCTAAACCATGGCAGGGTTGCTGGAAATTGACGACATCCACGTGTTCTACGACAAGATCCAGGCGTTGAAAGGCGTTTCGCTGGAGGTGCAGCAGGGGCAGATCGTCACGCTGGTGGGCGGCAACGGTGCCGGCAAATCGACGACACTCAAGACTATCAGCGGGTTGCTCCACCCTCGGCAGGGCGAGATCCGGCTGGCCGGCGAGCGCCTGAATGAGCAACCGGCGCATCGAATTGCTGCATTGGGCGTGGTGCAGGTGCCTGAGGGGCGGCGTGTGTTCGGCCGCCTGACGGTGCGGGAGAATTTGGAGATGGGGGCGTTCACGCGGCGTGACCGCGCGGGGATTGCGGAGGACAAGGATCGTATGTCTACCCTGTTTCCGCGTTTGAAGGAACGGTGGCATCAACTCGCGGGCACGCTGTCCGGTGGGGAGCAGCAGATGGTTGCGACGGCGCGCGCGCTAATGGCACGCCCGATTGTGCTCCTGATGGACGAGCCGAGCATGGGTCTTGCGCCTATGGTGGTGGAGCAGGTATTCGAGACGATCGCAGCGATCAATGCGCAGGGCGTGACGATTCTGCTGGTGGAGCAGAACGCGCTGTTGGCGCTGTCGATTGCGGATAAGGGGTACGTGCTGGAAAGCGGGCGGGTTATCTTGAGCGGAACGGGCTCCGACCTGCTCGATGATGAACGCGTGCAACGGGCATACCTTGGGTAGCAGAAAACCTCTCCCCCGCGCGCGGACAGTGTGCGTGGCAGCGGCTAATCCTGAAGATGCCCCCGCAGAGTCGTCGCGGAATATTCGCTTCGAAACAGCCCCCGCCGTTGCAATTCGGGCACCACCGCGCGGCAGAATTGCTCGTACATTCCCGGCATCAGCGTCGGTGTCAGGATGAACCCGTCGCACGCTTCCGCCTCAAACAGCTCCTGCAACTGGTCCGCCACGTTGGCCGGCGAACCCACGATCTGCGGACACAGCTCGCTGGTGGCAAAACGCCGTGCCGCTTCTCCCAACGTCAACCCCTGCGCCTGCGTCCCTTGCAGCACCACGTCCAGCGATCCACGCGATCCCGCCTCCAATTTCATGTCTTCCAGCGGCTGATCCGACGGAAAGCGTGACAAGTCGACGCCAATATGGCCCGACATCTGCGCCATGCCGGCTTCGGTCTGCACCAATTCGTTCACATAAGCCTGGCGCTCGCGCGCAATCGCATCGGTTTCGCCGATGATCGGATCGACCGACGGCAGGATCACACATTCCTCCGGCCGTCGTCCCTGCGCCACCACGCGTGCTTTTACATCGCGATAGAACGCCTGCATGTCCGCCCTGCTGTGCTGTAATGTGAACACCAGCTCGGCCCAGCGCGCGGCAAAGTCCCGGCCGCGCGGCGATGAGCCGGCCTGCATGATCACCGGCCGTCCTTGCGGCGAGCGCGGCACTGTCAGCGGGCCGCGTGTTCTGATCCAGCGGCCCTGATAGTTGACGTAGTGCACCTTGTCCGGATCGGCGTACATCCCGCGCTGCTTGTCCAGCACGAGCGCATCCGCATCCCAGCTTTCCCACAGGCGGCACACCGCCTCGACGACTTCGTCCGCATAATCGTAGCGGGATTCGCGCGGCGGCAATTGCTCGGCGCCGAAATTCTGTGCCTCGAGATGCCCGTGCGACGCCACCACATTCCAGGCGACACGGCCGCCGGAAAGCAGATCGAGCGTGCCGAGCGCCCGCGCCAGATGGTAGGGCGGAAAGAAGGTGGAGGAGAGCGTCGTGCCCAACCCGATATGGCTGGTGACGCGCGACATAATGGCAAGCAACGGCATGGGGTCCAGCAATCCCATCTGTCCCCCGCAGCGCAGGATCGAGGCAAAGCTCCCGCCGTACAGATCATACAGCCCCAGGATATCAGCAAAGAACAGGCTATCAAATTTTCCGGCCTCCAGAACGCGGGCTATGTGCTCGTGCCATTGCGGAGTAAAAACCGCGAGATCGGCTTCCGGATGCCGCCAGGCACCGTGGTGATGCGCAGTCGGTCCCGCCAAAAGGTAGGCAACCAGGTGCATGCGGCGTGGCTTGGGCATGGCCTACGGTGGGTTGTCGGTGCGACTGTGAGATTACGCCGAGCGAGACCCGCCGGACAGGGGCGAGCAGCGGCGGGCGCGTGGGGCCTCCCGCCGCGAACAGCTCAACGAACCGGCAATCGACCTCGACGGCCAGTACTTTCCACCTTCGCGGAGCCTCTGGAGCGGACGTAAATGTCTCGCCCGGCGCCGGATCAATGAGTTCATGCGTTCGTCGGCCCCGACGTGCGCCCCGCGCTTGGTAGCCCGGATGACCAGTTGTGCAGTCGTCCCGGTGACCAAACGTCATTACTGACCGCTTAGAAGCGGGAGCGCTACATAATTTTCTTGCTGGGACCGGCCATCGCGGGAGCGGCAACCGAGCTTACGCGCAGTGATTCTGGGCCATGACCAAAGTTGGCGGAAATGGCACCAGGCACGTCGGGTTCCTGCCTGGCTCGGGGACCATTCCGTGCTTGCTGGGAGTCAGGATTAGCCGATAGGCTACCCGAAGGACGGCAGACCCGTTGTCCTTTGGGAAATGTCGGTTCACATCCAAAAGCGCCGCAAGGGAGGCAATAATGTCTGATGCTGTATACAAGGTGGTAGAGATCGTCGGAACCTCCGAGCAAAGCATCTCCAAAGCCATCGACAATGGCATTGCCAGAGCCTCGGGTACATTGCGGCATCTCGGGTGGTTCGAGGTCGGGCAGATCCGCGGAAACATCAAAGATGGCAAGGTCAACCGCTACCAAGTAACACTGAAGGTCGGATTCACGCTCGAATAGCGAATGACCGCGAGACACGCTCGATAACCGTAGGTCAATAACACGGGCGCAAACAAGTCGGAACTATCGTCCGGGGCACGATGATGCCGATGCGGGCTGCATCGTTGCCATGGATCGCGACGAGTTTCCAGTGATCAATCTGCGTGGGTTGCATCATCTTCAGTGCCATCGTCCAGCATCCGCATCTGACCGTGGAGTCAAGTCGAAGTCGATATTCTATAAAGTCTCCGGAGGGATCCGCAAAGTCTCCGGAGGGATCCGCGCGGCATCATCGAAGAAACGGGTTTAGGGCCAAAATGCAATCTCTCTGAGAAGCCTGCCGTGCGACACGCCGTCAGCCAAATGCATGGCGACCTCCAATGCCAACTTCGCAACGTGCCTTTTAACGATGAGAACGCGAAGAACCGTCTTGGGCGCCCTGCAGTAGTATTGTTCTGTCACTCCGTCCTCGGGCTGGAACGCAGTGAAGCGGATACTCAGCATAGGACAAATCGATCCGTTGCGTAGGCGACAAGGTTACGTGAGCAACAAAAAGTAATCGGGCTGCATGAGAGACTAAAATCGTGTGCCACTCGTCACTCCACTGAAACCAGCTCCATTGGACGTCACGTGACTGCCACACGATCACACCAAAGCAATTTGCGCGCGACACCGATTTCCGCTGAAATCGCGCCAACGTTGGACGAACGCGCCCGGAAGTGGCGCTTCGGCGGAGAGTTGCCACGTTTGGCCCAAGATCTCTCGGCGCCCGGGGAGGCGATGCCAAGGTCGCGAACGCCTGATTGACATCGAAGCGCCTGCCATGAGCGAAGCGGAGGGCTCAGCGCCATGACTGAAATACCGGATCAACGCCAAGGACGGGAAGGGCCGAGCCGCAGAGGCTTGTTTCGCGGGGCAGTCGGCCTGGCTTCGCTGCCCGCCGCCGCGCGAGCCGCGCCGCGGGTCGACGCTGAGCCAGTCGAAGCCGGACCGTCGCCTATGACATTCAACGTGAACGGACGCGATTATCGTCTCGTCATAGACAACCGCACCTCTCTGCTCGACGCGCTGCGCGAGCACATGGACCTGTCCGGCGCCAAAAAGGGATGCGATCACGGGCAATGCGGGGCCTGCACCGTCCATCTCGACGGAGAGCGTGTGCTATCCTGCCTGACGCTGGCGATCGCGGCTCAGAACCGCCCGGTGAGGACGATCGAAGGGTTGGCCTCCGCCGATGGTGGGCTGCATCCGATGCAGCAGGCCTTCATCGATCATGATGCGTTCCAGTGTGGCTACTGCACGCCGGGCCAGATCATGTCAGCGGTGGCCTGCGTGAACGAAGGCCACGCCAACACCGATGACGACATCCGTGAATACATGAGCGGCAATATCTGTCGTTGTGCGGCCTATCCCAACATCGTCGCCGCCATTAAGCAGGCGCGTACGCAGATGGGGTCGGCCTGATGCGCCCGTTCTCCTACGCGCGGGCCGCGGACCTGGCGCAGGCGGTACGCCTGGGCCAGCACACCGGCCAGGGACAGACCGATGCGCCGGTGCAATTTCTGGCCGGCGGCACAACGCTTTATGACCTGATGAAGCTCGACGTCATGGTGCCTGAGCGGCTGGTCGATCTCACGCCCCTGCGTGCCACGCATGAAACGGTCACGAGTACGACGGCAGGATTGCGCCTTGGCGCGCTGGCCCGCATGGCGCATGTGGCGGCACATCCCGCGGTGCGCAGCGAATATCCCGTCGTGGCCCAGAGTCTGCAGCTCGCCGCCAGCGCCCAACTGCGCAACATGGCGACGCTCGGCGGGAACGTGCTGCAGCGCACCCGCTGCACTTACTTCCGCGACCCGAGCTGGACCGAGTGTAACAAGCGGACGCCCGGTTCGGGATGCGCGGCGCTGACCGGTTTCAACCGTAACCATGCTGTGCTCGGTACGGACGCCAGCTGCATCGCGCAGTACCCCGGGGACTTCGCGGTGGCACTGATGGCGCTCGAGGCGGAGATCGACCTGACCGGACCGCACGGGTCGCGCAGACTGTCATTCGCGTCGCTTCACCGCGCGGCCGACGGGCAGCCGCATCTGGAGACCACCCTGCGGCCCGGCGAGGTGATCACGGCCTTCTTCATTCCTGCCACGTCTTGGGCGCGCCGTTCGGTGTTCGTGAAGGTGAGGGATCGCGCCTCGTATGAGTTTGCCATCGCCTCGGCTGCCGTGGCGCTTGAGTTGGACGGCGATGTGGTTCGACAGGCCCGCATCGGTCTTGGCGGCATGGCATATCGTCCCTGGCGCGCGCAAGCAGCGGAAGCCGTACTCACCGGCAAGAAGTTGACCGATGCCTCGGCGGAGGCTGCTGGACGGGCCGCGATGGAGGGTGCGGTCGGGCATGGCCACAACGACTACAAGCTGACACTGGGCCGCCAGACCGTGGTGTGTGCCCTGATGGAGGCCAAGGCACTGCCAACCCCAAGCAGGAAGGTCTGACATGACGATCGATCCCGCCATCCTGTTCGGCACACCCACGTCCCGCGTCGACGGCGTCGCGAAGGTCACCGGTGCGGCGCGCTACGCCTCGGACGAGCAGATTGCCAACCCGGCTTTCGCCTGTCTGGTCACAAGCGACATCGCTCGCGGCCGTATCACCGGCTTTGACTTGACCGCTGCCAAGGCGGTTCCAGGCGTGCTGGACATCTTAACGTTTGAGACAGTCGGCAACCAGGTTAAATCGCCGCCCGGTCCGGACGGAGGTCCCACCACCACCACGCTGGAAAGCAACCGCATTTGGCATGACGGACAGATTATTGCCGTCGTGGTGGCCGACACGTTCGAGGCAGCGACCGAGGCGGCCGGCAAGGTCCGGGCGAACACCGCGGCCGAGCCGCCTTCCGCCACCTTCGACGCGTCTGGTGCCGTGCTGCGGCCTGTGGCGGCAGGACGCGCCAGCGGTCCTGCGGAGGACGATCATGGCAAGCGGGAGGCCGCCGCCGCGGCCTTCGCCGCCGCGCCGGTCAAGGTCGACGCGCACTACGCCACGCCGACACAGCACCACAATCCGATCGAATTGTTCACCACGACCTGTACTTGGGATGGCAAGCAACTGACCATTTACGAGCCGACGCAGTTCATGTGGGGGCTAAAGGCGGCAGTCGCCCGGCAACTCGGCATCGACCCGGCGGATGTGCGTACGGTCTCCCGCTTCGTCGGTGGTGCGTTTGGCTCCCGAGGAGCCATCACCGGGCGCACCGCCTGGATCGCGCTGGCGGCAAAGCGTCTCGCCCGCCCGGTCAAGCTTGTGCCGACCCGCGCACAAGGCTTCACCATCGCCACCTTCCGAGCCGAGACGCGTCAGCATGTCCGGCTCAGCGCGACGCCGGATGGTAAGCTGACCTCCGTGTTCCACGAGGGCTGGGAAGTGACGTCCCGTCCCTCGAGCTACAAGGTCGCAGGGGTGGAGGCTACGTCCCGGCTCTATGCGTCCCCAACGATCGCGACGGCGGTCAACGTGGTGCACGCCGACCGCAGCACGCCAGGTTTCATGCGGGCGCCGGCCGAGGTGCCCTATATGTTCGCACTGGAAAGTGCCATGGATGAGCTTGCCTACGCGCTCAACATGGATCCGATCGAGCTGCGTCGCGCCAACGACACGCAGACCGACCCGGTCTCGGGCCTGCCGTTCTCTTCCCGTCTGCTGATGCCGTGCTTCGACCAGGCGGCGGACAAGTTCGAGTGGCGCCGGCGTAACCCGAAGCCCGCCTCGATGCGGGACGGTGTTTGGCAGGTCGGCTATGGCTGCGCCACCTCATTTTATCCCAACAATATCGGTGCTGCGGCCGCGCGCATCTCGATCACGCCAGCCGGGCGCGTGCATGTATCAATGGCGGCGCATGAGATCGGCAACGGCGCCTATACCACGATCGCCATCACCGCCGCTCATGCGCTCGGCCTGGCGGTGTCAGACGTAACCGTGCAACTGGGCGACAGCGAACTGCCGCCGGTTCCGGTGGCCGGTGGCTCGAACAACGCGGCCTCGACCACCCACGTTGTCGTCAAGGCCTGCGAGGAGATCAGGCAGCGTCTGGCCACAGCTGCCGTGCAAGCCAAGGACAGCCCGTTCCACGGCGCCGACCCTTCGACCCTCACTTTGTCGGGCGGTGCGCTGCGCCATGCGAATGGGCAGAGCGAGCCGTTACGCGCGGCCGTCGGGCGTACCGGAGGTCGTTTGGAGGTTTATGCCGAGAACATTCCACCCGGCCTGTCCGCCGATGCTCTCGCCTATCTCTACGAGGGCCGCCCGCTCATGAGCCGGGGCGACAGCCGCAAGGACGTCACCGCCTATGCCTTCGGCGCGCATTTCGTGGAAGTGCGCATCCATAGTGTCACGCGCCAGATTCGAGTACCGCGCGTGGTCTCGGCCTTCGCTTCGGGCAACATCATTAATCCGGTCACGGCCCGTAGCCAATATATGGGCGGCGCGATCTGGGGCATCTCGTCCGCATTGCATGAGGCGACCGAAGTGGACCCGGTGTCAGCCCGTCTGATCAACACCAACCTTGCCGACTACTTGGTCCCGGTGAACGCCGACGTGCCCTCTGTCGAGGTCATCATGGTTCCGGAGCACGACACGCGGGTCAATCCGCTCGGCGTGAAGGGGATCGGCGAGATCGGTATCGTCGGCATGAACGCGGCCGTCGCGAATGCCGTGTTCCATGCGACGGGTAAGCGACTGCGCGAACTCCCAATCCGCGCGGAACAACTGCTGTGATCACCGTTGGGCCCCGCCTTTGGGTGGTCGCGACGAAAACCGCTTTCGCAGAGCCGCGGGGCACAGCGAGGCTGGCCCCCGTCAACATTCGCTTCTGAGCTCCCCTTACTGAGCAACCAGCGCCCGGCTTGGGTCGACAGCGGCCGGCTCGCTCACGGTGACAGCGGACGGAACATCGAGGCTTCAGGGGGAACGACCCACTGTTGCACAAATCACATGCTTCGCAGCAGAAGTAGCGAACGGCAAGAACCTTATCGCATGAGCCATGCGAGGTTTTGCCCGGCCAGAGGTCACCGGCTCCGCCGACGCTCGACACCTACAGGCCTTGTTCCTCGCTCACCAGCCATTTGGCCAATTCATGATGGGGAATTTTGCTCGTCGTGCTGCTCGACAACTTTGCGGAGGTGACGAATGCTATAACTCGTGGATGCTTGAAAGTTATCTGCTTTCTGACGTCATCGGATGCGGATTTCGTGGAGGGCTCGACGATCGACGTAAGCGGCAGGTAGGCATGCTGAGCCCGGTTCAGACGGTGGACACAGTAACTGGTCGAGCTGTCTGGACACGGCGCCGGATGATTGCGCGCATGATCGTGTATTGCACCAGAATCAGAGTCGCCTTCGAGGTGATGGGGAACACGCCAATGAACCACGCCCAGGCGGCGTGCCTGGCCTGCAAGGCCATCCCCAGGTTGGCTGCAGCGGTGGCAAACATCAGCGCGGCCCACACATAGCCAAACAGGGTGATGACGTCGGCGCCGTGGATCTGCGCGATCGGTGGGACATAGCGGTTCATCCAGCCACGCCGCAACATCACGATGCCGACCGCACAATAGACCAGCGTCGGCTTCAGCATAATGAACAGCGGATTGTGTGTGATCAACGCGGCACCGCCGAATGCCACCACCAAGAACAGACTGAGCCATTGCATCGCGTCGATCGGAGTGAGGCGCCAGGTCTGCCAGACAATGCGGCCTAACCCGATCGCGATCGCGAGGCCGACGGAGGCATAAACACTGTGAGTCACAGCAAACGTGCCGACGAACACGAACGTCGAGAGCAGATCGGAGACGACGTGCTTGCCGGCGAGCAGCAAGGGGTGCGTGGTCGGCGGTGCATGGTGATCCGACATCAGCAGCTCCTGCGCAGCGGCAGCCGGCTAACGATGCCGCGCGGTACCAACCATTTGGGCGCATTGCAAGTGTTTTCGGCAGCGGGGCGACGTCCGTCACCTCGGTGGTGAAACTAG
>Ga0123356_10002361_pt1 | contig 20269 bp, 13 predicted proteins | sample TergutEmb28metaG_2_FD_92546 | JGI IMG/M metagenome (GOLD analysis project Ga0123356, IMG submission 92546) | Embiratermes neotenicus P3 segment gut microbial communities from Petit-Saut dam, French Guiana - Emb289 P3 | ecosystem: Host-associated > Arthropoda: Insects > Digestive system > Gut ... | reverse complement strand
TATCCGCGCATTGGCTGCTGAGCGGCAACGCCTACTACCGGCATCTCGTCACCGGCAGCAACAACGGCAGCAACAACGACAATTACCTGAACGACGCATACTCGGGGCCGCCGATCGACTGCAGCGCACCGTTCGCGGACCGCGTGTCGCTGGCGTACTGCGCCACGGCCGCGAGCGAAGTCTCGACGCTCGTGCAGCGCTCGGCGGGTCTGGGGCTGCAGCTCACTGACTCGCAGGATGTCCTTCGCGGCAAGAACCAGGCGATCATCGGTGCCGATTACACCGATACCACCAACAGCTTCGTGCAGGCGTTTCAATACGGCGCCTTTGCCGCGAATCACCTGCTGATTCCTGCCATGAGCCCGTTCAATGACCAGACCGTCATTGATCTGAGCGGCAGCAACCGGATCTTCGGCATTTATTTCACCGATACCTATTCGCCCGGCAGCCTTGTGCATTTCAACGTCGCGGCGCGCTACAACCGCAACACCGAGACGCTCACGGGGTACCATGTGGACACCGATCTGGGCGATTTCGGCAACGGCTTCGACACCGCGACGCCGCTTGCGGGTAATCACACCTACAGCCGGCTCAATCCGGCAGTTGGCTTCACGTTCACACCCAGTGATTCCCAGACCTACTACGCCGACTACAACGAGGCAAGCCGCGCCCCCACGGTCGTCGAGCTCGGTTGCTCAAACCCCCTGCAGCCGTGCGGACTGCCGAACGACTTCGCGAGCGACCCCGACCTGAAACAGGTGGTGGCTCGCACGGTCGAGTTCGGCCTGCGGGGCAATCTCGCCGGTCAGCGCCTCAACTGGAGCGCGGATGTGTTCCGGACCGTAAATCGGGACGACATTCAATTCATCGCCACCAGTACCAACGCCGGCTACTTCGCCAATGTCGGTGACACTCTGCGGCGGGGAATCGATCTGGCGCTCGGCGGCCGGGAAGGCGGCTTCAGGTGGAATCTCCGCTACAGCTTCGTTGACGCCACCTTTCAGTCCGCATTCGTCGTGAGTGCACCATCGAACAGCACGGCCGATGCCGCCGGCAACATCCTGGTGCGTCCCGGCGATCGTTTGCCGCTGATACCGCGCAACACCGGGAAGCTCTCGGTGGACTATCAGGTTACCGACAAGCTCGATGTTGGCGGTAATCTGGTGGTGGCTTCCGGATCCTATCTGCATGGCAACGAGAATAATGCCAATCAGGCCGGTGGCACCAATGGCCAGGGCCAGTACATCAGCGGCAGTGGATGGATTCCCGGCTACGCCGTGGTCAACGTGCAGGGCACCTACCACCTCGCGAGGCATGTGGAGGTGTTCGCCCGTTGCGCGAACCTGCTCAACAAGCAGTACGCGACCGCCGGCTTCCTCACGACCAACACCTTCAACCCGGACGGCACCTTCCGCGCAAATCCCGCCGACTGGACCAACGAGAACGCCGTGTCTCCGGCGGCGCCGCTGGCAGTCTGGGGCGGCGTGCGCCTGCTCTTCGACTAGTCGGTGCCGTTACGGCCCCCAGGCCGGTCAGCAGCGAGCTCGGCTTGCGCCTGGGCAGAGCGCCTAAGGCTGGTTCCGGCCAGGCCCGTGGGCGCAGAGGCACTTCCGCGGAAGGCGGAGTACGATGCAGCGATCGAGCCTGCGTTCCGGTGCTTGGCGTGTGCTTCGGCGCGCCGGAAGGGAGCGACCCACGTGACACATTCTGCCAGCAACACCCCCAACACCCTCGCTGTCTGTACGCCAATGTTCGGGCGGGCCGCGCTGCTCGCGGCGCTCATGGCGTGGCTGCCGCTCACCGCGACGGCTGCCCCTCCGGCCCCCGCGGCCGCCGCGGCGACGTCCTCCGCACAGGCGGAGCAGCAAGCGGGTGAGTTCGCGGCCGCCCGCAACGTCGAATCGACTGAGAAGGCGATGCAGAACTACACCAGCAGCGATGCAGAGACCGTGGTCAAGGCCCTGATCGATGAGAAGAGCAAGGCCAATAACGGCGCGTTCCCGCTCCAGGACCCCCTCACCGGGGAGCAACTGAAGCTCGCTTTCGACGGCATCGACTTCACCCGCACCATCGACGGTTACGGCTTCTTTCCGGACGTGAAATTTCACGACCAGGCTGACGCCAACAAGCACTACCTGATCGATTTCTGGGTGACCCCGGTGAACGACAAACTGAGGGTCCAGGAGATCCGCATCTACAAGGAACCGGTCAAGGCCGGTGGCAGCTGGACCCTGACGGCTCGTGCGCCGGTGCCGTGGTGGTGGATTCCGGCATCCGAGCACCCGGGACACATGGCGCAGAAGCGCGGCTGGGAAGTGATGTCCGCCGTCGAGCAGGGCGCGCTCGCCGAGCAGGCGAAGAACAACGGTGTGTTCCATCTCAAGGACGACAAGACCGGCAAGGTGCTGGATCTGCAGTTCATCGACACCCACCAGCCCGTAAGGCAACTGGACAACGACGGCCATTACTTCGCCTGCACGGACTTTCGCGCGGCCGGCACCAAGGACCAGATCTACGATGTCGACTTCTGGATCACCGACAAGGACGGTGTGATGACCGTCGAACAGACGCGGGTTCACAAGGTACCCGAGCTCAAAGACGGTCAGTGGGTGCAGGTGCCGCGCTACGAGTGGAAGGACCTCGGCAGCTCCCACGTGGTGCCCTGAGCGCAGCTCAACGTGCGCTCTCCCCCCGCCGCTGCCACTGCGCCCGTGCCCGCTCGAGATGGGCCCGGGGAGCCTCGAGGAACACCACCAGCGACGTGGCGCTCGAGAAGCAGTAGAGCTTGCCGGTATCCGGATCGATCCAGTTGATCGAACAGTCCGCTTTGATCCTGACGCCGGCCGTCAGGCCGATGGGATCGTCATTGTCGAACTCACCATGCATCGCCGCCGGCGGTACCACGGCCTTCCAGATCCCGACACGGGCGGCGTCGGTGGCGGCCGTCTGGCCGTCCGCATCCGTGGCTAGTGCCGCCTGCACAGCGGCTGCCATCAACGATGCCGTCAGCGTCGCGAGTGCCAGGCTCGCCGCCGAACTTCTCGGTCTGCGGCGGTGGTTGCACATGCCTCTCACCGGACTCTCCGCCCGCATGCCGCGTCAATGCGCCGGTCGCGGCTCGGGCGCCGAGACAACGCCCCAGGGACTGCCGCCAACGGCAATCTTGCCCTCGATGCGGCCGGATTTGAGATCAATGATCGACACGTCCCCCGAAGGGCCGTTCGCAGTGTAGGCCATGCTACCGTCGCGGCTCAACGCCACACCCCAGGGACGGGCTCCCACCTTCTCAACGGTGCGCACGACAGTGCCGGACTCCGGATCGACTTCCAGCAGCGCCCCAAAGCGGCCGGTGGTAACGTACAGCCGCCGTCCGTCCGTCGATGCGATCCCCATGGGGCGCACCACCTTCGGATCGCCGAGCGAGATGGTCTTCTCGACCTTGTAGTCCTCGGTGCTGAAGACCGTGAGCGCAGCCGCGAACTCATCGGTCGCATAGCCACGGTGCACATGCTCCGCCAGGAAGATGGCGCGCGGGCGTTTGCCGCTCGGAATCTGCGCCAGGACCTTCATGGCGTTGGCATCAACCACGTAGATGTTGTTGGAGGTCTCGCAGGTGACGTACACGATACGGTCATCACGACTGACCGCAACCCCCTCGGGCTCTGAGCCCACTGCCACGGTGGCGCGCACGGTGCCTTTGGCCAGATCGACCGCCGATAGGTACCCGGAGTCCTCGTTGGAGACGTACAGCAGTTTGCCGTCGTGTGACAGCGCGAAGGTCTCGGGGTCCGCACCGCTCTGGTAGGTGCTGATCAGCTTCTGGGCGCGCAGGTCAATGACGCCAATGCCGTCGTAGCGGTGGTCGGGTGGCGGCAGCTTCGACTCGTCCACGTTCGGGCCACCGATGGGTGAGCCCGACAGCGCCACGTACACGCGCGTGTTATCCCGTGACACCTGAATGCCGCGCGGCCGCTTGCCCACCGGAATGCGCGCGACCACGCTGCGCTGCTGCGGGTCGAGGATCACGACGTTGCCGCCCGTCTCGTCGGAGACGTAGAGGCGTTCCGCCCCACCCGCTGCTGTGGTGGCACCGGCGGCCGGCCCCCCCAGGTACAGCATCGCCAGCGCGAGCGCTGTGCCCGACCAGTGCTGGCGGCGGACCACCGAAGCAGTGTTGATCATTGCTTGCTTTCCTGTCTTGCACCCGCGGGCGAGCGCACAAAGATATCACCGGACGCGCAGCGTCTGCGGCCAGCCCACGCAGGCGGTGGGCCTCGGGTTCGTCCCGGGGGCCGGCAGCTGCCCGCCTCGTCGGGCGAGCGGCGGCGGCGCCGTCGATCAGTAAATGACTACGCTTCTGATCGACTTACCGGCGTGCATCAGCTCGAAGCCGTCGTTGATCTTGTCGAGCGACATGGTGTGGGTGATGAGCGGATCGATCTGGATCTTCTTGTCCATGTACCAGTCGACGATCTTCGGGACGTCGGTGCGTCCGCGCGCGCCGCCGAACGCCGTGCCCTTCCAGACCCTGCCGGTCACCAGCTGGAAGGGCCGGGTCTTGATCTCCTGTCCCGACCCGGCCACGCCGATGATGACCGAAACGCCCCAGCCGCGGTGACAGCATTCGAGCGCCTGGCGCATGAGGTTAACGTTGCCGACACACTCGAAGCTGTAGTCGGCGCCGCCGTCGGTGACCGCTACGAGGTGCGCCACCAGGTCACCTTCGACCTCCTTCGGATTCACGAAATGGGTCATGCCGAACTGTTCGGCCAGTGCCTTGCGGGCCGGATTGAGGTCGACACCAACGATCTTGTTGGCGCCCGCCAGGCGTGCGCCCTGCACCACGTTGAGGCCAATGCCGCCGAGGCCGAACACCACGACGTTCGCGCCCGGCTCGACCTTCGCGGTGTTGATCACCGCGCCGATACCGGTGGTGACACCGCAGCCGATGTAGCACACCTTGTCGAAGGGTGCGTCCTCGCGGATCCTCGCCACGGCGATCTCCGGCAGCACCGTGAAGTTGGAGAAGGTCGAGCACCCCATGTAGTGGTGAATCATGTCCTTGCCGAGGTGGAAGCGGCTGGTGCCATCGGGCATCACGCCCTTGCCCTGGGTGGCGCGGATCGCGGTGCAGAGGTTGGTCTTGCGCGACAGACAGCTCTTGCACTGGCGGCACTCGGGCGTGTACAGCGGAATGACGTGATCGCCCTTCTTCACCGTGGTGACCCCGGGACCCACGTCGACCACGATGCCCGCGCCTTCGTGTCCGAGAATCGACGGGAACAGCCCCTCCGGGTCGCCTCCCGAGCGGGTGAACTCGTCCGTATGGCAGATCCCGGTGGCCTTGAGCTCGATCAGCACTTCGCCCGCCTTGGGGCCGTCGAGATCGACCGTGGCGACTTCGAGCGGCTTGCCGGCGGCATGGGCAATCGCGGCACGTGTTTTCATTGGCAGACTCCGAAAGGCGCAGCCCCGCGCGGGCGCGGGGCTGCGAGCGCATTGCGGTCGCTACGCGGCCAGCACGCCCTTGGCTTTCGCCGTGTGCGTGGCGATCAGATCCATCAGCGCCGGCGACAGGCAGTCATAGGGTTCGAGCCCCAGCTCCTTGAGCCGGGCGCGGACGGCGCCCATCTGGTCCGGCTTGGTGCCTCCCTCGATGATCGAGGACACGAAAGCGGCGAACCGTGGCTCCTCCCAGCCCGGATCCTTCGACAGCTCGGTATGGAAGAAGTCGAAGCCGTAGAACGGGTGCGCCTTGTTCTCGATGCGCCCGTACATGTGCACGCCGCAGCCGGTGCAGGCATAACGCTGGATCGGGGCTTTCTCGTCCACGATCTTCAGCTTGTCGCCGTTGGCGGTCACCGAGACTTTGTCGCGTCCGGTGACACCGACGATGGAGAACGTCGCTCCTTCCGGCTTCCAGCATTTGGTGCAGCCGCAGGCGTGATTGAAGGCCACGTTCGAGCCGATGCGCACCGTGACCGGGTTGGTCGCGCACTTGCAGGTCAGCGTGCCACCGGCGAAGCCGGGCGTACCCTTCTTGACTCCGTTATCGACCATCGGGTGAATCTTGATTGCCATATTGGTTCTCCGTTCAGGAACTCATTCGGGCCCTGGACTGCCCGCCCCGAGGTAGTGGGCGTGCCGCAGTAGCCCGTGCCGATGAATCTTGCGATATATCGTGCGACGGCTGATGTGCAGGCGCGCCGCAGCCGCGCTGACGTTCCAGCGGCACGTCTCCAGGGTGCGTCGCAGCGCCTCGCGCTCCGCATCGCTCAGCGCGCTCCCATCGTCGCCGTCGCCAGGCGCCGGCAGCGGACCCGATCCGGCGTCCGCCCGACCTTCGCCCAGCCATTCTTCCTTGAAGTCGGCCAGCGTCAGCCGCTCCGAGGTACGCAACGCCAGCATGGTGCGCAACACATTGCGCAGCTGACGCACGTTGCCCGGCCAGGAGTGCTTCACCAGCCGCTCGAGCAGCGCCGGCTCGATCTCGAGCGGCGCCCCCCCGGCCTCGCTTGCCAGTAACTTCTCGATCAGCGCCGCCCCGTCGGTGCGCTGGCGCAGCGGCGGCAGGCGCACTGTGATGCCATTCAGGCGGTAGTAGAGATCCTCGCGGAACTGCCCGCGAGCGATCATCTCCAGCGGATCATGCTGCGTGGCGCTGATGACGCGTACGTCGACGCTGACCACTTTGTTGCCTCCGAGAGGCATCACCTCGCGGTCCTCGATCACGTTCAGCAGGCGCGTCTGCAGCGGCAGCGGCATGTCGCCGATCTCATCGAGGAACAGCGTGCCGCCGTTCGCCTGCAGAACCCGGCCGATGCCGCCTTCGCGGGTCGCGTCGGTGAAGGCACCCGCCTTGTGGCCGAAGAGCTCGCTTTCGATCAGCGTCTCGGGGATGGCGGCGCAATTCACGGTGACGAATGGCTTGTCCGCGCGGCTGCTGGCGTTGTGAATGGCGCGCGCGCAGTAACCCTTGCCGGTGCCGGTCTCACCCAACAGCAGTACCGAGATGTCGCGATCGATGACACGCCGCAGCACCTCCACGTTGTGCCGCATGGTCGGATCCGCCGTGTACAGGCAGTCGAGCGAGCCGCGCACCTCGCTGGCCAGCGGCGCGCCGTCCGCCGGCGCAGCGGCCTCACCGCCCACGCTCACCCGCGCGGCGCGCGCGGCCTGCACCGGCGCACGCACGGTCGCAAACCAGCGGCGCTGGCTGAGCTTCGGGGTCAGCGGCTCTGCCGGATAGCCGCACAGCCCCGCCAGTCGCAGCAGTGCCGCCAGGCTGGTGTCGAGGACGCGGTCGACCCGCTGGCCGCACAGCGACTCGTGATCGTGCTGACCGAGCAGCTTCAGTGCCGCCCGGTTGATGCCCTTGATGAGGCCCTGATCGTCGAACGCCAGCACCCCTTCGCCGGGGGTGCTCACGAATTCCGCACAGCGATGGAAGCGCACCACGTGCAGGTCCCTGCAGGCACTCAGCAGGGTGCGGTTTTCGACGTTCTGGGCCGCCATGTCGACCAGCGCCAGTGTGTGGCTCTGGGGACTGGTGGACGCTCCCGAGATGTCGAGCGCGGCCAGCAGTTCCCCGCGCATGTCGAAGATGGGGGCCGCCGAGCAGGTCAGCTGCGTGTTCTGCTCGAGGAAATGATCCGTGCGATGAATCACCACCGGACGGCGTGCGGTCAGACAGGTCCCCATGCCGTTGGTGCCCATCTCCCGCTCGCCCCACATGACACCCTCGCGAAAGCCGCAGCGGCGGGCGGTAGCGGAGAAGCCGCTGTCGCCGAGGTAGCTCACGATGACCCCGTCGCGGTCGGTCAGCATGATGCTGTACTCGGAATGCCGCATGAGCTTGCCGAGCGCTTCCATCTCGATGCGGGCAATGGCGAGCAACACGCCGAGCCGCTCGCGCCGGGTCTCCAGGTCCGCGCGCTCGACGCTCTGCGGACGACGTGGCTCGTGCGGGTCGAGCGCGTAGTTACTGAGACAGCGGTTCCAGGAGCTCCTCACGACCTCGGTAACGGGCGGATCCGCGCCGTGCCTCCGTAACAGGCTGCCGATGACGTCCGCGTAACTGTGCGAGACCGGTCGCGCACGCATCATACTTAAGGCTCCCCCTCGATTATCCGGCGGACAGCGCGCTACTTAGCTCCACAGCCAAACTTGCATTCCGGCGCGCCATGATAGTTGGCGCGCACGAACGCAAGGATGCGCCACAAATCATCGTCCGTCTTCACGATCTGCCCCATGGGGGGCATGGCGCCGACGACGTTCTCCTGGTTCTTGCGGGTGAAGCCCTTGCTCTGCAGGGTCTCCGAGCCGTAGGCAACCAGCCTGAAGAGAGTGTCGTCGTCGCCGCCGTAAACCCAGATGTCATTGGTGACCGGGGGACACATGCCTCCGCCTCCGGTTCCCCCGTGGCAGCCGCTGCAGGCGTATGACATGAACAGCTTCTGCCCGGCCTCCACGGCCGCGGTGTCGGTGTCCGAGTAGGGATTCTTGAGCTTTCCCTGCGGAGTCGCATCGGCACGCTGCACCGGTGTCATGGTACCCGCCGGCGCTGCAGGCGCTGCGGTGGCCGGCTGTGCGCCCTGCGCTGCCGGTTGCGCGCCGGAAGTTGCCGGTTGCGCGCCCTGCGCTGTCGGCTGCGCGCCCGAAGTTGCCGCCTGGGGCGCCGCCGCCATGGCAAACGTATGTTGCCCTGCATACAGCAATGCGCTCGTGACTCCCAGTACGCCGACCATCACCAGTCGTATCAGCACGCTTCCCTTCCGTTGTCGCGCCGGGCGCGGACCTGCCGGGCTAGGCTCCGGGATGTCCGGGCGGCGCTTCGTCCAGCACCCTGATCATCTTCTGATCGCCCTTGGCGCGCGCAATGGACAGCGCCGTATCGCCGCGCTCGGACTGCGCCTTGACGTTGGCACCCGCGCGCACCAGCAACTCAGCCATCTCCACGCGCCCGTTGGCGGCAGCGATCATCAGCGCGGTGACACCGCCGCTGTTGCGGGCGTTCACGTCAGCGCCCTTCTGCATCAGTGCCTGGGCCAGTTCCCGGGCGTCGTTGGCGCTCGCGAGCATCAGCGGCGTGTAGCCCGCGTCGCCGACCGGTCGATTCGGGTTGGCGCCTGCGTCGATGAGCGCGATCGCAGCCTTGTCCTTCCCATACTGGGTGGCGATACCCAGCGGGGTGAGGTTCTGGGGGCTCGGTACATTGGGATCGGCAGCGTGTGCCGCCAGCAACTTGACGGCGTCGGCATCATCGCCATAAGCGGCCGTCATGATCGGGGTCCAGCCATCGCGATCGCGCATGTTGACGTCGGCGCCGTGCGCGACCAGAAACGCAATCATATCCGGATACCGCTGTTGCAGCGCGTGATGCAGCGGTGTCTCACCCTGCAGGTCCAGGGCGTTGAGCGCGGCGTGCTTCTGCTCGAGCAGATAGGTGACGCGCACCCGGTCGTCTGCCGTGACAGCGTTGCTGAGCTCTGTGTTGACGTTCGCGCCGTGAGCCAGCCAGTCGTTCAGCTGCGCGATGGTCACGGTCGGGGCAGTCGGGCGCGGCGCCGGTGCGGCTGGCTTGTACGGCCCGTGCGCGGGCAGGTCCCCGCTGATGATGCACGTGTCGCAGCTCACCAGCGGCACACCAAACTCGGTAAGGACTGCGCGCAGCGCCTCGCGCTGCTCGTGCATCACCTGTTCCAGGCGGCGCTGCAGCTCGTGATCCCCGCGCCGCACCGCCAGCGCCATGTCGAATTCCAGCGGCACGGTATCGTCCATGAGGTTGACCGGCTGGACGATCAGCGGCGCCTTCTTGACCGCCTTGTAGTAGCCCGCCATCGGTCCCCAGGCGGCCGCCACGTCGAGCCTGCCGTCGATCACCTGCTGGATCTGGTAGCTCGGCTGATCCTCGGGAACCAGATCGGCGTCGTGACTGACATAGTGTATCTGCACGTTGCCGACGCCGTGATCGGAGAGCGCCTCGCGGACCGCGGAAGTCTCGTATACACCCACCTTGAGCTTCTTCAGGCGCGCATCGTCCAGGCTCTTGAAGTTGAGTCCGCGGTCGCTGCGGTAAACCAGCACGAAGGGAGTGCGATACAGCGCCTTCGTCGTGAGCACGTCGTCCGAGTCGACCGGCATGTCGAGCATGACGTCGCACTGGTCGGTATCCAGCGTCGTACGCGTCAGGCCGCGCTCGATGCCCGGCCGGTAGTAGTACTCGGCGGTCGTGCCCAGCGCGCGCGCCAGCACCTCGGCGAGCTTGTTCTCCAGACCCTCGCCGCGATTGTTGGAAAGCGGCATGTTGCCGGGGTCGGCACAGACGCGCAGCGCGGCCACGCTCTCCCCGGGCACGGCGAGCAGGAGCGCAGCGCTCGCCAGCAGCACACTCGACAACGCCAGCCCGTTTCTCATCCAGCTCCGCATGCGCTTACGCCTCCAAGGTCACATATGCCCTCCCTGACACGAACCTGCAACGCGCCCGGTGGCTTGCAGCCGCCGGGCGCGCGTTCCCACGTGTTTCCAAGACTATCCGACAACGCAGTCCCTGCTGTGTTTCCGGCTTCCAGGTTACCGCGAGGGTATGGAGAACGTGTACAGCGTCCCGCCCTGCGGAATGAACTGGAGACCTGCCGCCTTGGTCATGGCCGTGGCGCCGATGGCACCGAACTTATCGTTCAGGTCCAGCCCCGCCGTGACCGGCAGCCCGATCCAGCCGCCGATGCCGCTCCACACCGAGACATACTGCTTGCCGTTCACGCTGTAGGTAATCGGGTTGCCGATGATCCCCGAACCCAGCTTCCGCTGCCACAGCACCTTGCCGGTGGCGCGATCCACCGCGCGGAAGTCGCCGCCGAGGCTGCCGTAGAACACCAGGCCACCGTCCGTGACCAGCGCGCCGCCCCAGTTCGGGTACGGATCCGGGATCTCCCACACCGTCTCGCCGGTCAGCACGTTGAACTTCTTCAGCTTGCCGGTGGTGCCGGGTTTCTCCGGGTACATGAAGACGTTCGCGAACACGTACACGATGCCCTGCTGAGTGTGTGAACGCTCCTGCGGCTCGAGCTCCATGCACCAGTTGTTGGTCGGGCAGTAGGCCATGCCCGGCTCCTTCGGATCGATCGCACAGGGCTGCTGATCCTTGCCGCCCATCGCCGACGGGCACGCCTGGGTATTCTCGTGCACCTTGAGCGGTGAGTGCTCGAAGACCTTGACGGGGCGGCCGGTCTTCATGTCGACCTTCTCCGCCCAGTTGACCGTCACGTACTTGTTGGCGCGCAGCAGCGTGCCATCGGTACGATCGAGCATGTAGGCGAAGCCGTTGCGGTCGAAGTGCATCAGCACCTTGCGCGGTTTGCCGTCGACGGTGAGGTCTTCCAGCATGTTCTCGTTGATGCCGTCGTAGTCCCACTGATCGAACGGCGTCATCTGGTAGACCCACACGACCTCGCCGGTGTCCACCTTGCGCGCGAAGATGCTCATCGAGAACTTGTTGTCCCACTTGCCGCTGTTGCAGGCCTCCTGCGAGACGGGGCTCGCGCCGCAGCGGTACGACGGGCTCCACAGGCCGGGGTTTCCGCTCGAGGCATATACGAGCTTCAGCTCCGGGTCGTAGCTGTACCAGCCCCACATCGCCCCGCCGCCACGTTTCCACTCATCACTCGGATAAGTGGCAGTACCGAGGTTTTTTCCGGCCGTGCCGTACTCGGGGTGCTTCTTGTTGCTGTCCTTGGTGAGGCAAATGTCGGCGTCGGTGCCGTTGTTGTAGCAATGCCAGATCTGCTTGCCCGTCTGCAGGTCCAGGGCAAAGAAAGCACCGCGCGCCGCGAACTCATCGCCGCCGAAACCGATGAGCACCTTGCCATCGGCAATGATCGGCGCCGGGGTGATGGTCTCGCCCTTGTCCGGGTAAGCAATCTTCTCGACCCAGTCTTCCTTGCCGGTCGCGGCGTTGAGCGCAATGACGAAGCCATCGAGCGTGCCAAAGACCAGCTTCCCGTCCGCGAAGGAGGCCCCGCGGTTGACCGTATCGCAACAAGCACGCGGCACCGCCGAGTCGTCGCGGTTAGTGGTCTTCTTGTAGTTCCACACCTGCCTGGGACGATCCGGATCACTCAGATCGAGCGCCTGGACGATGTTCGGCCAGGCGCTCACCAGGAACATCATCGGCTTGCCATTCACGGTGACCACCAGCGGCTGGCCTTCGTGTCCACGCAGCGTGCCGCTCGACTGCGACCAGATCATCTGCAGCTGATGGACGTTCGAGGTATCGATCGCGTTCAGCGAGCTGTGCCGCGTCAGAGCCGGATCGCCGCCAGGAGCGGCCCAGAGATTCGGATCCTTGCTGCGGTCGGTAACCTCGTCTCCCATGACCGCTGCGCAGGACCCTCCAAGCGCCAGGACGACACAGATGGTGCGCAGGCTTCTATTGGGTTCGAATCGCATACGCAGTTCTCCTAACCTCAAGTTCGAGTTGTATCGTTTGGATGTATCCCGGAGCACTGCCGTGAGCGCGCACCTGAGCTGTGCAGCCACACAGCCGGCAATGTCCATTCCTCCCAAGCAGACCCCATCTTCCCTTTGAACTTCGTAATCCTGAGATCGTATGCGCCTCTGCAGCAGTCGCGCAAATGTTGCGCACGCGCTTGCGCCCGCCAGCAGGCGTGTGCCACAAGTGGCACAGCCTCCGCGCAGACCCGGGAAGCGGGGCAGCGTGCAGGCGGACGCTGCGGGAAGACGTTCCCGCGACTGTCGCGCCTCGCCGACATCCTGCGCATTCGACTCGCCCGCCCGGACAGGGCGGGCAGAACTGCAAAGCTGAGGTTGCGCCAGTACACCCGGCACTCCCTGCCCCACGGCGCCTCAGGCCCCGGCCCCCAGTCGATCGGAGCCTGACCCTTGCCGATCCGGATCAGGGGCTGCGAGTTGGTGTAACCGCTGACCACGGCCCGCGCTTTCAGAACTTGAAGAACGCGCCCACGTTGACGGTGGTGGCGCTGTTGCTGCCGCCGCTCTGCGCGTAGCTCTTCACCTCGCTCCCCTCGGCGAGCAGCGTGAGATTCTTGGTGAGCGAGTAGTACAACCCCAGCGTGCCCTTGCGGTTGCTCGAAACCAGATCGGGGTTGGCGACCGAGTCGAAAGCGTTGGCGAACTTCAGTCTGCTGTCGCCGTAGTTCAACCCCACCTTCAGGTTGCCGAACAGGTAGCTGACCTGCGCGAAATAGCCATCGGAGCCGCGCGTCTGCCCTTGCCACGCACCGCCGTCGAACAGCGCCGTCGTGCCGAGACCGGTGGCGTGGTAGTAGTAGCCGATGACCTCGAACGCCTGTATGTCGAGCTTGGCGAAGATGTCGACGCCGTTACCGGTGTAGTTGTAGTTGGTGGACGCAGGGGTCGCCGTGGCTGCGGTCTGGTAGTACTGCTGCTGCGTGAGGAAGGCCACCGACACATACAGCTTGTCTCCTGAGGCGAACGGCAGCGTGTAGGTCGCCTTGGCGTGGAAGCCCGGCGCCTTTTTCGGTTGTACCGTCGCGTCACCTTCGGACAGCGAGTTGAGCGGATCGAAGAGACCGACCGTGAGATTGAATCCCGAGTAGTCCGGTGTCGTGTAGTCGATCTGCGCCAGCCAGTCCGTGTAGATGTACCCGAAGCCGATGCCACCGAGGGTGGTGTTGGCGGGCGCCGCGCTCGCCGCTGAGCCCGGGGCGCCCACTCCGGGCAGTGTCATGTCGTTGAGGATGACGTCGGCGCCGAACAGGCCGATGTTGCGGCCGAGGGTGAAGGTTCCCATCGCCTTGTTGCCGAACGTCATGTACACCTGGCGGACGTCGAGGCCGGTAGTGCCGAGCGCCGTGTTGGATGAGCCGTTCTTCGTGGTTTGCTGCAGGTTCGGGCTGCCGCCGTCGTTGGTAGCGATTCCCGGGTAGAGGCCCAGGTGCGCGGCCAGGTCGATGCCGTTCTGCGTGGTCGCCACGCCGAAGGAGAACGCCGCCGGCAACAGACCGTTGCCGATGTTGGATACGTTGCTGCTGCTGGCGGAGCCGACGCAGGTGAGACCCCCGGCGACGACCGCTGCGCTGTTCACGCTCTGGCAGTTGGAATAGATGTAGTCGACGTTCACGTTGCCATTGAAGGAGAAGGTCCAGTCCCCGTCCTTGTTCGTGATGTCTATCGCCCCCGCCGGCAGCGCCATTGCAGCCAGCACCAGGCCCGCGACCGAAATCGCCAGAGCGCGCGAAGTCATGCGTAGATTTTTCATCGAGTTACTCCCTCGTGCTGCCGCGTGCGGCAGCCGTGTTGGCGCATGCACCCATCGACGGCGCCAGCAAGCTGCATGCCAACCAACGTCGTGCGATAGCAACAAACGCACACCTTGCGGAACAACGACTTACGCAGCCTGAACCTCGGCCAGGGGGCGGGGTTTGCCAGAAAGGCTACAGTGTGACTCGCCAGGTGTTGCAGGGATGCACCACGTCACCCGGCCCCGGTTGCTGTTCAGGCCCGGTTGCCCTGTCAGGACCTGTGCAGCCAACGCGCGGCGAGTGGTGGTACGAGGACGAGACTGACAAAGGTCGAGGAGACGAGACCGCCGAGGATCACCACGGCCATCGGCCCCTCGATCTCATGTCCGGGTTGATGGGATTGCAGCGCCACCGGCAGCAGCGCGAGCGCCGTCAGGAGCGCCGTCAGCAGCACCGGCGTCAGGCGCTCTGCGGCGCCGCGCAGCGCGGTCGCCAGCTCCCACGGCTGGCTCTCGACCGCGACCAGCTGCTCGTAGTGCGATATCAGCAGAATCGTGTTGCGCGCAGCGATCCCGAAGAGCGCGACAAACCCCACCATCGCACCCAGCGAGAGCGTGCCGCCGGTGAGCGCCACCGCAACCACACCACCGATCAAGGTACTGGGGAGCGCAGCCAGCACCAGCAGCACGTGCCGCGCGCGGCCGAAGGCCAGGGCCAACAGCAGCACGATCAGCACCAGCGCCGCCGCCGAATGCCACAGCAGTTCGCGCGCCGCGGCCGCCTGCGCGGGCGCGGTGCCGCCGTAACGCAGATAGACGTTCGCTGGCAGCCTGACGCGTGCGGCGATGGCGCGCTGTGCGGCGCGCGCGTAGCCCGCCTGGTCGCTCACCGTCGGCGTGGCGATCACGACCTGTCGCCGCAGCCCGTCTTCGTGGGCCACCACGCTGCGAGCCGACACCACGGTGAGTTCGGCCACCGCCGACACCGGCACCAGGGCACCGTCGCGGCCGTGCAGTCGCAGGCCGCGCACGTCGTCGGGCGTTGCGGCGCCGCCGGCGATGCGCGCCACGACCGGAACGCTGCGATCGGACTGGTTGAGTTGCGCGACGCCGGTGCCGTGATAGGCGGCGTTCAGCGTCGCGAGCACGTCGGCCGCCTGCAGACCGTAGAGACTCAGCTTCTGCGGACGCAGCTGCACCTGCAGCTCCGGCTGGCGCGGTGGCACCTCCAGGCGCACCGTGCCGCTTTGCGGCCACTGGCGCAGCAGCGCCGCGATCTCGCCGGCCACCTGGTCGTCCACGTCGAGGTCGGGACCGAACACGCTGACGAAGAACGGCGCCACTTCGCCGGACAGCGTCTCGCCGACGCGCTCCGCGAGCACCGAGTAGATCGCGACCAGTTGATTGGGAAACTGCTCAAACACCGCCCGCACGCGCGCTTCCAGCTGCGCAGTCGTGACGCCGCGCGCCGGATCGAGTTGTATCTCGAACTCGCTCTTGTTGGGAGCATCCGGATCCTGACCGTTCTCCGACCGGCCGATCTGCTCGGCGACGCTCTTGACCCCTGCAATGGCCGCCAGGCGTGCGGTGATACGCTCGCCGACGCGCGCGGTCTCCCGCAGCGAGATGCCGGGGCGGAGCGATGCATGGGCGATCAGATAGTTCTCGCGAAAATCCGGCAGCAGCCGCGCGCCGAGGACGGGTAACAACGCCAGCCCCGCCACACCGCTCGCCAGAATGACGCTCAGCACCAGCGGCGCGCGCGGCGCGAGGCGCGAGATGGCCGAGCGCTGCCAGCGCTTGGCCTGCTGCAGCCAGCGGGGCTCCTCGCGCGGCCGGTAATCCTGCATGAGCAGCGCGCACAGCGCCGGGGTGGCACTCATGGCCACCAGCAGCGACAGTGTCACGGCCACCAGGAAGGCCGTAGCCAGCGGACGGAAGAACGCGCCCTGCAGCCCCGACAGCATCAGGATCGGCAGGAACGCCACCGCCACCGCCGCAGTGGCGTAAAACACCGGCCGCCTGACTTCGAGCGACGCCGCGAGCAACAGCGCACGCAGGTCGGTGCCGGCTGCGGCCGCGCGGCGGCGCCGGGTGATGTTCTCCACGTCGATGACCGCATCGTCGACCACGACGCCCAGCGCGACCACCAGGCCGCCGAGGCTCATGGTGTTGAGCGACACGCCGCCGAGGCTCAGGATCCACACGGTGGCGAGCAGCGATACCGGGATGGCGCTGAAGGAAATGAGCGCGCCGCGCCAGTCGCGCAGCGTGAGCAGCAGCAGCACGACCACCAGCACGGCGCCCACCAGCAGCGAATTGCGCAGTTTGGCGATGGCACTCTCGATGAAGCTGGCGGGCCGCAGCAGCGCCGCGTGATAGCGCACGCCGCGCTCGGCGAGCTGCGCCGCGAACACCTGCAGGCGCTGCTCGAGCGCACGCGTCACCTCGAGGGTATTGGCGCCGTACTGGGTCGAGGTCTCCACCAGTACCCCGGGTTGGCCGCCGATGATGGCGTCGCCAAAGCGCGGCGCGGCGCCGTCGCGCACCTCGGCAATGTCGCCGATGCGCACCGGTACCGCGCCACGCCGGGCGACCACGGCCTGCGCGAGCGCGGCGCGCGAGTCGCCGGGGGACTGCGCCTGCACCACGATGCGCTGCGTCGCGGTTTCGAGATAGCCGCCGCCGGTCATCTGGGTGCCGCGGCGCGCGGCCTCGAGCACATCGTCGAGCGCCACCCCGGAGGCGTCGAGCCTGAGCGGATCGATCCACAGCTGGCGCTCGCGCGAGTCGCCGCCGAAGATCTGCGCCTGCGCGACACCCGCCACGGACAGGATCTGCGGCTTCAGGGTCCAGCGGATCAGGTCGCGCAGCTCGAGCGGCGACAGCCGGTCGCTGGTAAAGCCGAAGTGCAGCAGATATTCCATCGACGAGCTCAGCGGCGAGAGCAGCGGTGGCCCGACGCCGGCGGGCAGCAGCGCGCTCGCCTCGGCCAGGCGCTCGTTGATCACTTGCCGCTGCAGGTAGGGATTGCTGCCGCGACCGAATACCACCTGAATGGCAGACAGACCCTGACTCGAGGTAGAGCGCACCGCCTCGACGTTCTCGGCGCCGCCGAGCACGTCCTCGAGCGGCCGGGTGACCAGCGATTCCACCTGCGTGGCATCGAGGCCCGGCGCCTCGGTCTGCACCAGGACGTGGGGCGGAGCAAAATCCGGAAACACGTCGAGTCTCGCCGTGAGCAGCGCCCCGACTCCCAGCAGGGCGATGAGCACGGAGAACGCCGTTACGATCCTTGGATTCGCCAATGACCAGCGAACGATGGTGGCAAGCATGTCGCTAGTCGTGTTCCTCTTCCGCGGCGGAGAAGGTGCCGAGGCCCTGCAGCGACCACAGCACGCCCGCGCCTTCCACGACCACCCGGTTGGTACGCTCGAGCCCATCGACCAGCCAGGCGGTTCCCACGCGTGCCAGCGGCCGCACCGGTACCGCTGTGTAGTGAAAGGTGCCGGCGCCGCCCTCCTCGAGCTGGCGGTAAACGTACGTGCCGTGCTCCGAGTACAGCAGTGCCGTGGCTGGCACCAGCAGCCCTGACGTCGCCGCCGCCTGCAGCCGCACCGCGAGATGGGCCCCCGGTCCGAGCACCTGGCTGTGGGGTTCGAGTTGCAGCAGCCAGCCGAGGCTCTGCGAAGAGGCGTCGGTGCGCAGCAGCGGACCCAACACGCGCGCGGCAACATTGGCGCCGTCGACCTCCACCACGGCATGACGGTCAAGCGCGGCGCCGACCCGCTGACCGGGCACGTCCGCACGCAGCAACAGCAGCTGGCCGCGGCTCACGGCTTCGACCAGCGAGCGGCGCTGTGCCGCGCTCCAGGTCGCCAACGGTCCCCACTGCAGGCGGAAGCTCAGGGCTGCCGCGCGCGCCTGCGCGGTGGCCTCCGCTGACTGTGCCTGCGATGCCTGCACCGCCTTGAGGGAGGCCTGCGCGTCGTCGTGGTACAGCCGCTCCAGGCGCGCGGCATCCGCCGCTGCCGCCGTGGCTGCCGCCTGGGTACTCTCCACCCGACCCATGTCCGTCACCAGCGCTACGGGATCGAGCACGGTGCCGAACGCCGGAATCTGCGGCGCCGTGGTGAGCGGCAGCGGCTGCTCGATCCTGAGGCCCACGGCCTGCTGCTGCGCGGATGTCAGCGACAGCGCCTCTTGTTCCGTGCCATGACGGGCCGCTTCGGCCGTCTCTGCTTTCTCCGACGTTTCAGCTTTCTCCGAAGTTTCGGCTCTCTCCGACGTCTCGGCCTTTTCGGCCGTCTCGGGCTTTCCAGGCATCCCGGCAACGGCGGCCGGCGCCGCCAGCGCCAGCAGTATCCACGGCAGCCATGGGGCGGCCGCGCTCATGAGCGGGGGGACACGAGGGGTGGCCATTGACTCTCGGAGCCTTGCAGCGGGCGGCGGTAGGCGTCCTCGAGCGCCCCGAAGACGACCTCGGCCGTGTAGGCCGCCTGCAGCATCGCCAGGCGCGCTTCGGTGGCGGCAATCTGCGCCGCCACGACGCTGCCACGCTCGCTGGCGCCCGCGCGCAGCGCGTGCTGCTCGGTCTCGTGCTGCCGCTCGGCGATCCCGGCGGCCTTACGGGTTTCGTCCCAGGCCTGCCGCGCCGCCGGCCAGGCGAGCTCCGCGCGATCGATCTGCTCGAAAACCTGGGCTTGCACCGCCTTGAGATGCTCCCCCGCAGCCGTGCGCCGCGCGAGGGCCTCACCGATCTGACCCTGGTGTTGATTGAGCAGCGGCAGCTCGAAAGACAGCGCCACGCCGCCTTCGCTGGAGATACCGAACAGCGTGTTCTCCCGTGCTCCGCCGCCGCCCCACGAATACGCCGGCGTGACGTGCAACTGTGGCCAGCGTCGGGCGACCTCACTCTGCAGGCCCACCTCGGCCAGATCATACTCGCGCAGCGCGTGCACGATCTGCGGCCGCGCGATCAGCGCCTCGCTCCGCCAGCGCTCGGGGGTGGCCACCTGCAACTCATCGACCTGCGCCCAATCCGGCCAGCGCACTGGCACGCCGTCCAGCGCGGCGACGGGGACGCCGACCGCGCCGGCCAGCCGCGCAACCGCATCGACGCTGCGCGTCCGGGACTGCTGCTCGCGCTGCCGGGCGCGCGACAATTCCAGCTCGTCGGACAGCAGCTGCGTGCGGGCGATGTCGCCGAGCGCCAGCCGGGCGCGATCCGTCTCGAGCAACGCCTGCCGCTCGGCGACCAGGGATTGCAGCAGCGCCAACTCGTCCCGGGCTGACACGGCATCGAGCAGCGCCTGTCGCAGTGCCGCCCGTACCTGCCAGATCGACTCGGTCAGGTCAGATTCGGCCAGCGCGGTCTGCAGGGCCGTCTGCTGTCGCGCACGCGCGCGCTCGCCTGGCTGGCGCAGCAGGAAATCCAGCGACAGTCCGTACAGCCAGGCGGCGCTCTGCGCGGCGCTGGTGAGATATTCGGCAAACAGCTGCACGGTTGGGTTGGGACGCTGCGCAGCAGTGCGCTCGGCCGCCGCGGCGGCATTGACCTCAGCGCGCTCGGCGGAGAGTTGCGGATTGAGTTGCAGCGCGGCGGCCAGCCATTGCGAGCGATCCCAGCCCGCCGAGGCCGGGGGCAGTTGGGGAGACAGCTGCTCCAGGTGTCGCGCGTTGAACTCAGCCAGAGTGACGGACGGCTGGAGCGGCGCGCGTGACGGCGTGCCGGCACACGCGCTCAACACCCCGGCGAGCAACGCCGCGAGCCATGCCGCGCCTGCCGAGCGCCACGCCGCGCCTGCCGCGCACCGCTTACCATCTGTGGTCGCTTGCAATGACCCCGTGAATTGCCGCACCGGCGCTCACCCCCGCGCTGCAGTATAGAGGCGCGGCAGGCGGACCGCAGTCTCAGGTCGCGACGGCGGCGAGCGCGTTCACGTGAAAGCGCAGATGGTCCTCGACGAATGTGGCGATGAAATAGTAGTCGTGACCGTAGCCCTCGTGGCGGCGCAGCCGCAGCGG
>Ga0123356_10002360_pt1 | contig 20270 bp, 19 predicted proteins | sample TergutEmb28metaG_2_FD_92546 | JGI IMG/M metagenome (GOLD analysis project Ga0123356, IMG submission 92546) | Embiratermes neotenicus P3 segment gut microbial communities from Petit-Saut dam, French Guiana - Emb289 P3 | ecosystem: Host-associated > Arthropoda: Insects > Digestive system > Gut ... | reverse complement strand
GGTTTCCTTATTCCGCATCCCGCATTCCGCATTCTGCATTTCTGCATTATCATTTCTGCATTGTCATTTCGTGATCTCTGCCCACGCAGTGCCAATAACGATTTCGTCCGATTCCACCAATTTGGTACGAAACACGCACCCATAGTCGGTACGCCATATCTCGGTGGCCAGTGTGTCCCCCGGCCAAACAGGACGTTTGAACTGCGCTGAAATGAATCGCAGGCGATCCGAATCCCCACCGCAAGCCGATGCGATCAACGCTCGTGCCGAAAACCCCAGGGTTGCGAGGCCATGGAGAATCGGGCCCTGTTCGAATCCAAGTTTTGCCGCGAAGCTTGGGTCCACATGAAGCGGGTTTGTGTCCCCGCTCAAGCGATATAGCAACGCCTGTTCAGGAAGGGTTTTCTGTTCGATCCTGTGGTCAGGAACTCGAGTCGGCAAAACCTTGCCCATCTCATTTTTTTGCGGTGGCTTGCCGCCGAACCCACCTTGACCGCGTAAGAGCAGCACCCATTCTGTTTCGAATACCGGGGTTCCTTCCACCAATTCGGTGCTGGTTCGCACAACCATCTGCGCTAGCCTCTTGAGGTCGTAGAATGCGACAATCTCCCCCCGCGTGTGCATTGAACCTTTGGGTGGCAGTTTTCCCAAAACCCGAATAGATTGACCGCAATGAACCACCGCATCAAGCGAGACTCCCGCGTGGCTGGCACAGGCGATAACATGTGTCAGCGCAGGCACCACCGCGAAAGTGGGAAACACTCGTGGACCGCGGGCTTCGTAGATGTAGTCCAGTTCGCCAATCTGTGCTCCAATCCCCAGAGCATACAAAGATAGTTGTTCCCAACCGTACCGCATTTCCGTGGGAACGCTGCACCAACCAACTGTCGAGATGTCGATCGCCATGGCAAATTCGTCGTCCAAACCTAAATCCCACCCATATAGAACCGCAACGGTTGCGTCAACTTGCGTGTTGCTTCTATTCACCGGATTGCCGGGCTGTAAAGACAAGAGCAAGGATCAGAACAGCGGCAGCGAGTTGGCTGGCAGCGTTCCTTCAGGTTCGGCATCGGCAGACGCCGCGAAGAGTGCGTCCAAACGCAGTTCCGCGAAATCCGCAAATTCGTGGGTTGCAGATCCTGCCCCCGAATCGTCTGCGACCACATCGTCGGCTGTTGGATCAGGTTCAGCGCGTTCGGCGAAGTCTCGATTGGTTGTGGACACTTCGAAACCAGCGACGGACCTGGGATCGTCGGCACCGGTTGCCTTGAATCGCGATATGATGGTTGCGCGGGACAAAGAGGATAACCTAATTGTCCTTTCCAGGAGTGGAAAGTTCTATGAATCGATAGTTGTGCCTGACGAAGCGATTTCGCTGTCGTCGGTGTCCCTGGCATGGAGTTCGCCACCATTCGATTCGCCGGGTGGTTCGAAAACGCGGGCGTATTGGGTATCGAATGGTCAGTTGGTTCGACGTGACGTATTCGCTGATGGTTCCCAGGGGCCGAAGAAGGTTTTGACTAGCGACGCTGCTGCGGGGTATTCGGTGGCCGTGGCTCGGACGTCGGATCGGGATCAGCGGGATGTGGTTGTTTATGTTGGGTATCAGCAGAGTGAACCGAAGGAACGGGTTGCACGCATTTGGGTTGATGGGCAGGCTTCTCGTCCGGTGAGCACTGATTCTGGCGGGGCTTCGTCGGTGGCGATATTGCCGCTTGGGCCTCGTGGGTTTGTGTTGTTGACGCTTGATGGGAGGCTTGCGATAAGTCCGGTTCACGCTGTTTCCGTTGATTTGGATGAGCAGGGGCGTCCGAATTTGGGGGATGATAAGGTTGTTTACGTTTCGGGTCCGTCGGAGCGCTATACTGCGATTACTGGGTTATTGGTTGGTCAGCGTCCGGTTATGTTGCTTCCTACATCGAAGACTACGCTGGAATTTGGGATGATGGTATATCGTGTTGGTGATGATCAGGATTCGGCGACATGGGTTGATTATCCCAACGGATTGGATCCTGCGCCGATAGCGGTGTCGAACATATGCGGTGTTCCGGCGGTGGCTTATGCGCATCATTCGACGTCGGATGGTGGTTCTGACAAATTGGTTGAGGTTGGTTGGTTCGATGAGAGTTTGAATTTGGTTGATAGGCAAGTAATTGACAGCGCAAGGACAATATATCACGTAGCGATGTGGGGAGATTCCGCTGGGGGAGTGATAGTGTATTCCACGCCGACAGGGCTTCGTGGGCGGCAAATTGGATGTAAGTGAGTTAGAATGGGGGATGCTAGATGGATTATGGTGGATTAATTGATGCAGTTGTGGCGGAATTTGATAGAAGCAATGTTGATTTGCGAGCCATGGCCCATGGTTGGGCAAGGGCGGCGTCGGTTGTAGCGATAGTTCCCGCGTTTGGGCTTCGGGCTGTTCCTGCTCCAGTGCGTGCGATGATGGCTCTTACGATGGCTGCGTGTATTGCTCCTGCGGTTCGAGTCGTGACGTTGCCTGGACAGATCGACGAACCATGGGCGTATGGGCTATTGGTGTCAGCGGTTCGTGGGCTTCCGGTGGCGGTTTCTGCTGCAATGCCGCTTTGGGCTGCGACTATGGCTGGGGCAGCGGTTGATGCGGTTCGGAATGCTGGTGACACGGTTTCGATGCCGACGGTTGAGGGCAAGCCGACGGTATTTGGGGTTCCTATGGCCCTGTTAGCGTCGACGATATTCCTATCAACTGGCGGGCCGGCGCGGGTTGTCGAGGCTCTTGGGCGGTCTGCTGCGTTCGAAATGGGAATAATTGCTCGGGTGGCGTCTGATTTGGCGGCTGGAATTCAGATATCCGTGGCTGTGGCAGCGCCAGTTCTTGCGGCGTCTGTTGTTGTGGAGGTATCAGCGGCGTTGATTACGCGGTCTGCGTCGCCAGCGCAGATACACTCGTTGCTTGCGCCGCTTAGATCCTATGCGATTCTTGTGGTTGCCGCGTTTTCGATGGACAGAATGGTTCGAATTATTTCGTATTGGGTGGGAAACTCGATTGGATGACAAGTATTCTAGATTTATACGTCCGTCCCGATGAACAGTGCGTAGCGTTGGCGGGCGAGTATCGGCTGTTTCAGCGCTATCAGGGGCATCGGTATTCGGTTGACGATATGCTTGTAGCGTATGTTGCGGGCAGTGAATTGAGTAGTCCGCGATGCGTCCTTGATCTTGGGTGCGGGCTTGGGTCAGTGATGCTTATGCTTGCTTGGCGGTTTCCTGGAGCGCGATTTGTGGGGATCGAAGCGCAGATTGAGCACGTGGAAATGGCGCGTCGCAATGTTCTACTTAACGGTTGTGAGCAGCGTGCGACTATAATTCATGGTGATTTGCGCGCTGATTGGGAGTTAGTGGAGAAAATGGGGCCATTTGATTTGATAACTGCCACGCCGCCGTATTTTGATCCGCGAACTTCGACGGTATGCAAAGATTCTCAGCGTGCGTATGCGCAGTGGGAATTGCGTGGTGGAATTGAGGACTATGCGTTAGCTGCATCAAAGCTATTATCGCAAGGTGGGTGTTTTGTCGCGTGTTCTGCTGCGAATCCGAGGGGCAGGGTTGAGTCAGCCTTTGAACGGGTTGGTTTATTTCCGAATTGGCATCGCGATGTCCTGCCGCGACCTGGTGGCATTCCATTTCTTTCGCTATGGATTGCGTCGCGAAAACCCGAGATTCCTGTGAGATGTAGCTTGCTGTTGGTGCTCAGGGAAGCGGATGGCACAAGAACCGCGGAGCATATTGAAATCCGCGAGTGGTTTGGGATTCCCTGTTCGCTGAATTAGAGTTGCTGAATTAGTATTTGCCGAATTGGGGCGGGGAAATGGGCGAGATGGTCACTTTGGTCTGACTAGATCGCCCAGCGGAGGTCGGCCTCCAGGCGGCGAGCCACCGGTTCCGGTGGTGGTCGAACCGCCACCGCCAGATCCAGTAGACCCGCCAGCACCGGTTCCGCTGCTGCCGCCAGTGCCGAGCAGACCGCCGTCCCTTGTGAGGAGCGGGATTCGAATTCTGGCGTCGGAGGCTCCGGCGTCGGTGATTGGGGTTGGAGTTGTCCCAGCGTCGGCAGTGGCGGTTGGGGGTGCGGTGGTTGTGGCTGTTGCGGTGGCAGTGGTTGTGCTTGTGGTGGTTGGGGTTGGTGTTCCAGGATCAGTTGTTGTGGTTGCGGGGGCAGGTGGGGTTTTTGTGGTGAATTGCCCTTCGATCCAGCCTGGGCAGAGGGGTCCTGGTGAGCAGGGGTAGTCCACGCATTTCCAGGTTCCGGCAGCTCCCAGGAGGTTGACCCAAGTACCTGGGACGATCGTAGCTTTCCGTTCCGAAGAGGAGGCGGGTCCGGAGTAGACGTTGAGCTGTCGGCTCACAGTTACTGTGCCGGTTTCTTGGCGTTCGGCTTGTGGGCACTTGGTTTTCCATTCTGGATCCGGTGGGGGCGGTGGCGGAGCCTCGGGTACGATGGTTTGGACTGGGGTTGGGACTGTGATCGGGGCTTCGTCGTCCGATTTGTCTTTGCAGCATCCTGAAAACGCCAAGAGCGCAAAAGTGGCTGTCCCTGCGAACAGACCTAGTGTGATAGTCCTGTGATTCATGTTGAGAGTCTCCTGGAGCAAGGTCCGTTATCGCAAATCAACACGGGTTCGGATTTGCTCCTCATGGGTGGTTTCTGTAAGGCCGAGAAGATATCAAGAAATACTCTAAGCGAATAGATAAGCACAATCTACTTTTTAGGGCGGTGCGGGTGGTGTGGCGGCTCCCACTCCGGGGTGATTGCGAATGCACTCGGCCATTCGGTCGCCGAGCTTGCCGTGATACTCCTCTGGGAGCCTTGGCATTCCCATGACCGACACGCCAATTCTGTCCCAAGCGAAGCTACCGCCGGTAGTAAAACTCATCCAAACCCACAACGCACTCCCGCGGATGTATGGAAATGGCACTCCGCCGCCGCGACGGTCAAACCAACCGCGCGAATCGTGACTGTTCATTCTGTTGTCGCCCATCACAAATACCTGTTCGGACGACACCGTATACGGGCCCTCAAGCTCACCACAAACTCCGTCCGCACACCCCTGACCCGGGTGACAATCAGCATCGATCTTGCACGTCAACTGCTCACGTCGACCCATCACCGAGTGATCAAAGAAAGTTGGGTACGCCCGTTCGCCCAGGTATTCGACGTACAATTCGCCGGTGTGGTGTGCGAGGACTCCCTCTCCTTCGATGTACGAAAACTCGCCGACTTTACAGCGCGGCACCAACCAGCCATTGATTCGCGGGCGACCATCAATGGCTTCGATGCGGTCTCGCGGAGTCCCAATCACCCGCTTGATGAAGTCCTGCTCCGGTTGCTCAGGGAACTGAAACACAATCACGTCACCACGCCCCGGAGGCAAGTTCTTGAACAGTCGCGTTTCCGTAAACGGAAGCATGGGACCATACACAAACTTGTTGACGAAGATGTGGTCTCCGACAGCAAGAGTCGGCACCATTGATCGACTGGGGATCTTGAAAGCTTCGACCACGAATGCTCGCAGCAATAGAGCGACAGCGACAGCAATCACAACAGACTCGCCGAGGTCTCGCAAATCACTTTTGCGCCATGGGGACAAGGTTGCGTCCACAAGGCGCTCGGCTCTGTCGAGGGCTTTTTCGAATTTGGCCGTGTTGAATTCTTCTTCCGCCATCTCTTCGCGAAGTGTCGACAAGCTTTCTTCAAGAGATTCCCGCTGCCCCGCCGAGACATCCCGCGCGATAGTTTTGTGATGGCGACGTTGGATTCTGGCTACCTGTTCGAGGAGGCTTTGGGCTCGTTCGAATCGTTTTCTGGTAGCGACGGGGATGTCGCATCGCCCACCGATTCCCGCGTCTGTCGCGAATGGGAGTGAGTGACGTTGGCTCCAGAGGATTGCTTCGAAGACTGCGAACAGGGCAATGGTGGCTGGGACTGGTTGGCTTTCGACTATTGACTGGACGAACCTAACGATGCCGATTGCGGTGGAGTTGTCGCCGGGTGTGAGTAGCCATACCGTTAGTCCGACGAGGAAAGCTGGAACTAGGAAGAACCATGTGACCCAGAATGCTGCTCGGGCGAAAGGATTTGGGACGAAAGGTTTTTGCGTTGGAGGATTGGACGTCACGACACCAGGTTGTTTGAATGCAATCGCGAGTTTCTATCGTGATTAGGTGTGTAAGGCAATAGTCGGCAAGCACCGGTTGGTATGAGGAAGTCTGCAGTGGGTTTGTGTACGCGTTGATATGCGTTACGGTGCGCTGCCCACTTGGACGACTACGCTAACGAGGGCTGCGGGCGGGATTGTTCCGCCTCGTGGTGGCATCGCAGCTCCAACAACCGCGGAGTTGTCAATCACCACGTAGTAGAAACCCTTGCTTACGCGCACGGTTTTCTGCCATTTTTCGCCGCTCGGAACAACTTCGGAAACAAGCGGCGGCAGGGGTGGTTGAGGAACACCTCTGTTTCTCACAAACAAGTCAAGCCATTGATCGCCGACCATCTTGTCAACCACCATCGCATCCACAACCGTCGTTCCTTCGACCGTCATCGTGATAAACAACGCCTGCCCATTGCTCGGCACAGCAAAAGGTCCCAAAAAGTCAAGCTGGTTGCCCCGAATTTCCGAACGCTCGTTCATCAATGTCAATTTGCCATCATTGCGAACCTCGTACGGTTTGTTCGGACGCTCCCCCAATTCGACAACTCCCAGGGAAAACTCCACCGACGCATCCGAATCTCGAATGACGGTGAACCCCCGTTCGAGCTGATTTCGCATCATCTGAGGTGCCACATCGTCGGCAATTGGCGCTATCCCAACCCCGAGAACGGCTGATTGTTCAACCAGGGTCAGACGTGTGTTTTGGTACGCGATATTGCGGGTTCTAAAGTACGCGTACATCGTGGACCCATGCATCAGGAAATCCTGATTGTACTGAATCGCCGCACTGACCTCCAAAGCCACCCGCTGCGACGCATTAGTCCATGTGTAAGCAATGCCGTCGAGCTGAACAAATACATCGCCACTATCGAGCTCGCTGCTCGAACAAGACCGCGCAAAAAACCTGCCGACAACAGGCTCATCGTCGCGCATCCGCAATGGAGCACCAGTGTTCACCAACTGTTTGCAAAACTCATCCAACCCGAACCCAAGGATGCTTCTGCGCAGTGATCTGTTGCCAGGGTCATTAACAACACCGGGCATCAGCCCGAGCGCTTTCTGACCTGCCATCGTGCAACCGAGGCACCCGCTGACTGATATCGCGAGTATTACACCCAACAGCACTGAACCCAGCAAACCGAGGATGCGCGATCCATATCGACGCGACACCCGGATTGCCGAAAGAAAACGCCACGATTGGAACATGAGTGGTACGATACGACGATCTTGGTCTAGAGATCTTGGTTTAGGGCATTCGTGGATAGTGCATGTCGCGATTCATATCGCGATCGCAACTTGCGGAATAGAAGCACTTCGTGATCAGTATCACACCGACTAATAGACCATTTTCTTTCCCAACGGAACTGTCTGCAATTGTCTGCAATAAAGCATCGGAGCTTAGCTATGCGCACACGATCTGTAGCATCGGTAGCCACATTTCTTTTGATGTCTGCAGTGGCTACAGTCGCCAACGCCCAAGTCGGTGGCTCCTGGGGCTATGACACCGGGACCGGACAGCAGGGCAACACCTACGGTGGCTACACAACGCCACCAGTAATTGCGCCACCGCCCAACGCTTCATCAGGCGCAAGATCAGACGAGGAAATCGCGGTTCTCTACGGAACCTCCGCTGGACTAGGGGCCACGATTGGACTCTGGTTCGATGCAGAAGCAGGAATCAAGGATCCAGGATTGCAGTTCATCGCACCGGTAGTCCTCGGCCTCGCCGCCCCGGTTGGAGTGTATTTCCTAGATTATCCGCCCCTGCCAAAAGGGATGCCCGCCGCAATTTCCGCCGGAATTTTTCTCGGAATCGGCGAAGGAATCAACATCTGGTCCTACCAATTCGCATCGGCCAACCAGGACGACGCCTGGAGATTCAAAGGAGCATCGCGAGCAATGGCCATCGGCGGCACCCTCGGGGCCGGTGCCGGATTCGCCCTCGGCTACTACCAAGAACCATCACCAAAATCCTCATTCCTAATCGGAAGCGCAGCAGTATGGGGATCCATCGTCGGAAGCATGGTCGGATACGGAGCATCCAACGCCGACTACGACTTCGATAGAGCCAACGACAGCGGAGCACTAGGAAGCCTCATCGGATACAACGTCGGAATGGCAGCAGCAGGAGGACTCTCCGCTCTGTATGTTCCAGCCTGGGACAGCATCGGATGGATGTGGGCCGGAGCTGGAATCGGGGCCGCCGCCGGAATCCCACTCTACCTGGTCTACGCAGGAAGCGACAGCCCAGCAAAACGCGGACTCATCCTCCACGGCGTCGCAGTCACACTAGGAATCGCAGCCGGCGGAATCTTCTCCTCCCACCTAACAGACACCTTCGCATCAGACTCAACCGACACACGCCCAAAGCTCGCCGAAATCACAAACCTCGGCCTGATGACAGTCGATGGCGGAATGGGTGTCCAACTCATGGGCACACTGTTCTGACACCGTTCTGACCTGTTCCACACCCAACCTCCAAAGATAACCCACGCATGTCCCCACGCGTTCTGTTCGTGTCAAAAGCCGTCGCGCCACCGTTTCACGACGGTGCCATCTGCTACGCCCGCGACCTGGCAGGTGCGCTCGCTAACGTGACCCCAACAGTCCTCTCTTCCAACGACGCCCCGGAAGTCGGACCCACGGTGTGCATGCACCGAATCTATCGGAAACCAAGTCGGTTCTCGCCTCCGAAACTCGACAACCTCCGCGTTCTTCTCCACCTACTCTGCGACACCAACCACGACATCTGGCACTTCGTATTCGCCCCAAATCCAGCCTCCTCCAACGCCGCGAAACTGGTGAAGACCGTCCGCCGAAGACCCATCGTTCAAACAATCGCATCAAGACCGAAACACTTCGAAAAATCCAGCGCGCTAGTGTTCGGAGACAGAGTCATCGCGCTGTCCCAATACACCGCTGACCAGCTAACCCGAAATGGTGTGCGCGCTCCCGTGTCGGTGATTCGTGTGCCAATCGCCGACATTTCTCGAAGCAAAAGCCAACAGGAATCTGCCCGCGCCACCGCAGGGATTGAGTTGGACGTCCCCCTTATCGTCTACGCAGGCGACCTTGAGTTTTCCAACGGTGCCGACGTGATGGTCGACGCTATCCCCGCTGTGTTGCGTGAAGTACCAAGTGCAGTTATCGCGTTTGCGTGCAGGATGAAAACACCGCGAGCAGTCGAAAAAAAACACGCCATCGAATCGAGATTCCGCGAGATGGGACCTCGCGTCAGGTTCGTTGGCGAAGTCCCAGACCTGCCTGCTCTCATAGCATCAGCCTGCGCACTCCCGTTTCCTGTCGATGATCTGTATGCGAAGATCGACCACCCATACGTCGTGCTGGAAAGCGCATTGCTGCAAGTACCAGTGATGGTTCCGAAGGGTGGGCCGCTCGAGGAAATTCGAGGGATTCAGACCATGGAAAACGGCGATACCAAGTCCTTGGTGGGTTGGTGTGTCGACATGGCGCGCGACGACGCTGCTCGCAAGCAGGTTGGGGCTGCTTTGCGAGAGTCTGTTCTGTTGGATCACGATCCTCAGACTGTGGCTCGCAATGTCACCACGCTATATATGGGCCTGATGTCGTGACGTGTGCTGGCAAGTCCAAGCAGTCCAAGTCAGTCCACATCACTCAGAGCCAATTGCGAACCCTCGCATCCGTAGGGATGCATCGCTCCGTAGTTACCACGGGAAAAACCTCAAACCCGCATCGAAGGAACAGGGGTAGTCTTGTGGCGACTCGGGGAATCGGCAGATAGAAGAGAGGATACGGGCTGGGGCTTATTTTTTGCTGCGCCACGGGTTGTTTCATGCCGGTCAATTCCCGCTTGGCTTTCGGCTTGCGGTTGCCACCGGGCCATCCCGGTGTGTGTCACGCATCTCGTACGTAGGGTCGGGTTTGAAACCCGCCCCTACCATCGCCGCGGTCAGCTCTGTCCTGGCGCGCGACGCAGAGGACCTCGCTTAATACTCACCCGAAGTATCTGACCATCGCGTTCAACTGTCAGCGCAACCGTTGTCCCGATCGGACCAGACAACGCCTCATGCACTTGCTCGGCTGTCATCTTGCGAGCATCGCGGCCATCGATGAGCACAATCTGATCCCCAGCAAGCAACCCAGCATCCGAAGCCCCCATGCCCCGAGGAGCTTCGCGGATTGTCACGCGCCCCGTTTCATTGTGTTTTCCCAGAATCGCGCCGATCGAACCCGACGGCACACCGCACGAAACCAGGAACAGCAGCAGGGCTGCCAGCACCAACCATCGCAACACTCGGGCGATGGCCATCGCAGTCCTACTCGTCATCTTCGGAGTCTTCAGAGATGTCCTCTGCCGAGTCTTCAGTCGAATCATCAGCCGGGACATCAACTGAGTCTTCCTTGGAATCATCAGTCGGTTCCTCACCAGAATCCGGAAGCGGCGTAGATGCTGTTGTGGGGTGAACACATAGTCCTTCGCGACAGTGCCAATCGGGCTGGCAGTCTTCCGGGTGGTCTGTCCTGCATCCAGGTGTCTGTTCTGGACCCAATGCGCAACCCGAAAGAACGAAGGCAGCGACGGATACGGCGATGATCGTGGTCAATACGGTGGTCAGTGCTGAGATGGTGACACTCGCGTGAAGCTCGGGGTGGGTTGCGGGATTGGTGTTCATTCGGTTGCCGTTTGGCATAAATCCTGGGGATTGTGTTCGGCAGTAGGGTTGGTTTGTGTGGGCGTATCGATTGGCTTGTCGACTGCTTTATCGACTGCTTTGTCGACTGCTTTGTCGACTGCTTTGTCGACTGCTTTGTCGGCTGCTTTGTCGGCTGACCTATCGATGTCTGCTGGTTGCTGTCGAGACACCGGTTTGGACAGCGCCATGACCACCAGATGCTCGCACCGCGGATGTCTGTCGAACGCGTGTTGCGATGACCTATGAAAGTGCGGGCGTGCTTGTGACGCTGTCGCAATCCAGGCGAGACCTGCTTTTTCGCCACAGGCTCGCACCAGCGGTTCGGCAAACACCGGCTGAATGCCCACTACCGAATCCGCAATGATCAACGCAACCTTTCCATCACGAGCCAGCTTGGTCCTCGCAACTCGCAATACGTCAGTCAGGTCATCTTGGAACTGTCGAACAGCATCCGAATAACGCAAATGCTTGAGATGACGGCGTGCTCCGATCTCACCACGCTGCATGTCAGCAGACTGCATACCGAGCCAGCGAAAACGAAGCCGGTGATGCTCCACATAGTCATAGGTTCCAGCATACGGCGGCGACGACAGCACCAGATCCACCGACCCATCGCGAACAACGTCGAGGTCACGAGCATCGCTCTCAACAACCTTCGCAATCGGCGCATCACGAACCAGTCTTCGACTGAATACTTCCACACGCTCCGCAAACTCCGCAGCCTTGCGTTCGAACATCCGGGTCGCGAATCCTGCAGCGAGGCGTCTCGGAACATAGGTGTTCGACGAATCACCCGGTTTTCGACTCACCTTCACCAGGATCGACGACAACACCAACCAAAGAGCTTCGAACACAAAGCCAGGGGGCACAATCGGGCGATTGGGCACGTCACCTGCAGCTTTGTTTTTCTTGTTCGAGAGTCCATGCTGAAGACTGTCAAGCTCCAGCAACACATGGGGATCGAACAACTCCACATCCTCAGGCGAATACCGCATCGTCGCACCGCGCTTTTCTTTGCGACGGGCTTCCGCGTATTGCGCAATCTCCCCAGCAGTGGCCAGCAGCGATCGCAGTTCCTGTGGCGTGGCGCCTCTCGATTTTACCCTCGCAAGCAGCACCGCCAACGGGTTGAGATCGATCCCCCAAGACCTTCGACCAGCGAGCCTTGACTCGACAAGCACCGTGCCGCTTCCGCAAAACGGATCCAAGACAATGCCGCGCGGTGGGCACAGCAGATCGATGGAACGCTGGGCCACCGTCGGATGCATTCTTGCTGGGTACGAATGGAATCCATGAACATGGTGGCGTGCGCTGTCTTCATCCATGTCTCCCGACATGATTGTGGACAGACGCGCGGCAGTGTCCTCATCGCCACGCGTTTGAACAGGCCCAGCATGATGACCAAGAGCACGTCGGTAATTGGGCTGGTTGGAGTTGGTATCGCGGCTGTTCCCGCGGCTTGACGATTGATTCACATCGACTTCATTCTGCTTGCGGCTTGCTCCTGCATCAATTCTTCGAGCGCTTCGGAGTAAGCCGAGTCTGCGACATTGGCAGATGCTGTCGAGCCAGCATCCGCCGTTCGAACGGAACCTTGACTCCCGACATCCAGCTTTCCAGCATCCCAAGACGTCACAGGGGCAACCCTCAAGTTGCTGTGCGCATAAACCACAAGCTCACCGTCGTCGTTGATAGATGTGGACATTCCATTGCTGGCCCCCAGCTTTGCGAGCAACGAGCGGGCTTCGGATTCTTTGATGCTCATGGACTGCATGAGATCTTGCGTTCGAATTGAGCCTGCGACGGTGGCAAGTTGGGAGGCGCTGTCGACCCATGCTTCATCGATGGCACGCGTGAGTTCTTTCTTTCGTTGGCTGACTTTCCACATAGCCAGGGCGGCGAACAGAATTGGCATTGCACAGACAAGGCATCCGACGAGCATCGGGATCAGTACGGATTGCGTGACCAGCATAACGAGGGCGAGCAGTATGAAGGCGAATAGTCCGAATGCGATGCACAACCCTGTCGCGATTCTCCACACGGAAAGCGATGACTTGGCGCTTCGGGCTGTGGTTAGTGCTGCGATGGCTTTTGGTGATGTTTGGAGTCCATTGCCGACTGGAACCCGTGGCGCGCCGCAAGCTGGGCAGGCCAGGCGGAGTACGGTGTGGGTGTCGGCTTGGGCAACGACGTTGCAGAATGGGCAGGTGTGACGTTTGTTGTGTGTCGCGCCGCAGTTTGGGCATCGGTCCTGTCCTTGCTGGAGTGGAGCACAGCAGACTGGGCAGGAGCGTGGGTTAGTTGCGGTGGGTAGGTTGTCCATTTGGGTTTGTCGCGGATTTCTAACGTCGTTGGATGCATTGCGCATACTGCAATCGGGGGCGCATTGGGAGAGAGTGGGGAGAGTATTGGGGGAGTATTGGGGATAGTGTGCTATTCACGAGCATCGGAGACTTCGCAAAATGTCACGGGCTTCAGTTTGCCAATTCGGATACCGCAAAGTGATGGGAAAAGCGTTAGGACTGGTGTTGGGAGTAGCGTTGGGAACAGCGCTATCAGCGTGTTCGGATAAATCAGGGCAGGAAGCGACCCCGATGCCGCCAGATGGTTTGCCGTTATCAGGTGGCGGAAACGGCGGTGGAGGTTCGGGCACCGGAGGAGCAGGAGGCGGAGCAGATGATTTGCCAGCACTTCAGTGCGCCACTTGTTCGAAAAAACTGCCCTGCGGGGAAGGATTCACCTGCGTGACATCCCCCGATGGACATGCATTTTGCGCAACCAACTGCACTGGCGGGTGTTCGGATGATGAGTACGAGTGCGTGAGTCTGTCGGAATACGATTCAACTGTCGCCAAAGGCAAAGGATGCGTGCCAACTGGTGATCAGTCCTGCCGATGTACTGCCGCGCTACAAGGACAACAGCGCGTTTGCAGCGCAAAGATCGAAGGCTTGACCTGCTCAGGTTTCGAAACCTGCAAATCGGGGAAGTGGGGTGCCTGCGATGCAAGGGCAAAAGAGCCGGAAATTTGCGATGGCAGGGATAACGATTGCAATGGGTTTGTCGACGAGGACGAGCCAGATATGACCGGAAATGATTTATGTGGTGGATCTGGCCTGCCGCATTCCGAATATGTGTGCAGATTGGGCAAGTGCGAAGTTGGGGAATGTGATCAGGGTTGGGCCAGATTTCCAGAAACTCTTCCAGTAAAAGCAGGGTGTGCGTGCAAAATCGATGACGACGATATCGATTTGGGTGAGGATCCTGACGAACCAGAGTACAAAACTGATAAAAATAATACCTGCAAAACAGCTACGGACAAAGGGGAGATGAAGGATAGTCCAGCCTCGGAAATAATAATCGAGGGGACCTTGCATTCGGATGCGGATGAGGATTGGTATGGAATCGACGCGATTGATGTGACTGAGATAGGACTGAATTCTTTTTCATTCAAAATTAAGTTTGCGGAAAACGGAAACCAAGGGGATGAGTACCAATTGGACGTAATCGCGTCAAAATCAGAGAATAAGTGTGGGACGTCGGGAAAAAAGACGGGGGTGACGAGCTACGATTCCTGTGCGGTGGCCAATGCTGATACTGATAAGACAAGCCATTATAGCATAAGAGTGTACAGGAAAGCCGGAGCGTCGAAAACCTGCATTCCGTACAAGCTAAACATATCAAATGGGAATGGGTGCAATAGTACTCCTGATGCTGGCGTGGACGGGGGTATGTGAGTAGGGGCGAATAGCATTCGCCATCATGAAAAATCGACTAAAATCGACTAAAATCGACTAAAATCGACTAAAATCGACTAAAGTCGAAAACAACAAAAAAACAGAACAAAATCCAAAAAACAACCGAAAATTACGGAAACCCGATAACGGTGGCCGGGATTCCGAGTCGGCCTTCCCAATATTCGACGCCCAGCTGCCCGTCTGAGTTGTCACCCCAACATTTTGCTTCGTCTGTCTTTGTGATTACGCAGGTGTGGCGGTGTGTTATCTGAGCCAAGCTTTTGACCGAGGATCCGAGGCTTTCGACTGGAGCTGGATTGTCCCTGATATTATTGGTTCCATCGCCCAGCTCCCCACGAAAGTTTACGCCCCAACACAGGAGAGTGCCGGTGGACCTGAGCGCACATGTGAAGTTGTCCCCCGATGCGACGTCGACAGTGTCTGACATGAGCCCGGTGACAGGCGCTGGGTTTTGGGGTGTCAGAAATGAGCCATTCCCGAGTTGGCCGTAGACATTATCGCCCCAGCATCTGAGGGTGCCCGTGGCGGAAAGGTCGCAGGTGTGTTTCAAGCCAGCAGATACTTTTATGATGTTTTCCGAATTATTGACTTCGACTGGTGTTGGTTGGTCCGCTACATCGCCATTGCCAAGTTGTCCCCAATCGCCTTGTCCCCAGCACATATCTATCCCTGATTCCATTACTGCACAGGTGTACAAGCCCCCCGCGGAAACAGACACAGCCTTTCCTGACAGCCAAACTACTGGAGTTGGTCGGTCCCTGTCGACCAGGCTACCGTCACCGAGTTGGCCAAACATATTGTTGCCCCAACACATCACCTTACCGTTATTCATCACCGCACATGAGTGAGATCGCCCCGCCGAAATGGCGATTACACCGCTTTGGAGGCCCAACACGGGCGTTGGAACTCCTCTGTCGTCGTCCGAACCGTTCCCCAACTGTCCTGAGGAATTGGCCCCCCAACATAGCACGGCTCCAGAATCGGTTAGGGCGCAGGTGTGAGCACCGCCAGCCGATACTGCCACGACTCCCGAGGACAGTGCGGGCACCGGGGCCGGCATGGATTCTTCACCTTCGGTTTCATAGCCAAGTTGGCCGCTAGAGTTGGAACCCCAGCAAAATACCTTACCAGCGGAAGTTACCCCGCACGTGTGAAAGGCCCCCGCGGCGATTGTTGGCGATATCACGCACTTCGCGGAAGCGTCGCATACGCCGTTGTTTCTGCAAGGCGTGCCAGCTAACACAGACGTCCACTCCGTTGGACGCTCTGGATCGCAGCGCTCACAGGGATTGTCGGGATTTTGGCGACCTGGTAGCTGAGGTGACCCGTCGATAGCACACCCATCCACGCACTTACGGTTCGCGTTGCAGACTTTCCCAGTATCGCAGATAGTGCCGATCTTGCACGTGCCCGGAATGACGCACTCGTTTTCTGCACACTCGTGGGTGTCGTTGTTGCAGCATGTGCCGCCGCAAGCAGTTTGATTGATCCCGCACGATTGTCCGCCCCCCCCGCCCGTTCCGCCGTTTTCACCGTCATTAGGATTCGGCAACTCAGATTCGGATGGCGAGCAGGACGCAACCACCGCTGCGATGCCGATGGATATCAGCACAGTACTGACTGAAGTTCGCATGATCCGGGTTCCTTGATTTATGACGCCTCATCTACATCGAACAAAACCGAACAAAACCGAATGACATCGAACAAAATCGAATGACATCGAACAAAATCGAATAAAATCGAACGACTAGAATGAAACGATGACGCCCGCGCCTCGATATCTAGTGGAATGTCGCCGTAAACAGGATGCTCGGGGTAATTACACCGAAACTGTTTTTGACGCCAGATTCGGTTGTGGACAAAGCCGAATAGGCAATACGCCCAGATATGCCGAGGCTCCACTCATCGTCGACCCACCAGTCATGCCCCAACCAGCCCGCCAGTCCGAACCCAGATATGCTACGCGAGTCACTAGAGTCTGACAGAGACAATTCTGACCAACCGATCGAAGCACCAAAATGGAAACCCTCCTCGTCGTCGGGATAGAACTGAACAAATGGGCCAACAAGCAACATGTTCATTTTTGCATCGTCATCCGTATCGTACGAGTTGCCCTCCATTTTCACTTTTGGGCTCAAAGCCACCGATTCGTTAATCGTGCCGCCAATCACCACGCCATCAGCCGGCGTTCCTCCGATCATTATTCCAAGGTTTGCACCGCCCCCGTAAATCGTCCTGGATGCACTTTGGCTGCCAAGACTGACAGTCTCGGTCGTATGCATATAGACCGCGCCAAGCTCCAACCGAAGAAAGAACCCGTCATGAGCATACGGGTACGCGTTTGCCGCCCCAGCCGCGCCAAATACAGCAAGTCCAGCAAGAACAGAAACAGCAACGGCAACTATTCTGCGATTCATGAAACTCCCCTTGCACGATTCTCGTGCCAAAACCGATTACGCAAACTGATGCACAGCTCCAGATCCAGGCAACAACCAAACATCCGAAGCATCATAACCAACGAATGATTACTTAATTATAGGAACGGTCTCAATAGCCTCAACAGTTTCCGTATCCCACATGAAGTTATCGAGCAATACCGTCGAATCCAGAACCCCGTCGCCCGAATCCCAAATTGCAAACCGCAACTTAATAATTGATCCCGGCGTGACCGGTGCCGACGTCAAGAGCCATCCAGTGGCCGCGTGTTTTTGGGTATCGAAGATACCACCAGCACCGTCGAACCCAGTTCCAGCCAAAGAGGCGGGTCCCTGCGGGCACGGGAAGTTCTTGCCCCCAGCGTTTTGTGGTTCGCACACCTGCAAAAGGGAATTGTTGACACTTATGGGGTTGTTATCGGCATCAAAGGATATATTGGGGTCCGGCAAACCCGGGTGCTGAGGCCACATCATCGTAACGAAAAAGTCATTGTACTGGGAGCAAATGTAGACCGGAAACTCGCGTGTAAAGAAGTTTAGGTTGAACGAAAACGATCGGGCATTTGTGGGGACGCGAATCTCTAGTTCTAAGGCCGCCGGATCGTTGCAATCACCAGTTTGAACGCCAGGACAAGCTGGCGACTCTTTGGGGTAGCCCTCGGGCGGGTTGCTCTTGGTTCCGTGCTCGACGTCATCAGTAGAAAAGCCCGGCTGTCCCGATCCCCTGGCAGCGCCCGTGGACAAAGCGAGCATCGCGCTACCCCTTTTTGGTGAGTTCACTCCAAAGCTCGGGAGCAATCCGCGACCGATATCAGCCATGCCAGGGGTTCCGTCGACTTTTACATACTTTGCAGAGAGCACCCCCCAGTTTTTGTCAGTCGCCGTTGTCGTACGGCATAAATCCATGGCTCTTGCGCCATTCATAGGATCGTTATCATTAATCGCTAAACCCATATCGCAATCGGCAAGGCCATTGTCGATTATACCATCACAGTCATCGTCGTAATTGTTACCAGGAACATCAAAAGCTCCAGGGTTTACGCTCGCAACACAGTCATTGCAGTCGCCCTGTGCAATGGTCCAACCATCACCATCCAAATCGTCGTGCGGGCCCGCTGTGCATGGCTTTGTTAGATCCACCTCCCCAACACCGAATTCAGAATCGTTGGCATCGCCCGCATCAGGGTCATACTTGTTCTTACTGCCGGGTTTATAGCCGTCGTCCGCAGCACAAGCTGCGAATAGCGCCAGGGTGAATAGACCAATTATGCTGAACGAGCGTTGGTGAAGCATTTCTTTGACTCTGTTTCGTTAGAAGGTAAATAAGCAGATTGCAGCACATCCATGGAGTTAGTAGATCGGTGGTCGATCTGTTCCCGTCTGGCCTTCCTCGATTTCCCATTGGATATTGTCGAGCAATACCGTGGAATCGACAACCTCATCTCTCATATCCCAAATAGCAAATCTTAGGACAATTTCCTCGCCCGGAACTACCGACGCGGTGGTTCTAAGCCAGCCAGTTGCCCCATGATCCTCAAAGCCTGTTCCCGTCAATTCCGCCGGTCCGAGGGGGCATGGGAACGATTTTCCGCCGTAGGTTCCAGCTTTGCAGACTTCCATAAACCCATTGTTGACCGACACCGGATTGCCCATGTTATCAAATGAGATATTCCGATTTGCTGGTGTGTCGAGGTGGTCACTTTCCAGAATAGCTACGAAAAAGTCATTGTATGGCGTGCATACAAAACCTGGGAACTCAAATGTATAGAAATTGAAATCAAACGAAAAAGCCTTCGCATTAGTCGGAACCCGAATCCTCAGCTCAAGAGCCATCGGGTCATTGGCAACAGCAGTGTCGTCAATTGTCACCCCCGGACATGCCGCGGAAGACGGCGTCGGGAATCCCGACGGGGTTGCACTCTTTGTACACATTTTCGCCTTCTCGGGAGAGTCCCCATTTACACCCTCTCGAGCAACACCAGTCGACAACACAACCATAGACTCCCCATCCCGCGGGACCACCGTGCCAAAACTCGCCAAGATGCCATGGGACAACGCATTGGGAGGCGCATCCTCACCGCCCGTGCCCGTGCATGCAGCACCAGAGGCATCTGGATACACCGACTTGGTTGAACCATCCGCGAACACATACTGCGCACTGATCACTCCCCAAGTTCTGTTTTCTCCAACCGCATCCTCCGTAGTGAACCGACACAACCCAAGGGATCGCGCAGCATCCAACGGATCCAACCCTTCAATGTCGAAACCAATGTCGCAACCAGTGGGTTCATCGTCGACAATGCCATTGCAGTCCTCATCAACACCATTGCCCGGGAAGTCATACGCGCCAGGATTGACCTGCCGCGAGCAGTCATTGCAGTCCCCCTGCGCGATGGAGTACCCGTCACCGTCGAAGTCAGCGTGGGGATCGGTGGCGAAGCATGGTGCATTGGGGTCTTGGTCTATGTCGATGTCGAAGGTGCTATCACTATTGTCATCGGCGGGGCCCGCATCGGATCCGGGGGGGGATCCGTTGTTAGCGGAGCATGTTGCGACTGAGAGGACTAGCGCGATGGCGATGACGGATGCGATTGAGCGGCAGGCGAGGACCGCGATGTGTCCTTTGGATGATTTGCTGAGGCATTGGGCTCGCTGCATGGCGTTTGTGATGTCTCCGATATCTCAGATTTCCACGTCGTGAAGTGTAGCTTAACTTAGCGGTGTTGTCACACGTCAGTTTAGAAGATGACGTCGGGGGTTGTTGCGATGCTTTCGACTGTTTCTGTGTCCCATCTGAAGTTGTCGATGAGGACAGTGGAGTCGAGCATTGCGTCGCCAGAGTCCCAGATTGCGAATCGGAGTTTGAGGATTGATGCGGGTTCGACTGGTGCTTGCGTGACGAGCCATCCGGTGGCTGCGTGTCCGAGGAATCCTGTGCCTTGGAGAGCACCGGCTCCTAGTGGGCAGTCGAATGTTTTTCCGCCGTGTGTTCCTTTTGTGCAGACTTGGAGTAGGCCGTTGTTGACGCTGATTGGGTTCATTTCGATGTCGAAAGCTATGTTGGGATCGGGGAGATCTGGGTGTTTGGGCCACATCAGCGTGACGAAGAAGTCGTTGAACACGGAGCAGATGTATTCGGGGTATTCGAAAGTGAAGAAGTTGAAGTTGAAGGAGAAGGATTTTGCGTTTGTGGGGACCCTGATTTCCAGTTCC
>Ga0123356_10002359_pt1 | contig 20271 bp, 16 predicted proteins | sample TergutEmb28metaG_2_FD_92546 | JGI IMG/M metagenome (GOLD analysis project Ga0123356, IMG submission 92546) | Embiratermes neotenicus P3 segment gut microbial communities from Petit-Saut dam, French Guiana - Emb289 P3 | ecosystem: Host-associated > Arthropoda: Insects > Digestive system > Gut ... | reverse complement strand
CGGAACTCGCCCGTTCAGGTCTGCAAATACATGCTCAGCTTTGGTCGGGCTGGGGCTTCCCGAAAGATTCGCTGACGGCGCGGCAAGCGGGAAACCGCAAGCCTTTATAAGCTCCAGCGCAACAGGGTGCGCGGGTGCGCGAACAGCCACAGTATCAAGCCCACAGCTCACTTCAAGCGGTATAATTCCCCGTTGTAGGGACGAACATTGTTCGCCCGTTATTTTCGCACGTCGCAAAATCATTGTCAGCGCGCCCGCCCAAAACCGCTCTGCAAGCCTTTCCGCAAGTTCCGGTATTTCAAGCCCCAAGCCACGCGCCATTTCTAAATCCGCGACGTGGACAATAAGCGGATTATCATGCGGGCGCCCTTTGGCGGTGAAGATTTTTTCGATTGCGGTGGGGTTGAGGGCGTTCGCGGCTAAGCCGTAAACAGTTTCAGTGGGAATTGCGACAATTTCGCTATTTTTAAGAAGCTCGGCGGCGCGGGAAATAGCGGCGTTGTCGGCTTTTTTTATTGTCGTTATATTCATAATTTAATCTCAAACTCAATTTCATGCTTTATAGGTATACCCTCTTCCCCAATCAGCGGAATCGACGGCTTCAGCTTTCTCATGCCGTCAGCCGAATTTATATGCGTCGCGAGCCATTCAAACCCGCGCTTTTGATAAAACCTAATCGCGTGAATAATATCGTTCGTAGTCACGAGCCAAAGCCGCGCGCAGTTATTCTCTTTTGCGACTTCCAAAACCGCGTTAATCAGCGCAGTGCCGACGCCTTTGTTCTCGTCGAAGCTGTTCAGCGATGTGATTTCGCAACCGCGACTGTCAATGTTATATGTAACAAGCCCTGTGATTTCTTCGCCGGAAATCGCGATAAAGCCGGGGAGCTTTGTGCCGTCATGCGCCGTTTCGCGGCTGACAATGGGCAAGCCCCACTCGCGTTTCAGTATTTCTGTAGCTTCAGCGCGGTTTTCGGCGGTGATTGGTTTTATGTTCATTTTTGTCCTTTCGGTTATGCTTATTTGGCGAAGTTATATTTTTTCTTCATTCGTGTTTTGTAATTCGCTACTTAAATTTCGATGGTTTTGTCGTTTAAGCCTATGAAAATATTTTCTGACAAATAAACTTTTCTTATCAAAATAGTAGTTTTCAAATTCGTAAACCATACTCGGCATTTCGGGTCTGCTCACGCAAAACAAGCAATTTTCATCACCACAGGTACAATCGAGCCAAATGTTGCACATTGGGCAACAATGGGAATCATATCTATAAAAATAAAAAGTTTGCCCCTCACACTCAACACACTTGTCCGCTGCTATACCTCCGCGTGCAAACCATTTTCTCTTGTTTTTATACAGATATAATCTTTTTTTAGATTTCTTTTTCATTTATTTCACCATAACTTAACATTATATAAATACAGCCAACTGTACATTGTCAATTGTTAATTGTCAATTGTCAATTGTCCGTCACTCCTGCACATTCGCGAGCTTCGCCGCTTGGTCGGCTATTCTCAGCGCGTCGAAAACCTCGTCGCAATCGCCGTTTATAAACGATTCAAGTCTATGCATCGTGAATTTTATGCGGTGGTCGGTAACACGGCTTTGCGGGTAATTATAAGTTCGTATTTTCTCGGAACGGTCGCCCGTGCCGACTTGAATTTTACGCTGTTCTGCGATTTTCCCCGTCTGCTCGCTGATAGCGGCTTCGTAAAGCTTACTGTAGAGCAGTTTCATAGCTTTGTCCTTGTTCTTGTGCTGACTGCGCTCGTCCTGACATTCTACCACGATTCCTGACGGATTGTGAATTACGCGGATTGCCGATTCGGTTTTATTGACGTGCTGACCGCCCGCCCCGCCCGCTCTGAACGTCTGAACTGTTAAGTCGGCAGGGTTGACCTCCACGTCCACTTCTTCAACTTCGGGAAGCACCGCGACTGTAATCGTTGAGGTGTGAACCCGCCCCTGCGACTCTGTTTCGGGTACCCGCTGAACACGATGCACACCGCTTTCATACTTTAACTTGGCGTAAACGCTGTCCCCCTCTACAGAAAAGCTGATTTCCTTGAAACCGCCCAGCTCTGTCGGGTTGGAATTTATGATTTCCACGCGCCAGCCCTTTAGCTGAGCGTACATTGTGTACATTCTGTACAGTGAATTGGCGAAAAGCGCCGCTTCGTCACCGCCCGCGCCGCCGCGGATTTCGATAATTACACTGCGGTCATCATCAGGGTCACGCGGGAGAAGCAGAATTTTCAGCTCGTCTTCACAGATAACGATTTTTTCCTTGCTGTCGTCATACTGAAGCCGCGCCATTTCCTTGAGTTCAGCGTCAAGCCCGCCCTCGTCAAGCATCTGCCGTGCTTCCTCAAATTCCTTTTTCGCGCTTGTATACTCATCGTATTTTTCAACAACCGGCGTTAAACCCTTATGCTCGCGCATAAGCGAACGATACAGCTCTTGATTGCTGATTACATCAGCTTCCGAGAGCTTTTCATTGATTTCGTCATAACGCTTCTTGGTCATTTCAAGTTTGTCAATCATGTTGTATTCCTATGCTTTCATAAATTTTCTGATAATTGCGCCGAACGGATTGTATGCTCCGCCCTCCATTGTCTTTTTAACCTGTTTTAACTGCTTTCTTATTTCTATACCTTGCGGACAGCGGTCTTCGCACACCCCGCAGTTCACACACAGCGATGCCCTGCGGGAACCGCCCCGTGAGTGATAATTCACGGCGGACTTCATTCTGCCGTGCAGGGCGATGTCATTATAATGGGAGAAACACAGCGGAATGTCAACATTGCTCTTACAAGGCATACAATAATTACAGCCTGTACAGGGGATTTTCGTCATCACGGCTATAAGCTCCTTTGCTTTGACAAAAGCCAGTCCTTGCTCCTCTGAAAGCTCGTAAGAACCCTCGTCAGAAGCCGTTTTTATATTCTGTTTCAAAATATCAATGCTCTCCATACCCGAAAGCACTGTCAGGACTTCATCATGGCTGTAAACCCAGCGAAATGCCCAGTCCCCCGGAGAAGCTTCGGGTTTCAAACCGCCGAATAAGCTTTTGGCTTCCTCCGGTAATTTTCGCACAAGCCGTCCGCCTCTGAGCGGCTCCATGACCATCACGGGAATACCTTTTTCCGCCGCATACAGCAGTCCGCTCTTGCCCGCCTGATTATTCACGTCGTAATAATTATACATTATCATCGTGAATTCCCAGTTATAGGCATCTATCAGCTTTTTGTAATCCTCGGCACCGCCGTGATAGGAAAAGCCGATGTTTTTAATCTGTCCGCTTTTCTTTTTCTGCTCGAGCCAGTCTTCGATGCCGAGCGCTACTAATCTCTCCCAGCTCTTCGGGTTTGTCAGCATGTGCATTAAGTAATAGTCAATATGCCTGACTCTAAGGCGTTCGAGCTGTATGTGGAAGTATTTTTCAAAATCCGAGCTTTTTTTTATTAAAAAAGTCGGGAGCTTTGTGGCTATATTCACTCTATCCCGCAGAAAGTGCTTATCTAATATTCTGCCGAGCGCAACCTCACTGCCGGGGTAAATATACGCCGTGTCGAAATAATTGACGCCTTTATCAACAGCGGTAAGAACCAGCCTTTCGGCAGCGGCAAAATCCTTGGGAAACCGCATACAGCCAAACGCCAAAAGTGAAATTTTATCGTTGTTTTTAGAGTTAATTCTGTAATTCATAATATCCCTCTGTTAAAAATTCATTGCGTAATTCTTAATAGTATACCATATTTTTCCCTGATAGTCAATTATTAACAGTTTTTTTATCTATTTACTATTGAAAAAAGAAAATTTTTATGTTACAATGGGAGCAGATAAAAAAATTAACATACGAGGTATTTTATGAACAACATCCAAAAACCCGTAATTCTCGCTGTGGACGATGACCCGATTATACTCAATACCGTGCTGTCAACTCTGAAGCAGGATTATAAGGTTGTACCCTTAACCTCTGCCAAAGCGGCTTTAAAGTACATTGAGAATAACGCTGTTGACCTGATTCTGCTCGACTATTACATGCCCGAAATGACAGGATTTGAAATGTTTGAAATTATCAGAGCAGACGAAAAACTTAGAGAACTCCCCGTAATTTTCCTCACCGGAGCCACAGACGGAGAAGGCGAAGCCGCCGCACTTCGGACAGGCGCGGCAGATTACATAACCAAACCCATACGCTCACAGGCTTTGCTGACACGAATCAGCGTTCAGCTTGAACTGCTTAACCACAGGAAGAATCTTGAGAAATTAGTTGCAGACAAAACCCGTATGCTCAGCGAGGCACTGAATCTTTTAAAAATCAGAGAAGATGTAACCCTCAATCTGCTTGCGCGGGTTACGGAAATGCGTGACTGCGATACCGGCACGCATATTGAGCGCACTACGGAATTTGTAAGAATCATGGTTAAAGACCTGTTAAAAAACCCGACTGACAACTACATCTTAACCCCTGATGAAGCCGAAAATATTATAAAATCCGCAAAACTGCACGACCTCGGGAAAATCGCCATTCCCGACAGTGTTTTGTTAAAACCGGGCAAGCTTACTCCCGAAGAGTTCGACATTATTAAAACACACTCCGAAGAGGGAAAAAACCTGCTTTACGGTACTATTGAAGACATTAACAGCACAAAAATGCAAAATACATCTGAAGAAGAAGGCGAGCATGTTATGCACAGCGACGACTTCTTAGAAACCGCCTGCAACATAGCTTACGGTCACCATGAAAAATGGAACGGCGCCGGTTATCCGCAGGGGCAGAAAGGTATGGAAATCCCGCTTTCTGCACGTATTGTCGCCATTGCCGACGTTTATGACGCTTTAACCTCCGAGCGCCCCTACAAAAAGGCGTTCACCCACGACGAAGCTGCCGCTATATTAGAAAAAGACAGCGGTAGCCACTTCGACCCATATCTTGTTGAGGTTTTTAACAGACATGCCAATGACTTTAAGAAAATCATCGGTGCTGAGGAAACTATAACTGTTTAAGTACGGATAGAGGTTCGACATGAGGTTTTCTGTTTTTATGCGAATATTAGCGGCGGTTATTCTGCCGCTTATAGTTGTTTGTGCGGTTTGTGCGGTTATGGTAAGCAATTCCATGCAAGAAGTACAGGAAACTCACGCACTTCAAACAGTAAGGCTTCACGCTGAGAGTGAGCTTGCGCTTTTCAGAACGGACTTTCCCGAGCGTGAAAGCGATGTGTTTTTTCTAATCCTTTCCGAAGACGGCACGGTTGTTTACACCGAATGGGGTGACTACGCGGGAAAAAGCCTTGCGTCTGTTCTGATTAACAGGATTTCGATTCAGTCAGCGGAAAAATTCTCTGATTTTATCCGCAACCCCGGTGCTTTTTATTCATACTGTTCCGGCAGTTCGTATATGGGTATTCTTCCGTTTACTGAGGATGGTGTACGATTTTTCATCTTCGTAGATGTCAGCGCGGACATGTTGCCCGCGTCTTATGATACTACGTTTATTCTGCCTGTAATAATCGCAGGATTCTTTTTAATTATTATCACGCTTTTCTTTGCTGTCAGAAAAAGTTTCACAGATGGAGGAAAGCTTCTGTCCGCTTCTTTTGAAAACGAAACTGAAGAGCCGGAGAGCGAGCCCGAACCTTCAAATCAGCCCGTCATCCACTCGCTTTCAGACTATTCCCTTTCTGAGGAAACCTTGAAAATCTTCTTCGGCATGGTATCGCATGAAATCCGCACACCAATGAACTCAATCCTCGGTTTAACTCAGATTCTCCTCAAGGAAGACAGGCTTTCAGACTCGCAGAAAAAACACGTCAGTGATATAAAATCCTCTGCTGACTCCCTTCTGCGTGTTATGAGCGATATTTTAGACCTCTCAAAACTCTCGGCAGGTAAAATGGCACTCTATATGAGTGATTATAACTTTATTCAGCTTACCGATACCGTAAATACCTACGGAAAATTCATCGCAGAGCGAAAAGGCTTAGAATATGAATTCAGCATAAACGGCAAGCTACCGCAGTGTCTGTACGGTGACAATGCAAGACTCCGCCAGTTATTGATGAATATAATCAACAATGCGGTAAAATTTACTGACAAAGGCTCTGTTTCACTCAAAATCACGGTTAATGAAGATGAACTGCTGTTTGAAATACGTGATACGGGCAAAGGCATGAAGCCCGAACACATAGCAGGCTTGTTTAACCCGCTTCGGAAAATGATAAGTCCGGGCGAGTTTAATCAGGAAGACCTCGGCGTCGGAATGGGATTACCGATTGCAAAGAAGCTCATCGACCTCATGGACGGAGAAATCAATGTCACAAGCGAATACGGAACAGGGAGCGCATTTATGATTACAGTACCAAAAATCGAAGGCGATAAAAGCAAGCTGCAAAATAAAACAATAAAAAACGACCTGTATTTTTCAAAGGATACAAGAATCCTTATTGTTGACGATAATGAAATTAATCTGTCTGTCGCGGAAGGTATTGTTTCGTCACTGTACGGGATTGAGTGCGATATGGCGCTCTCGGGAAGCGAGGCGCTTGTCCTCGTTTCCGAAAGAAAGTACGACCTGATTTTAATGGACCACATGATGCCTGAAATGGACGGGGTTGAAACCACTAAGCGCATACGCGAGATGGGCGGCTCTCGCGCCACCTTGCCGATTATCGCGCTGACCGCCAACGCCGTAGTCGGAACTAAGGATATGCTGATTAAAGCAGGAATGAACGACTTCCTCACTAAGCCTGTTATGATTGACGAGATGAATACCATGTTGCAAAAATGGCTTCCAAAGGAAAAGCGCGTACATAAAGCCGAAAGCGAACCTCAGGAAGATAACCTGCTCAATTTCATGGAAAAAGGCGGAAAAATCATAACATCTGCTATGAGTATTCACGAGCTTGACGTTAATGCAGGGCTTTCCTGCGTCGCTTTCAAGGAGGATATTTATGAAAACTCGCTCAAGCTCCTGCTCGGAAAAATTCCGAGTATTTTAGAAGTAACCGAAAAATGCCTTATTGAAAACAATCTGCCGGATTATACAACCCACATTCACGGTATGAAAGGCTCTCTCGCCGCAATCGGAGCGATTTCGCTTTCAAAGTTAGCGGGCAGTCTTGAAGACGCGGGGAAAGCAGGGATTATCGAAATATGCCAAAGGTCGCACCCTGAATTTGCCGAGCGTCTTGAAAAACTCAGAGAACAGCTTGCTGTTATTTTCGCAGAGATAAATACCGCAGAAAAGAAAAACGGTACACGCGAGGAGCTTAGTGAGTGCCTTGATAATCTTACGGAAGCGGTTGAAAACTACAACTATGAATTAATAACTTCTATAGTCACGCGTTTAACGGAGCTTGATTTCGGCATGGAAATTAACAGTGACACCAACCTCTTGAAAAACTATGCGGAAAGTTTTGATTATGAAGGAATTTTAAAGGTCGTGAGCGGACTCAAAAATGAATTTATTTAGTGAAAATACAAGAAACTGGTTTAAGTCAACCCTCGGCGAACCCACGGCTGTCCAGAGCGAAGCGTGGAAAGCTATCGCTGAGGGTAAAAGTGCGCTTGTAAGCGCGCCGACCGGCACGGGTAAAACCCTGTCGGCTTTTCTTGTTTTTATAGACAGATTCATGGAATTGTCAAAGAAAAACGAACTTAAAGACGAGCTGTATTTAATATATATTTCGCCTTTGAAAGCTCTCGCGGGAGATATTCGCGAGAATTTGTACAAGCCGCTTGATGGAATTTCCGGCGGATTTTCGCCCGTGACCACTTTCGTCCGAACCGGCGACACTACGTCTTCAGAGCGGCAGAAAATGCTCAGAAAACCTCCGCATATTTTAATCACCACACCGGAATCTTTATACTTACTGCTGACATCTAAATCGGGGCGGGAGGTTTTAAAAACCGCAAAAGCCGTCATAGCCGACGAGCTTCACGCCATGATTGACACTAAGCGCGGCGCGCATTTTATGCTGTCACTTGCACGTTTGGACAAGCTTTGCGGGAAGCCGTTACAGCGAATCGGCTTGTCTGCTACCGTGAACCCGCTTGAACTTGCGGCGGATTATCTTTCCGGCAGTGAACACGTTGAAATAATCGCACCTAAAATGAAAAAAGACTTCGACATAGTCGTGACAGGCCCTAAAGAGGACTTCGCGCTTCTGCCGCACGGCACGATTTGGACTGAAATCGCGCGTATGGTTTATCTGCAATGCGAGAATATGAGAAGCGTTATTGCCTTTACCGATGGGCGCATGTTCGCTGAAAAATTAGCTTTTTATGTCAATCAAATTGCCGGCGAGGGCTTTGCGCTGACGCACCATGGCTGTGTTTCAAAGGAACAGCGCAGAAGCGCGGAAATGCGCCTGCGAAGCGGAGATTTGCGTCTGCTCTGCGCAACTTCTTCAATGGAGCTCGGCATAGACGTAGGTGAAATTGACAAGGTTTTGCAAATCGGCTCGCCAAAATCAGTTTCAAGCGTATTACAACGGCTCGGGCGCGCCGGGCATAACCCGGGGCGACTCAGTATTATGCACATGTTCCCGAAGACTGCCGCAGACGGGCTTCACTGCGGGCTGACGGCTTTCGTAGCGAAGCAGTACGGCTTAGAGCCGCTGAAGCCGCCGAGGCTCTGTTTCGACGTGCTTTCACAGCATTTGGTTTCGATGGCGACTGACGGCGGCTACTCTATTGATGAAGTTATGGAACTGCTCCCCTGTGCTTATCCTTTCCGCGAGGTGACGCAAGATGACGTAAAGTCTATTCTTGAAATGCTTGCGGGAGATTATGAGCATGGCTGCGACATTCCCGTGCGTCCGCGTATACTGTACGACAGAATTAACGAGCGAGTCGAGGGGGACGCCTACAGCCGTATGCTTGCGGTTTCGACAGGAGGGACGATTCCCGATACCGGCATGTTCGCGGTAAAAAGCGAAACCGGCGTAAAACTCGGTGAGCTTGACGAGGAATTTGTCTTTGAATCACGTGTGGGTGATAAATTTCTGCTCGGCTCTTTCGCATGGAAAATCGCACAGCTCACAAAAGACACGGTTGTTGTACGCCAAGCTCAGGCAGACGGCGCACGACCACCGTTTTGGAGAAACATCTGGCTTTCCCGCGATTACAGTACTGCGAAGCTTTTCGGCGAGCAGATGAAAAGGCTTTCGGAAGCCGAGACGCATGATGATGTGGTGAGTATTCTACGCGGCTTCGGCATGAACGAGAATTCGGCGGCTGATACGGGCTTTTATATCACGCGCCAAAAAGAGGCTACGGGAATCCTACCCGACGACAATACAATTATAGCCGAGCATTTCTGCGATGATTCGGGCGATAATCAGCTCATGGTTCATAGTATTTTCGGCAAGCAAATCAATTCGCCGCTCGGTTTATTATTGCAACAAAAGGCGCGGGAATTATCGGGAAAAAGCGGCGCGGAAGTCACGCTTTTCGATGATGACGACGGGTTTTTGTTGTTCGTGCGCGGCAGGTATGAGATTCCGGAAAAGCTTTTATATTCTATTGCACCCGAACAGGCTCAAAGCATCCTTGAAGCGCTTCTGCCCTCCTCTCCGCTGTTTAATATTGCCTTTCGGCATAACGCCGCCCGCGCGCTGATTATGGGCGTCCGTAAAGGTCAGCGTCAGCCGCTTTGGGTTCAGCGGCTACGCGGCGCGGAAACGCTTGATATGATTATTGAAGATAAAAATCATCCTCTTATTCGGGAAACCATGCGGGAATGTTTGGAGGATTTTTGGAACCTTAACGGACTTCGCGATGTGCTTACTAAAATCAGAAGCGGTGAAATCACAGTCCGCGAAATAGTCAGTGAAGAACCCTCGCCTATGTCGCTTCCCTTACGCAGACAGACAGAAGCAAACCTGTTGTACGAATATTTTCCGTCGAGCAGAAACATTAATCAGTCGGTCGAAGAAGCCTTAAAAGAAGCTGAGAAAATCAAGCCCGCCGCCGAATACTTGGCAAATAATAAGCGTACAAAATTACCGGAGAACGAACAGCAATTGCACTCCCTTTTAATGATTGAGGGGGATTTTGAAAACGGCGAACTTGATTTACCATTAGAATGGTTCGAGAGCTTGGCTGAAGTCGGGAGAATCGCTTATATCGAGCCGGGGCTATGGATTGCCGCCGAGCATTTAGATGAGTACAGCGAACCCGCGCTCCCGAAAATAATCCGCCGCTGTCTGCGCTACAAAGGCGCGATGGACATCGAAAGCATTTCTGCGCGTTATTTTATCTCTCCTGAAACAGCGAAGAAGATTCTGCGTGATTTAGATGTAATTGAAGACAACGGCTTATTCTATCATAAGGACTTATATGAGAAAGCAAGGCGGGAAACTATTGCTTTTCGCCGCCGTGAAATTAAAACTGCGCCTCCGCAGAATTACGCAGCTCTGCTCGCAAATTCTTTGCGTATAAATGCACCGCCGCCCGAACAGCTCGACCACGCGCTCGGCGCACTCTGCGACCGCGCTTTTCCTATTCACCTGTGGGAAAGCGTGCTTCTTCCCGCCCGTGTAAAGTCTTATAACCCCGCGCTTCTTGACAAGCTGTTGTCCGAGGGGAAATACTTTTGGCGCATAACTGATTTTGAATTATCTTTTCACTTATACGAGGATATTGACTGGGACTGTGAACTTTCTGCCGACCTTGGCGGCGATGAAAAAATAATTTACGACAACATTTCAAAGCGCGGCGCAGTCTTCCTGTCGAGTCTGTCAGGCGCGGTTAATCAGCGCCCGCTGCTTGAACCCGCGCTGAACTTAATTGAAAAAGGCTTACTCAGAGCGGACAGTTTTATTCCGCTTCGGCAACTTTCAGACAAAGAGAAACTGCTCGCCGCGCCGCTTAAACAGCGGGTTTCCCGAACTGTAAAAGCATTAAACGCTGGACGTTTTGACCTTGTGCGACCTATTGTCAAAAAGCCTATAGAAGACAGGATTAATCAGGCTTTTGAAAAAGTAATTGTACTTTGCCGCGAAACTGCGGCGCAATTAAATCTGCCGTGGTCTTTGGCGCTTGAAAAACTGCGCGTGTGGGAATACACGGGCAAGGCAAGGCGCGGGTATTTCGTGGAGGGGTTGTCGGGGGCGCAGTTTATCCGCGATGAGGATTTCACAAAGACAATTAATGCACTTGAAAACCCGCGCTCTGAAATAATTTGCATGAGCGCCGCCGACCCGCTGATGATTTGGGGAAAGAGCTTGGCTCATTTATCGGAGCGGAATTTCATCTGCGTTTCGGGGACTGTCGTAGCCTTGAAGTCCGGAGTTCCTGTTGCATTACTTGAAAAGCAGGGGCAGGTACTGCGAGTCTTCGACGATGAATTTATCGAAGAAGCAGTTAACGCTTTTGCCGAGGATTTTAAGAAAGGTTTGATTTTCCCAAATTTAAAACGGCTGATAATTAAGCAATACCCCAAAGAAGCCGAAGCCGCGCTGAAAAGCGCGGGATTCACCGGACAAATGCTCGATTTTGCACTTTACAAATAATTAACACAAAAATAACCCTCCGCATATAATAGAAATAAGTTTCTATTTTCATGCGGGGGTGATTGTATGCAGTGGTTTCTTTCATTAAGTCCGGTTTTACAAGGGTTAATCGCTACGCTCTTTACATATTTTGTTACAGCACTTGGAGCGAGTGTTGTTTTCTTTTTCAAGTCCGTAAAACAGCGGGTATTAGACATGATGCTCGGTTTTGCCGCCGGCGTTATGATTGCGGCGTCTTTCTTTTCACTTATTGAGCCTGCTATTTATTTGGCAGATGAACTCGGCATGATTTCATGGCTTACAGTAACCATCGGTTTTATGCTCGGCGGTGTTTTTGTAATCTCGGCAGATATTTTTCTGTCGCGTTCTGCTGTTATTAAATCAAAAAACCCCACCCTGAAACGCTCAATTCTTCTCGCCTCCTCCGTAACTTTACATAATATCCCCGAGGGTCTTGCGGTCGGTGTGGCTTTCGGGAGCGTGGCAATGGGGGTTGAGGGCGCTTCAATCATGGGCGCGGTTATGCTTGCTTTCGGAATAGGCTTACAAAACTTTCCCGAAGGAGTATGCGTAGCTATGCCGCTCTATCGCGACGGCTTCTCCCGCCGTAAAAGCTTCTTCATCGGGCAGGCATCGGGAATCGTCGAGCCCATTGCGGGCGTGCTTGGGGTCATTTTTGCTATGACTATGCGGAGCGCGTTACCGCTCGCGCTGTCTTTTTCTGCTGGTGCGATGATTGCGGTCGCCTGCTCGGAACTGCTCCCTGAATCTTTTAAGGAAAATAAAGTTATTGCGGGCTTCGGTGTGCTTTTCGGCTTTTCGATTATGATGGCGTTGGATGTGGCGCTGGGGTGATATGTTGTTGATAATTTTTTACTTGACATTTTGATAAAACTATGATAATATTAAGATAATAGAATTTACAAAGGAGTTGTTTTTATGATTCAAATAAGACCGGTGTCGGATTTGCGTAATAAGTTCCCTGAAATTGAGGGTGTTGTAAATGACGGTAAGCCTGTTTTTCTTACAAAAAATGGTTATGGTTCAATGGTTGTAATGAGCCTTGAAAAGTATTCAGAAATTACTGACAGCGTTGAAATTAAACTTGACGAAGCCGACCGCGCCGCTGAAATGTCTGATATTCGTTATACACACGAAGAAGTATTTTCAAGGTTAAAAGGCGGTTTAAATGGCTGAAAAATATAGGCTTAAATATCTGCCTCTGTTTGAACACGACTTAGCCGGCACAAAGGAGTATATAACAAACACACTGCACAATCCCATCGCCGCTACGCGGCTTATCGAGGAAACAGAAAAAGCAATTTTAAATCGACTTTCTAACCCTGAATCTTTTCAAAAATACCATTCTGTGAAAGATAGAAAACAGCCTTATTACACTATTTACGTTAAAAACTACACAGTCTTCTATGTTGTAATTGGAAATGTAATGGAAGTACGCCGTTTCATTCACAGCAAACGAAATATGGTTGATTTAGTATAAAAAATAAAAAATCCCGACGATTTTAAACCGTCGGGATTTCTGCGCTGGCGGTTAATAACCGCCTTTTTAATGATTCTTGAGTTTAAACTGCGAGATTAATTCTTGTAGCATTGCCGACTGTCCGCTCATTTCCTCGGACGCCGCCGCGCTCTCTTCGGCTGTCGCGCTGTTCTGCTGAACAACCTGCGCTACTTGGTCAATGCCGACGTTAACCTGAGAAATACCCATTGCCTGTTCTTTCGAGGATTTTGCGATTTCTTCAACAAGCTGGCTGGATTCTTGTATTCCGCTTGCGATTTCCGTGAAGCTCTGAGCTGTTTCGCTTGCGATTCTCGAACCGAGCTCGGCTTTTTCCATCGAGTTTTGAATCATGTCACCGGTTTCCTTAGCGGCTTCTGCGCTCTTGGCGGCTAAGTTACGAACTTCTTCCGCTACTACTGCGAAGCCCTTACCGTGCTGACCTGCTCTTGCGGCTTCTACAGCGGCGTTGAGCGCTAAAATATTCGTTTGGAACGCGATGTCGTCTATAACTTTTATAACTTTGCTGATGTTTTGGCTCGCGGTGTTTATGTCGCGAACTGCCGCCATCATGTCATCCATCTGGCGTTCGCCCTTTTCGGCGTTGTGTCTGATAGACTCGGAAAGCTGATGTGCTTTTTCTGCCATGTCCGCGTTCACTTGGGTTTGGCTTGCTATTTCGGCTACAGAGCTTGAAAGCTGTTCAACCGACGCTGCCTGCTCTGTTGAGCCCTGCGAGAGCGCCTGTGCGCCGTCTGCGATTTGCTTCGCGCCGGAGTCAACCTGCGAGGATGAGCTGTTTATTTCCCCGAACATATTGTTCATGTTGTCTATCATCTTGCTGACCGCTTTACCCATTACGTCGGCGTTTGAGAGCAAGCTGATGTCAACCGTGAGGTCGCCTGCCGCGATTCTGTCGAGAACCGCTGAAACCTCCGTTATACGCTTGACGAACGCAGACGCGCCCTTGATACAGTGACCCGTTTCGTCCTCATACCGCGAGAAGGTGTCAAACGTTTGCGAATCTTGTGCCGAGAGGGTTATATCGCCCGTGGTACCGGCTTTTTCCATAAATTTAGTGAGCGGAGCCAACGGTTTGGTAATCGTTTTGGGTACTACCGCGATTATGAAAATAACTACAAATATCATAGCCGCGATTATAGCTATTGTAATCCATATCGCTGTCCATGCTGCAGCTTCATTATCATCAGCAGACTGTGCCATAACTTCAAGCACTACAGTCGGGATTTCAGCAAGTAGGTCACTCATTCTGCCGGCATACTCGGTGCCTGCTCTGTTGACCGACTCCTGCGCTTTGTGGAGGGCATCTACGTAAGCAGGGTCGTCAATTGAAATAACGCTTTGAGCCAGCAAACCATCAATAACACTGGTCATCTCTCTGCGGTATTTATCAATTAAAGGTTTAACTTCATCAATCCTTGTCTGCACGCCGCCGCCTTCAACGGATATTAAATACAGCGCGTCAAGCTCTTTTTCCAATAAATCGAGCTGTTCGATAATTGTCGCTTTGTCAGCTTGTAAATCCGCGCGGGTGTTGTTGGGATAAAAAGTTTCCCTAACTGCCATACGAGCGTTGTTGAATTCGTCTTTTGCTTTCAAGACACTGTCTACGCGCTCAGTAGCTAAATCCATAGCGTCAGAGTAACTGCTGTTGATGCTCAGCATTTCAAAGATTGAAACAGCGCCTACTACGATAGAGAGTACAAGAACGAGCAGGAATGATAATAATAACTTGTTCCCTACCTTAAGATTTTTAAACCAGTTCATAAGTAATTATCCTTTCTTATGTAAAGTTTTATAGCTCCGCCTGTAAACTACTTAGGACGGAAAACTTTGTACTAATTATATCACAGTATTTTGCAAAATGCAACATAAATTTACATGTATTTTGTAAATTTTGTATAAATACATTATTTGCTATTCTTTTCTCCTGTAATAATCCAAATAGCCCGTTCCCATGCCGCCGATTAGATTCCCCGCGGCAACAATCGGGAGGATTATAAGCATTTCCGGTACAAACCCGAACTTAAATGAATAATACGCAAAGAAAAAATAATCCGCTACGATATGCTCCGGCACACAAAGCACGAAAACCGCTATAAAAATAACAGAAAGCCCGAGCGATGCTACCCTGTTATCGGGGAAAGATTTAACTGTCAGGCAGGCGCAGGCTACTAAAAATCCGCAAATTACCGAAAATATAAAGATTCCTATGTAAGTATCATCAAGCCGTAGTTGCACTATGTTTTCAAGGTTAACGAGTCTTTCGGCAGTGCCGAACCGCGTCAGGCTCAGCGCACCGGCGTAAATCACACAGCCAACCCCGTTGCCAATCAGCGCAATAACTATATCCAGAATTTTAAACCCGTGTTCCTCCTTAAAAGGATACAGCGCGAAAACCCGCGTTACAAGCATGTTGTAAAACGATGAAACCATAAGAATCCCCGCCGCGAAGAAAATCGCCCCACCGACATTATGTCCGAGTACGATATACGCTGTCGCGCCGAGAGAAATATACATCCCGCACATTAAAGAGCTTATGATTTTTTTTGTCATAGTTTTAATTGTTCCTTATTTTTATATTACGGGCGGATATAGAGTTAGCCCCTACGTTATACAAGCATTGTATGCTTATAATCAATATCCAGCATAAATCCCGTGTTTTTTGCTTTGTAGCTCTTCGAGATTCTGTTAACCACAACATCTCCCGTATCATGTGCGGCGAAAGGAAGCATAAGCACATACTGCGACAGGCTGTACCGCGCGAATACATCGCTCTTGCGAAGCGAGTTCGACACGCAGTCGTGCAGGCGCCGCATTTCGTCAATGATTCTTTTGGGTTCAACCTCTCCCTCCGAGGGAGCGCCGACCGTAATCAGGCAAATCTGAATAATTTGTTCACTGCGCGCGGCATCGCGCATCTTGAGCCTGTATATGTTCTTGAACACTTCTAACTCGCAATAAAACGCGCCGCTTTCCGTTTCACTGCTGTCTTCTTTCAATTTTTGCTGAATGGTTTCAAGGTCGTCATCAAGACCGGTGTCAATATTAATGGTATCTTTGTAAAGCGCTTTCAGCTCCGGAATGGGATTAACCGCTAATTCATCGTACAGCAGATTCATTACATACTTGTAGTGTTTCTTTGCGGCATCACGGTCATCAAGCGCCACAAGCGCCTTAATCAGAATTATATGGATTTTCTGGTCTGCGCTTTCTATGAGCAGGGCTTTTTGGCATATATTGACTAATTCCGCGTATTGTTTATAGGTAAAAAGCGCGTCTATAAGCCTATGAACCACACGCACATAAATCGAGTGATAATATCCCCTGATTGGCATTACCCACTTTTCGCCGGCAGAGTTTTTTAAGAAATCGCCGTGATACATCTCGAACGCTTTTTTTATATAGCTGATTTGTTCTTTTTCTGATATATCCTCGCGCTGTGACTGCTTGAAATACTTTTCAAACTGCACCGCGTCCACTACATACTCAAGCGAATTGTTAAAAGCATATGTTCCGGCATAGCTCACGACAAGCTCGGTTTCAGCCGGAATCTCTAAAACGCCGAGCGCGGTGCGAACCCTATGAAGCTGTGTTTTCAGGGCGCCGGCAGGACTGCCTACCTCCTCTTCGTCCCAAAGCACATCAATCAGCTCGTTTTGTGTAACTGCTCTGTCCATAAAAGCGGTCAGATACTTTAAAAGCGTCCACATTTTCTTTGAGCGCTTGTCCTTTTCGGATAGAATCTTCTCTCCGTAAGCTATTGAGTATTCACCGAATGTAGTAATTATTACTGGCTGCATTTTACACTTTTTCTCCCATCATTAGCGTTAAAAATGTATACGTTCATCGGTTTCCCGATTAAGCTCTATTGACTTGATTGTTTTGCTTTTATCTCCTGCGCGGGTAATTGTGTAAATCATGGTTTTGACCGGCTGAATTTCATATTCGATTCCCGCAATTGACTGCGGCGTCGGCGCAATGTACTCCACTATTACCCTGTAGGTATCTCCCGTACTCGAAATTTCGGACACTCTCGGCGAAAATGTGACGAAAGTGGGGTTCTCCGGTACTGTGTATGATTTGGTGTCCGAAGTGTATTCAAACGCCATAACTATATTATCTATTGAGCGGTGAACTATATCAAAGCCCGAACCGAAAACACTCCGCACTGCGGCTTCCACGTCGTTTTCGGGAACGACCATTATTCCCATTCTCCGTTCGTAGTTTGACGTATCACCTGTCAGAATAATCTGCCAAATCGCTGAAGAAATCACTATTGAGGAAGGTGCGTTCTCCGCACCGCTGAACTCCGGAGGGTCGTTTACCACGACCGGAAAGAGAAAACGCTCAAATTCTTCCTTTAGGGCGGTCTGATTAGTAATGTCATAAGCTATTTCTCTGACGGTCTGCGCCACAGAAAGCGCTCCCATAATCGCAAGCCAAAACACGACCAACCCGAAAATAAGAAAGAAGCGGTACTTCGCCGGTCGTTGAGCCTTGTCGTGATATTCTCTCGCCTGCGGTTTTTCTTTTTCCTTGTCCTCAAGCATCTCGTCAATTTCGCTGACGTCCTCTTCGAGGGCATGGCTTAAATTCCCCACCAACGAGTTTATAACCCTGTGTTCCTTTTGAGCGGGCGGCTGTTTCTTTCTTTGTTCCGGCTTCTTTTTTTCCGGTTTCTTTTGCTCGGGTTTTTTGTCGTCGGTTTCTTCGGCATTGATTTCCGAAACAAGCGCTTCTGTAACCGACTCGTTCGGTTTTGCTTTTTTGCTGAGTTTTAACATGTTTTTCTGGAATCCCCCGTTACGTTCTTATTTGACCGTTGCCGTAGATTAAATATTTATACGAAGTCAGCTCGCGCAGTCCGAGCGGGCCTCTCGCGTGGAGCTTCTGATTGGAAATGCCGATTTCTGCGCCGAGCCCGAAAACGTTGCCGTCCGAGAAACGTGTCGAGGCGTTGACGTAAACTGCCGCCGCGTCTACTTCTTGTTGAAACTTGCGTGCGTGTTCGTAATTCTGCGTGATTATACACTCGCTGTGACGTGTGCCGTACTTGTTAACATGCGCGATTGCCTCGTCGATATTCTTTACAACCTTGATTGAAATAATATAATCATTGAATTCCATGTAAAAATCTTCTTCGGTAGCAACGCGTTCCACGGGTATAATCTTAGAAGTTTTCTCGTCGCCGTAAATGGTTACAATACTGTTCCATATACTGTGAATCTCCCGCAGAAACTCTTCAGCGACATTTTCGTGTACGAGCAGTGATTCTATAGAGTTGCAAACTGACGGACGCTGGGTTTTGGCGTTATCGGCGACTCTCACCGCCATCGCTATATCCGCAGTTTCATCAACATAAAGGTGGCAGTTACCCTCGCCTGTCTGAATAACCGGTACTGTGGAATTTTCCACAACCGACCTAATCAGCCCTGCTCCTCCCCGGGGAATAAGAACATCTATATATTCGTTCAGCTTCATCATTTCAGAGGCAACCTCTCTGCTGGTGTCTTCCACCAAAAGTATACAGTCAGCCGGAAGCGCGTTTAAAAGCAACGCGTTTCTCATAAGCTCGGCGATAAATTTATTAGTATTAATCGCATCTTTTCCGCCGCGCAACACACAAACATTGCCCGACTTTAAGCAGAGCGCCGCCGCGTCAACCGTAACATTCGGGCGCGACTCAAAAATAACACCGATTACACCGAGCGGAACCCGCTTTTTAACGATATTAAAGCCGTCCGGAACTTGCCCCCCGCCCATAATCTCACCAATCGGGTCGGTATGCGCGGCAACCTCCAGAACGCTCTCGCTGATTTTTTCAATCCGCTCACGCGTTAGGGTAAGCCGGTCAATAAAAGCCTTTGTCATGCCGTTTTTTGCGGCGTTTTCGAGGTCTTTTACGTTTTCCGCGATTATCAGCTCCGCGTTTTCCTTTAGCGTTTGCGCAATCGCTTCAAGAGCGTTGTTTTTCTCTTCTGTCGTGATACTTCTGACGGCGATTTCAGCATTTTTTGCACGTGCGCCGAGTTCTTCAATGTAATTCATTGTTTTTCTCCTTTTTTATATAAACACTACACAAACACTGTACAGGTTGCTTTATTTTCAAATAAATCATACAAGATTTCAAGCCGTTCGCCGTTGAGAATTACCGATTGAATATGATTCTCCTTAGCGAGCATGGCGGCTTCAAGCTTAGTGAGCATACCCCCGCTCGAAAGCTCCGAGCCTTTCCCTTTTGCGGCGTGAATCATATCCTGTGTAATTTTCTCGACCACCGGAATCAGCTTTGCGTCGGGTTCGGAGGGATTTTTATCGTACAACCCGTCCACATCGGTAAACATAATCAGCAAATCTGCTTCCGCAATTTTCGCCACCATCGCCGACAGCGTATCGTTCTCGTCGAAGTCTAATTCTTCTATGGAAATAGCGTCGTTTGCGTTAATTATGGGAATCACGCCCATTTCAAGCAGGCGTTCGAGCGTATTTTTAACATTCTCTCTGCGCTCTTTATTGGAAACAACGTCCCGCGTCATCAGTATTTGCGCTACTGTGCGGTTATGCTTGGCGAATTCGGTATCATAGATATTCATAAGCTCGCTCTGCCCGATTGCCGCGCAGGCTTGCTTTGTGGGCGTGTCCGACGGGCGCTCGGAAAGGTTCAATCTCCCCATGCCGACGCTTATGGCACCGCTTGTGACAAAAATCACCTCTCTGCCGGAGTTGCGTATATCTGAAATAACCCGCACAAGATTCTCAACGCGACGTATGTTAATATTACCGGTCTTGTAAGCTATGTTAGAGGTGCCAACCTTGATTACAACGCGCTTTTTTTCGCTTAAATCCACCATTTTTCTCTACTTCCTGTTACAATATAGTTACAGTATAACATATATTTTATAATAGTGCAACATTAATCGTCGTTTTCGTGCTCTTTTTTTTTGTTTTTGTCCTTGTGATGCTCTTCGTGACCGTGATGATGACCTTCTTCCTCCTCAAAAAGACAAATGCTCCGCAGAATTTCCATGCCGAACATCGACTTTGAAAGTTCCGAAAAAAACACGTTCCAAAAGATGAAATCCCGCTTTGAAAGCGTTGTATACATATAATTTACCAGCGCGGCAATCAGCGCGTTCATCTGACACGGATTCATTAAAAAAGCCCTCCTGCATAGTAAACTTCACTTAAAGTCTATGCGCGAGGG
>Ga0123356_10002358_pt1 | contig 20276 bp, 16 predicted proteins | sample TergutEmb28metaG_2_FD_92546 | JGI IMG/M metagenome (GOLD analysis project Ga0123356, IMG submission 92546) | Embiratermes neotenicus P3 segment gut microbial communities from Petit-Saut dam, French Guiana - Emb289 P3 | ecosystem: Host-associated > Arthropoda: Insects > Digestive system > Gut ... | reverse complement strand
TGACGAGCATCAGATCGGCAACGGGCGTTGCGTTTCCCATCGTAAACGACACTTCGTAGTTCGGCAGCGCATTCAGCAACGCACTGGTTTCGCCGGCATTGCGAGCCCTATGGCGTGCAGGACAGATCCGTCCCGGCGATTTCCGTGGCAAGCATCGATGCGTCGGCCGGGCAAAGGATCTGCGACGAGATGGATGGTGCCTGACCGTTGCTGGCGCCCGGGCTCCCCGTGCTCGACGGATTCCCCGTCGCGGCGCCACTGCCAGCGGCCCCGACGGTCGAACCGACCGGCGGCGCGCCAACCGGGCTGTTCGTGCTTTGCACGGTGCTGCTGCCGGCTGCGGCGCTGCCGGTTGCGCTGTTACCGGCACTGCTCGACAGAGAATTCGTTCCAATTGTGTTTGAGGAGGTGGTGGCCGATGAACTGGCGCTGCTGGTCGCCGGAGTGCTGTTCGACGTGCTCGAGGGCGTCCCCCCAGCTCCCGTCGTTGTCCCCGTGCTCTGCGCCAGGGCTGGCGTGGCCAGGACCGCGGACAGAACCAGGGCAGCCGCAAGAATGCGCATGGCGATCCACCGATGTTTGTGCCGTTGCCAGAGGCGGCCCGTCGGGTAAGCAGTCGGGACCGACCCGCCAGATCGGCACTGGACTCGACCATGACAAGACGCACCGTGACTGTCGTCGAGCGCTCGTTGCTTCTGCGAATGTTCTGCGGTCTGAATGCAGCGGTAGACCCACCGTGTTCTGCTATTGACGCCTAAAGAAGCATGGGCCGAGCCGCGCTGGCCGCCTCATGTCCTTCGTGAGCGTCGTGGTCGACCGGGACGGAACAAACCGGACGAGCCGGCGCCGCTCGTGAGCCACTGCTTGCGATGACACCGACCGCTCTCCCGGCTACTCTCTCCGCGCCAGCTGCAGGAGGATGCCATGCCATTCGATGAAGCCGGCGGAGGCCGCCCGGGACGCCGGCCATCACGCAACGTGCTGGGCGGCGTACTGGAAAGCTGCTCGGTCCGGCCGCTCACCGGTTTCTTCCGCAACGGCTGCTGCGACACCGCGCCGGGGGACGTCGGCAGCCACACGGTCTGCGCTGTGATGACCGACGACTTCCTGGCCTTCAGCAAGCGCTCCGGGAACGATCTGTCGACGCCGCGGCCGGAATTTGGCTTCGACGGATTGAAAGCGGGCGACCGTTGGTGCCTGTGCGCGCCGCGCTGGCAGGAAGCGCTGGAGGCCGGTCAGGCGCCGCGCGTCGTCCTGCGCGCGACGGAGTCAGGCGCGCTCAACTGGTGCGATCTGGCGGATCTGAAGCGATTCGCAATCGATCTGGACTGACGTCCCCGGGGTGTTTGCGAGGAGCGTCGCGGCGACGAATTGGCTGCGGGGTTCGCGCCGCCACTACGTCCCTTGCGCGGACAGGGCCCCCGCCGCTCGACCGATGTCGTGATAGTCGAAACCGGCCTGGCGCATCGCAACCGGGTCGTAGACGTTGCGCATGTCGAGCACGACACGCCCGCGCATCGCATCGCGCAACCGAACTGGATTGAGCGCGCGGAATTCGTTCCACTCGGTGATCAGCACCAAGGCGTCGGCGCCGGCGGCGGCGTCCAGCGCATCGCGACAATAGACCACGCTCTCCGGCAGCACCGCACGTGCCTGCTGCATGCCCTCCGGATCAAAGGCGCGGATCGTTGCGCCGTCGCCCACCAGCCGCGACACGATCGAAAGTGACGGCGCGTCTCGCATGTCGTCAGTCTCCGGCTTGAACGTCAGACCGAGCACACCGATTGTCTTGGCGCGCACGCTGCCGCCGCACGCAGCAATGACGCGCATCGCCATGCTGGACTTGCGTGCGTCGTTCACCGCGACGGTGGCCTCCACCAGCCGTGACGGCGCGCCGCAGTCCTGCGCCGTGCGCACCAGCGCGAGCGTGTCCTTGGGGAAGCAGGACCCGCCATAGCCCGGTCCCGGGTGCAGGAACTTGCGGCCGATGCGACCGTCGAGGCCGATGCCGCGCGCGACGTCGTGCACGTCGGCGCCGACTTTTTCGCACAGGTCGGCGATTTCGTTGATGAATGTAATCTTCATCGCCAGAAAGGCGTTCGCGGCGTACTTTGTCAGCTCGGCGGTTTCCAGGCCGGTGAAGACGATCGGCGCCTCGATCAGATAGAGCGGCCGGTAGAGCTGGCGCAGAACGTCGCGCGCGCGCTCGGACTCGGTGCCGATTACCACGCGGTCGGGGCGCATGAAATCGCCGATGGCGTTGCCCTCACGCAGGAATTCAGGGTTGGAGGCGACGTCGAAATCCAGATCCGGCCTGGCGCCGCGGACGATCTCCTCGATGGCGCGGCCGGTGCCGACCGGGACCGTCGATTTGGTGACGATCACCGCATAGCCGGTTAACGACCGGGCAACCTGCTCCGCGGCGGCGTAAACGTAGCTCAGGTCGGCGTGGCCATCGCCACGGCGGGTCGGTGTGCCAACGGCGATAAACACCGCCTCGGCGCCGCGCACGGCTGTGGGCAGGTCGGACGTGAAGGCCAGGCGGCCGGCCGCGACGTTCTCCGCCACCAGCTTTTCGAGGCCGGGTTCAAAGATCGGCATGCGGCCCTCATGCAACGCTGCGAGCCTGACCGGGTCGGTTTCGACGACAGAGACCTCGATGCCGAATTCCGCGAAACAGGCGGCTGAGACGAGTCCGACATAGCCTCCGCCAATCATCGCAATGCGCATGTGTGTCCCCTAACACCCCGCCCGTGCTCTGCGCAGGCAAGATTGCAGCGTGTGGTGTCGCGGCGGCAGGCCGGCACGCACCGAGCCTCCGTGCACCACACTGCTCATCCCCGAGGCCTCGCGTCCTGAGCTGCCCGCGACTGGGAAGAGGTCTCTCTTTCCGATCCCAGATGGCCCCTCTCTAATCGGTGCGATCGCGCATGAGAAGCCCAACCGGACGACCACGCAGGTGAAACGCGTTGCGTCGCCTCCGAGGCCAATACGCGAGAGCACCCGGCTCCGGGGCCCCGCTGCAGCGTGCGCTCCTTCAGCCGTCACAGGCAGCTCGGCGCAGTCAGCCGGCAACCGACCGCATCGCGGCAGGCGACAGAACTGCACGCGCCGCTCGCCGCCCGTGTTGCAGGTGGCAGCCCAAATGCAGCGCCGGCGCGGTTTTCAGCCACCCCGGTCGGCAATCCGGTCGGCAACTAATACCGATATAGATCGTGTTTGAACGGACCGCTGAGGCCGACCCCGATATACTCCGCCTGGTGCGGCGACAGTTTGGTCAGCTTCGCCCCGACTTTCGCGAGATGCAGGGCCGCGACCTTTTCGTCGAGCTGCTTCGGCAGCGTGTACACGTTGCGCTCGTACTTACCAGCCGGCGCGTTGAACAGCTCGATCTGCGCCAGCACCTGGTTGCTGAAGCTGGCGCTCATCACGAAACTCGGGTGGCCGGTCGCATTCCCCAGATTAACCAGCCGGCCCTCCGACAGCACGATCAGCCGCTTGCCGTCGGGGAACACCACTTCGTCCACCTGCGGCTTCACGTTCTCCCATTTGTAGTTGCGGAGCGCGTCGATCTGGATCTCGGAATCGAAGTGCCCGATGTTGCAGACGATCGCGCGGCTTTTCATCCGTCGCATGTGATCCAGCGTGATAACGTCGACATTGCCCGTCGCCGTCACGAAGATATCGCCGAGTGGCGCGGCGTCGTCCATCGTTGTGACCTGATATCCCTCCATCGCCGCCTGCAGCGCGCAGATCGGATCGACTTCCGTCACCATCACCCGGCAGCCAGCATTGCGCAGCGAGGCCGCCGAGCCCTTACCCACGTCGCCAAAGCCATTCACGACGGCGACCTTGCCGGCCATCATGACGTCCGTGCCGCGGCGGATTCCATCCACCAGCGATTCGCGGCAGCCATACAGGTTGTCGAATTTCGACTTGGTGACGCTGTCGTTCACGTTGATTGCCGGCGTCAGCAGTTTGCCGTCGCGCGCCATGTCGCGCAGGCGATGCACACCGGTGGTGGTTTCCTCGGAAATGCCGCGCACGTCCTTGAGCATCGCCGAATGCTTCTGGTGCATCAGCAGTGTCAGGTCACCGCCGTCATCGAGGATCATGTTTGGCGTCCAGCCGTCTGGCCCGCGCACCGTTTGCTCGATGCACCACCAGAACTCCTCCTCGGTCTCCCCCTTCCAGGCGAACACCGGCACGCCGCTCGCAGCGATCGCCGAGGCGGCGTGGTCCTGGGTGGAGAAGATGTTGCAGGACGACCAGCGCACCGTCGCGCCGAGCGCCTGCAAGGTCTCGATCAGCACGGCGGTTTGCACTGTCATGTGCAGGCAGCCGGCGATCCGGGCGCCTTTCAGAGGCTTCGAAGCGCCGTACTCCGCTCGGATTGCCATCAGGCCGGGCATTTCCTCCTCGGCCATGGCGACCTCCTTGCGGCCCCAGTCGGCGAGCGCGATGTCCTTCACCTTGTGGTCCTGGCCAGGCATGGGTGGTGCTCTCCTGTGCAGTTGGCCCGCTATATAAAGATATCTGCATATTTGCAATACGAGTCGAAATGCGTGACGCTGGCAGCCCGATGCTGAGGGCCGGCGGATGGTAGCGCCAGCACCACCCTGGACACGGGCCAGCACGCCTGCATCCTCTGGTTCCTCGCTCGCAAACCAGGGAGCTCCGCCGATGAATGCGCTGGCCGAGACCGCCTCACCCCGTCCGCTGGTCGAAGGTCCATCCGCCTGGTACGGCCCTGACCTCGCGCTGCGTCCGGAGCAATGGATCTACCACCTGTCGCCCGCCGACATCGCCGAGATCGGGGCTGCGACGGTGGCTGTTCGCGCCCGCGCCCTCGACATTGCCGATATCGGGCGTGCGGATTTCCCGCTACCCGTGCTCGGCTCGACGCTCGACGGCCTGCGCAATGATGTCCTGAACGGCCGCGGCTTCGTCTTGGTGCGCGGCCTGCCGGTCGAGGACCGGCCGATCGTCGAGGCTGCCACCGCCTACTGGGGCATCGGAACCTATTTCGGCCACGCGCGCTCGCAGAACGCCAAGGGCCACGTGCTCGGCCATGTGCGCGATCTCGGCCTGTCGTCGAAGGACCCGAACGTGCGGATCTACCAGACCACCGAGCGGCAGAATTTTCACACCGACTCCTGCGACATCGTCTCATTGCTCTGTCTGAAGACAGCGAAGTCGGGCGGTCTGTCGTCGCTGACCAGCTCCATGACGGTCTACAACGAAATGGCGCGACGGCGCGCCGATTTGGTGCTCCGCCTGTTCCAGCCCATGCCGACCGACCGCCGTGGCGAGGTGCCCGAGGGCAGGAAGCCGTGGTTCGAAACCCCGATCTACAACGACTATGCCGGCTACCTGTCGGCTATCTACGCGCCGCATTACGTGCGCTCATCACAGCGCTTCGCGTCCGCGCCGCGGCTCAGCCCGCAAGACATCGCGGCGTTGGATTGCTTCGATCGTCTGGCAGAAGATCCGCAACTCCGTCTCGACATGGAATTCCGTCCCGGCGACATACAATTTGTGCACAACCACACGATCTTGCACGATCGCACCGCGTTCGAGGACTGGCCCGAACCGACGCGCAAGCGGCATCTGCTCCGGTTGTGGCTCGCCGCTCCGGACGCGCGTCCGCTGCCGCCGGCATATGCGGAACGCTACGGCAGCGTCGAAGTCGGCAATCGCGGCGGCATCATCTGCAAAGGCACGCGCCTGCATGCACCGCTTGAAGCGGTGTAACCAATACCTTGTTGCGGCCGGGTCTGGTGTTGGCTGGATCACCGCGGCGTCCGCCCTCGCCCGCAGCCTGTCCTTCCTCTGGGTCGTGATCTTAATGGCGCTGCCGACCGGCGGTTGATTGTCGGCAGAACATTACGGCCCAGATATTAGTCGGGCGGCACATTTAATAATTGCACGAGCCGCACCAGATCGCGCATAGTTCTGCCACGATGAACCGCGGAACCGCGATCCGGCACCGTTTTGTCGTCAAATCCGAATAATAACACGACTCTTGGCCGTACCGGATGCTGGTTCTGCCCGACCCAGAGGAGGCGGCAATGACCACGGTTGCGGCGATCCTAAAACACAAGGGCTATCAGGTCACGGCGGTCGATCCGACGGCAACGATCGCGCAGGTGACGGAGGTGCTGTCCACCCGCCGCATCGGCGCGGTGCTGGTACTCGATCGGACTGAACAGTTGCTCGGCATTGTCAGCGAGCGCGACATCGTGCGCAGCCTTGCGGCGAACGGTGTGCCCACCCTGCAAATGACCGCAGGTCAGCTGATGACGCGCGCAATCCAGGTCGTGCATCCGGCCACAACGGTGGAAGAGGCGATGGCCATGATGACCGCCGGACGGTTCCGCCATCTGCCGGTGCTGGAGCATGACGTTCTGGTTGGCCTGATCAGCATCGGCGACGTCGTGAAGGCGCGCATCATGGAGCAGGAGAGCGAAGTCGACAGCCTGAAGGCCTATGTGGCTGGCGCGGCCTGAGCTCAGCCCGAGCCGCCCTGCCACACCGGCTGGCCGAGATTGAGGTCCCTCGGCTTCGTTGCCGCACCCGTCACGCCGCCCGCTGCGCCGCCGACCAGCGCGCCGACCAGCATGCCAGGTGGGCCGCCGATGATGCCGATGAAGGCGCCAGTTGCGGCACCTGTTGCCGCGCCACCCGTTGCCCGGCCGGGTTGGGAATCGCCGCAGGCCGCGAGCAGCAATGCTGTACCGAGTGCCGCCGGGATGGTAACTCTTCGCATCTCACTTCTCTTCGGTTGGCGAAGCGACCGAGGGGCACCGCCAAAACGTCAGCGGGGCAAGCGACCCCGAACCGATTCGGATTCTGGAGACGGGCGATGATGGTTCGTAACGCCGATTCCCTGCAATGAAAGCGTCCGGCGTCTAACTGCAAGTCGCCGCCAGCCAGTGTGTGAGCACGGCGGTGCCGGCGAGAAAATCGTCCAGCGTCATCGCCTCGTGCGGATTATGGCTGCCGTTTTCATTGCGGATGAAAATCATACCCATCGGCACGCCGGCCGCGGCAAACGCTGCCGCATCGTGCGACGCGGGACTGCCGAGTTCAAGTACTGGTGTACTTAACGCTGCCGCGCCCTCGAGCAGTGCCGCCCTGATCGCCGGATCGACTCGCCCGACCGCCGCGCGCGCTGATGCCCCACGATGGAAATGCACGCCGCGACGCTGTTCGATGCCCGCGATCAGCACACCGACCTCGTGTTCCAGCGCGGCCAGCACCGCTTCATCATAAGCGCGCACATCCAGGCTGAAGTGAAACCGACCGGGCACGATCGTGAGGCCGTGCGCGTCGGCATCGGTGTGGAAGCGGCCGAGCGTTGCCGCCATCGGTACGCCCAGCCTCTCATGCTCTTCCCAGATGCGGTCGAGTCCCATAGCGAATTCCGCACCGGCGATCGCGGCGTCGCGGCGAAACCGGCGCGGCAGGCCAACATGGTCGTGGCTGCCTTCGATCACCGCGTGCGGATAACGGAAGTTCCCCGGAATTCCCGTGCAGATCGCGATAGCCCTGCCCGCTGCGACCAAGCTCGGCGCCTGCTCGATATGCAGCTCAAGATAGGCGCGGATCCGCGACGGGTTGAGGAACCGTTTGCCCGCACGGAGCACATCCGGATCGCCGCCGCATTCCGCGATGTGCTCCGCGAGCGTGCGGCCGCTGTCGATCCGCGTCACATCCAGTGCACCTTCCGGCAGCGTGCCGAGCGCGCCTCGGCTGCCGATATAGGAGACCTGGAACCAGATGCTCTCCTCGGCGCGGATGCCCATGACCGTGATGTCGTTGGCGGGTTGGAGGCCGAGCTCTTTCAGCGCCGCCAGCGCCACGAGACCCGCGACCACGCCGGCCGCGCCATCGAAGTTGCCGCCGTGCGGCACCGAGTCGAGATGCGATCCGATAACAACCGCCCGTGCGGCGCGGTCCCGGCCGGCCTCAGTCATATACAGATTCGCCGCCGCATCGCGTGCCAAGGTCAGGCCTAGGTGTTCCGCTGCCGCGGCGATACTCACGTGTGCGCGTTGCTCGCCGGGGCCGTACGGATCGCGCGTGACGCCTGGGTCATCGGACCCGTCGCGCCGAAGCTGATCGAATAGCAACGCCGCAAGACCGCGCTGTGCCACCACGGCGGCGCGAATTTCGGCTGGGTCGCGCATCGTGTTCATGGTCGCGGCGCCGTGGTCCTCGCGAGGCAAGACATGCCGAAACGATCGTCCGCGCGAGATTGCCCGGCCACCCGTTGCCTCGCAATGCGACGCGAGGCATGCCGCGTCGTGATTGGACCGACTGCGCGTGCCGCAGTTCGGTGCAGCGACATCACCCCGAGAACGGCAGCTCCGGATCAGTCAGTTCGTCGGGCACGGCAAATGCCCGCAGCGTCGGGATGTCGTGCAGTATGACGCGCGAGCCGTGCGTCTCCACGCCGACATTGCGGAGCGCCGCGAACGCGCGCGAGAGGTTCTCCTGCCGGCAGCCGAGCCGCGCGGCGAGCAGGCGCTTGTCGAACGGCAGCCGGAAGCGAGCGGTGGTGGCGTCCGGGTCTTCCGCCAGCGCGAGCAGGTAGCAGCCGAGCCGCTGCGCTGCCGTGCGCAGTTTGAGGTCCTGCACCTGGCGGACCAGAGAGCGGAAATTGACCGCCTCGGCGCGCAGCAGCGCGTTGGCCAGGCCAACCTCGCGCTCCAGCAGTTCGTGCAGGCCGGCAGCGTCGATCAGGATCACGCGGGCCGGCGAAATGGTGCGCGCCGTCATCAGATAGGGCAGCCGGGTCAGCACGGTGGCGAGCACGAAATAGCCCGGCGGGCGAACAACCTCGACCACGGCGCCCGAGCCGTCCGGCGCGTTGCCCCAGAGCGCGACCTGACCTTCGAGGAGCACGTGAAGGTGAGCGGGCGAACTGCCCTGGCGGCACAGTTCCTCGCCCGCCGGCAGCTGCTTCTCCTCACTGATGGCCGCAAGCGCGGCGATGACGGGGGCGTCGAGCGCCTCAAACAGCGGCGTCAGGCGCAGTAGATCGGCCACTGGCAGGCTGGCGTCTGCTGCCATGCTACTAGGGATCCGCACGACATCGGCTGCTGAGGCGGGCATGGAAGCGCCTTCCTGTGCCAAGTTGAACCGAATCAATGCATAGCCGCCGCCCTTGATCTGGAGCAAGCGAATGCCACGCTGCTTTTCCTAAATACGCGTCCATCATGTACATGTTTGCGCGGCCATACCGGCCGCGCAACCTATGGATGGGGTTGGGCCATGACGTCGGATGCCTCACGCGACGCGGCACCGCGTCCAGGGACGATGCCGCTCTTCACCGCGGGCTTCCGTCCCCTGTTCCTCGCGGCCGGTGTCTGGTCGGTGATTGCGCTCACGGTGTGGATGGCTGTGCTCAGCGGGATCTTCACGCTGCCAAGCCGATTCGATCCGCTCAGCTGGCATATCCACGAGATGATATATGGCTTCGTCATGGCGGCGGTCGGCGGATTTCTATTGACCGCGATGGCTGACTGGACCGGCCAGCCGGCGGTGGCGGGTGGCGCGCTGGCGACACTCTCGGTCCTCTGGGTCGCCGGACGCGCGGCGTGCCTGGTATCTGCGTGGCTCGCGGCATGGGTCGGCGTCGCCGTCGATCTGGCCTTCCCGGCCGCACTGATGCTCGTGGTGCTGCGTCAGCTCGCCGCCGGCGGGAACCGGCGCAACTATCCGCTGCTGGCGCCGCTCCTGCTGCTCATTGTCGCCGATCTGCTGATGCATCTGACGGCACTTGGTGTCGCGATACCGATCGGATTGGGCTGGCGGCTGGCGCTGTTCTGCATCGTGGTGCTGCTGTCGGTGATTTCCGGGCGTATCATCCCAGCGTTCACGCGCAACTGGCTGGCGGCGCAGGACGATAAGCGCCGGCCGGCCGAGATGGGCCCGCTCGACCGGATTGCATTGGGCATGCTGCACGCTTCGTTGCTGTGCTGGGTGTTCGTGACAGATTCAGTGCTGGTGGGAGCCGCACTTGTGGCAGCGGGTGCGCTGCAAGTGTGGCGGCTCGCGCGCTGGCAGGGTCGGGCGACGGTGCGTGAGCCGCTGTTGTTGATCCTGCATGTCGGCTACCTGTGGCTGGGTGCAGGGACCGCGCTGCTCGGCGCCTCGACAGTGTGGGATAGGGCGCCGGCGGCTGCAGGGATCCATGCGCTGACCACCGGTGCGTTCGGCACAATGATCCTCGCGGTCATGACCCGCGCAACGCTCGGACATACGGGACGCAGGCTGCATGCGGATGGGGCGACCATGGCGGTGTTCGGGCTGGTGACAGTTGCGGGCGTGTTGCGCGTCGCTGCCGCGTGGCCCGGTTTGTGGACAATAGTTCTCTTGCAAGCCGCGGCTGGCGCATGGGTCGCGGCGTTCGCGCTCTTTGTTGCGCATTACGGACCGATGCTGGTGAGGCCGCGCAGCGGCGGGTGAACCCATTCGGGCGGTGCGCGCACGAGCGTTCTATCGGCCGACCTTGCCCGGTCCTCCTGTTCAGCGGCATGATCGGCCAGCCGCGAAGAACGACCGGGAGGTTGGCCAATGAGCAGCATGCCGGAACTCCGCCCGCTGGGCGCAACGCTCGGAACTGAGGTGCTCGGCATCGATCTGTCGAAACCTCTCGATCGGGACATCTTCGACTGGATCGCCGATGCTTTTGCCCAGCACCCGGTTCTGGTGTTCCGCGATCAGCATCTCGGTGCGCCGGCGCTCGCCGCGTTTGGCCGGCGCTTCGGCAGGCCACGCCAGCATGCGCTGATCAAGTACCGCCATGCCGACTGTCCGGAAGTGTCGTGGCTGACCAATGTCGATGACGAAGGCAAGGTCGATTGGTACGGCGTGAAGCGCGCCACCGACTGGCACACCGATTCGACATTCGAAAACGAATTGCCGCTGCTGGCGATTCTGCATGCCAAGGAAGTGCCGGCACAAAAAGGCGGGACGATGTTCACCGACATGCGGCTCGCCTACGACACGCTGGCCGACGATCGGAAGCAGCTTCTCTCCGGCCTGACCGCGCTGCACGGTCGCAGTATCGGCCCCGCCGGCGAAAAGCTTTATGGCGACTTCAAAGGCATCACCGACAAGCAATATCGCGATGTGCGCTGGCCTGCGATCACGCATCATCCCGTCAGCGGACGCGCGATCCTGTTCGTCAATCCGATGCACACGTACGGCTTCGTCGGCATGGAGCAGGAAGAAGCGTGGCCGCTGATCGAGGAACTGGCGGACCATGCAACGCAGGAGCGGTTCGTTTACTACCACAGCTGGCAAGTCGGCGATGTGCTGATGTGGGATGAGCGCGCGACGATGCACCGTGGCGCCGGCGATTATGATCCGCAGCAGCGGCGGGTGATGTTAAGGACGATCGTCTATCCGAACTAATCAGTCCCCTCCCGTTCTGGGAGGCAGGGAGCGGCGGCGAGATTTGCAGCGCCCATCGGGGCCAATGCCGTCACACACGCAACCTTGGGTCCCCGATCGCGCCGGGATGACGTTGACCCCTACGCGTCATCCGGCGCGTATCGGTCGCTGCGGACGCTGTCTAACCCGCTGCGACGGCGAGTCGCTTCTCCATCGCCACCCAGGTCGGTTCCGCGTAGCCCGGGTGCGCATGGCGAGCGACCTCAACAAACCCGGCCTCAGCAAACAGACGCCGGTTGTTCAGTAGCACGAGCCGCGTACCAAGATGCAGTCGCGGCACCCCGTCCGCACGCGCCGCGTCCTCAGCCACTGCCAGCAGCGCACGCGCGTGACCGCGACGCCGCCACGCCGGCGCGACGGCGAGCCGCGCGATGTAGCGTCCCCCATCCTGGTCGGACCACATGATCGAGGCGGCCATCACGCCCGCCTCCTCGACCACCACGCCGCCGCCTCCGGCCGCGAGGTGCGCGCGCACATCCGCCGCGGTCAGCCGCAGCGCCGAGGCCGGCGGGTCGGTCGGCTCCGACTGCACAGCGAAGGCGGCGCGCACGAGCGCAGCGAGCGCCGCGGCATCGTTCGACGTGATGGGTCGCAGCATGCGGCGAACAGTAGCCCCACCCCGCCTGCACGCCTATCTTACGCGCATGCCCCAGACCCCCGCTTTCCTGGATCCCGGCCGCCCTCCAGTGCCGGACATCGTGATGCCGCGCGGTGTCGTCCCGTTTTACCTGCCGCGCCGGCCGGTGCGTGGTCGGCTGGTGCGTCTCGGCGTCCTGGCCGACGCCTTGCTCACGCGGCACGACAACCATCCCGCGATCACCCGTCTGTCCGGCCAGGCGTTGGCGCTGTCAGCAGCACTATCCACTGCGCTGAAGTTCCGCGGCTCGTTCAGCCTGCAGACCAAGGGTGACGGCCCCGTCTCCATATTGCTCGCCGACTGCACCGACACCGGCGCGCTGCGCGGTTATGCCCGCGCCAACACTGACCGACTCGCCACCCTGCTAGAACGCAGTCCGTCGCCGGCGGCGGGCGAGCTACTCGGCGGCGGCTACCTGGCCTTCACTGTCGATCAGGGACCGGACCAGAACCGTCACCAGGGGATAGTCAGCATCGAGGGCGATAACCTCGCTGCCATGGCGCTGCACTACTTTGAGACCTCAGAGCAGATCCGGTGCGCCGTGCACCTCGCGTGCGACAAGACCGACGCAGGATGGCGCGCTGGCGCACTGGTGCTGGAAAAGGTCGCCGGCGCCGGCGGCATTGATCCCACCCTGGACGCCGATGCGCAGGAGGAAAGCTGGCGCACCGCCACGATGCTCGCCGCCACGCTCACCGACTCCGAGCTTCTCGACGATCATCTGACGCCCGAAACGTTGCTCTATCGTTTGTTCCACACCGAGGGCGTCGCGGTCGATCGCCCCCGTGCGCTGTCCTACGGCTGCCGGTGCTCGCGCGCACGGCTGTCCGGCATCCTGGAAAGCTTCTCGCGCGATGACCTGGACCACATGGCGGTTGATGGCAACATCGTTATGACTTGCGAATTCTGTAATGTCGACTTCCGTTTCGGACGGGAGGAAGTGCGTGGCGCCGCTGCCCCGCCGCAACAACATTGACGCACGCCTCCGATCGGCCACGAATTCTGCTCGCCATCCCGTACCGGAGCTCGGGCTGCATGACCGCCAGAGGCCTGACTCGCCGCGCATCACTGTTGCTGCCACTGGTCCTCACCGCATGCGGGGGTGAGGAACGCACCGACTTTCCCGCGCTGCGCTACACCTATCTGCCACCGTTCCGGCTGAACGTGGCGAATATCCAGATCGACCAGCGGTTCGTGCCGTCCGGCATGCGGCCCGATGTGAGCCATCTCGATCCGGCGCCGCCGGTCGATGCGCTGCGACAGATGGCGCAGGACCGGCTGGTTGCGGTTGGCACCGCCAATACCGCCGTATTCGCTATCACCAACGCATCGCTCACCAAGCAGGGGGACCTCATCACGGGGGAGATGACGGTCGAGCTCAGCATCGTCGGGCCGGACGGTGGGCGGCTCGGATTTGCACGTGCCGACGTGTCGCGGCAACGCACGGGGAGTATCGACGACCTGCGCGCCACGCTGTACGATTTTACCAAGGCGATGATGGATTCGATGAACGTCGAATTCCAGTACCAGTTGCAGCGCAACCTGGCGCAGTGGCTGATGCCGGCATCGGCGGTACTGCCGCCCGTGCAGGCACAGCCATTATCGATGCCCCCCGGCCAGTCGCCGCCGGGTGCGGCGCCCTATGCGTCTCCGCCGATCTCGCCTGGCAATCGCTGATCGCCTTTCAATGAAAACGCTGCGGCGGGAGTGAATAGGTTGCCCTTTGCTTCGGACGAGGCGACTGCCGGGATGGCCGAGGCGTGCCATCTCGTCCCCGGAGGGAGCGGGGGCCTTGGCCGGCATTACGCGCGACTTGCACCGTTGTGCCGTGTCAGGCAGATGGCGGCCTTCGGTGGACGCGCCCGTAGCTCAACCGGTTAGAGCTGGCGGCTCATAACCGTCTGGTTGCAGGTTCGAGTCCTGCCGGGCGCACCACATTTGGCCGAGCACACAACGAACGTTGACATGCTGGCGCGACGCAGCGCGCCGTTGCCACAAACGCGACAGCGGCCGCCCAGAACCTTGCATCCCGCCGGCAGACCGACCGTCGGCGGTGCGCGGCCCCACGGGCCATCCTGATCGTGCGCCTGTGGGCCACGGATGTCCCTAAGACCGCATTCGCCGGCCGCTGCGCAAGTGAACCAATCGATCGCCAGCGCAGGGGCGAGGCATCCATCGCCGGCTGACGATTGCCGGGCCGGTTGTTTTCCCTGCCGGGCGGACGATGTAAAACGGGCCGCAGGCGCAGCGCGGGACACCGCGTGGCTTTCCTTGAGAAACGTGACCCGCAGCCATTCGGCCACTCCTGCATGCTCCGAATGGCCCCAACCGGTCGGTCTCTCGCAGCGGCGCGCCTGCCATCGAATTGCACGCGGAGTTCAGAGGACCATGCCGGCTTATCAGTACGTCTATGTGATGAAGGATTTGACCAAAGCCTTTCCAGGGGGTCGGGAGGTGTTTAAGGGCATCACGCTGGCCTTTCTTCCCGGTGCCAAAATTGGCGTACTGGGCGCAAACGGCGCCGGCAAATCCACGTTGATGAAAATCATGGCGGGCATCGACACCGAATTTGGCGGCGAGGCCTGGGCCGCGGAGGGCGCGCGGGTCGGGTATCTGGAGCAGGAGCCGCAGCTCGATCCGACCAAGACGGTCGGAGAGAATGTCGAGACCGCGTTCACCGCCTTGAAGGCCGTGGTCGATCGGTTCAATGAAATTTCCAACAAATTTGCCGAGCCGATGAGCGACGAGGAGATGAACGAGCTGCTCGCCGAACAGGCCGATCTGCAGACCAAGATCGATGCCGAGGACGGCTGGGACCTCGACCGTCGTGTTGAGATCGCGCTCGACGCGCTGCGCTGCCCGCCGTCGGAAGCGTCCGTCACCACGCTGTCCGGCGGCGAGCGCCGGCGCGTTGCACTGTGCCGCCTGTTGCTGGAACAACCGGACCTGTTGCTGCTGGATGAGCCGACCAACCACCTCGATGCGGAAAGCGTCGCGTGGCTGGAGCACACGCTGCGCGACTACAAAGGCACGGTGATGATCGTGACCCATGACCGCTATTTCCTGGACAACGTCACCGGCTGGATCCTGGAGATCGAACGCGGGCGTGGTTATCCATTCGAGGGCAACTACTCGTCATGGCTGGACCAGAAGCGCAAGCGGTTGGCGCAGGAAGAGAAGGAGGAGAGCGCGAGGCAGCGTGCCTTGGCGATGGAGCAGGAATGGATCGCCGCGTCGCCAAGAGCACGGCAGGCGAAAAACCGCGCGCGCATCCAGCGCTACGAGGAGCTGCTCGCAAAGTCGCAGGAGCAGGCGGCTGGTGCGGCAGAGATCGTGATCCCGCCTGGGCCTCGGCTGGGCAACGTGGTGATCGAGGCCGACACGCTGCGCAAGGGCTACGGCAACAATCTGCTGATCGAGGATCTTTCGTTCAAGCTGCCGCCCGGCGGCATCGTCGGCGTCATCGGTCCGAACGGTGCCGGCAAGACCACCCTGTTCCGTATGATCATCGGCCAGGAGAAGCCGGACAGCGGTTCGCTGCGCATCGGTGAAACGGTGCGGATGGGTTATGTCGACCAATCACGCGACTCGCTGGATGCGAACAAAACGGTGTGGGAGGAGATCAGCGGCAAGGAGGACGTGATCTATCTGGGCAAGCGCGCGATCCAGTCGCGTGCTTATGTAAGCGCGTTCAATTTCAAGGGGACCGACCAGCAAAAGAAGGTCGGCATTCTCTCGGGCGGCGAACGAAACCGTGTGCATCTCGCAAAGATGCTGAAGGTGGAGCACAACGTTATCCTGCTCGACGAGCCGACGAATGACCTCGACGTGGATACGCTGCGCGCACTGGAAGATGCGCTGACCGAATTTGCCGGCTGTGCGGTGATCATCAGCCACGACCGATGGTTTCTGGACCGGCTTGCGACGCATATTCTGGCGTTCGAAGGCGACAGCCGCGTGGAGTGGTTCGAGGGCAATTTCGAGGCATACGAGGAAGACAAGCGGCGGCGGCTGGGTGCGCAGGCGACCGAGCCACACCGGATCAAGTACCGGCCGCTGGTGAGGTGAGGCCGCACAATCATCAGCCGCGCGGGCAGTGGACCAAACCAACGGGCAATCGCCGCAGGATGCGATGCATCGGTACCGTTGGCCCCACCGCACCCGTATCTTCGCCGCAGAACGTGTCCCTTGATCCGGCCAGCACCATGCCGTCTGGCAGCACCAATTCGGTATCACTCCAGACTCCGGTGGGAAACGTGATCGCATCGCCGCGGCCGAGCAGCCTGGCGGGCAGCCGAGGTACGACCGTCAGCAGGACCGCACCATCGAGCGTGCGCAGGAACGCCACGACATGCTCAGCGAAGCGCCCTCGGACTGCAACGGGCCGATAATCTCCGCGGGCAAACAGCATGGGCGCGGCCTGCCGCAACGCAAGCGTACGAGCGATCACCGCCTGCTTGAGCCGCCCGTCCCGCCATGACCGCGCCAGTGCCACGGGCGACTCGCCTCTCCGCAGCGCTGCCACGCGTGGTGCAAAATCAACCCGACGCCGGTTGTCCGGGTCGACGAGGCTCTGATCCCAGAACTCGGTACCCTGGAAGAAGTCCGGCACACCGGGCGACGTTAGCTTGACGAGCGTCTGCGCCAGACCGTTGATCGCGCCGGCTGGGGCAATGCGCATCGCGAACGTGGCCGCTTCGACGAGGAACGGGCTGGCCGGCGCCAGGAGCGCCATGAGGAAGCCGCGCGCCGCGTCTTCATACGCTGTATTCGGGGCCACCCAGTCGGTCTCCAGCTTGGCCTCGCGCAGCGCCTTCTGTTGCCAGGCTGCGAGCCGTTCCGCGAAGCGAGCCACACCGGCGGCATCGTCGGCATGGAGCGTCGTCGGCCACGCACCAATGATCATCTGGTACAGCATCGCCTCGTCGCCATTCGACGGCATCGTCACGGTCGCGACGGCGCCGGGCTGCTTCAACGGCGCGTTGTTTTCCATCCATCGCCGCACGACGGCCTGCCATTCCTCCGCCAGCTCGCTCAACACCGCGAGCCGGGCGCGCACATCTTCGCCGCGTTTGTGGTCGTGCGTCGCCGTGGCGAGCATGGCGTTCGGAAACGTCGCGCGCCGCTCGACGCACGCCCTATGAAAAGCCGCAGGCACGCGGCCCAGACACGCCGCATCGAATCCGACGTCGTTGCGCGACAGCAGTCGGCCATAACGGTAGAACGCGGTGTCCTCGACCGCCTTAGCCGCAATCGGCGCGCTGAGGTGCTGGAACCGCAGCGTCGCGGACCGCCGCCACACCGCGCCGGATGTCGCGGGCGTCTCGCCGCCGAGCCATCGGTCCAGCAGGTCCAGCACCGGATGCAGCGCTGCAGCGCTGTCCGCCTTGGCGGCTTTCAGCGCGCGGACGAATGCGGCGTCGTCATTCGCCGAGCGCACACCGTCGCCCGCGTTGTAGGTCCGATAGACCGGGAAGTGCATCAACAGCGCGAGCAGTGCGCGGCGGATCGCCGCCTGGGTGGTATCGCGCGTGATCGGGTCAAGGCGCGCGAGGTGATGCAACGCCGACGCGGTCGCCTCAAGCTGCACGTCGAAGCCCCGGCGCAGGACCTCCGCGCGTGCCTGGCACTCTTCAACATGGAAATCGGCGGGGCGGCCACTGACCGCGGACCAGAAGAAGGCGAGCCGCCGTTCCGCCGCCGCGTCGTGCTGCAGCGCGCTGACCTGATCCATGAAATCGTAACCGGTGGTGCCGTCCACACCCCAATCACGCGCCAGACGTTCGTCCGCGCCGAGGATCTTCTCGACGATCAGCCATGCCGGACCACGCGGGGCCAACGCGGGGCGCTGGCCAGCCAGAGTGTCCAGCCGGGCACGCAGCGCGCGACAGTACCCCGGCGGATCGGACAGGCCGTCGATGTGGTCGACGCGCAGTCCGTCGATGAGTCCCTCGGCATAGAGCCGGAACAAGGTCGCGTGGGTGGCTTCGAACACAACGGGATCTTCGATGCGCAATGCTGCGAGCCCGTTGATGTCAAAGAAGCGCCGCCAGTTGATCTCATCGCCCGCGGTGCCCCACCAGGCGAGCCGGTAGTGCTGGCGCTCCAGCAGGCGGTGCAGTCGGCTCCGCCCTCCATCTGAGCTTGGATCGTACGCCGCCGGACCTTGGGCCGCGACTTCGGCGAGATCGTGTGGTGCAATCGGCCAGGACAAATCGAAGTAGCGGATGGCACCGGCGGCGGCATCCACCCTCACCTCGCCGCCGGCCAGTGCTTCGCCGTAGGGACGCCCGAGGAACGGCGCCAGCACCTTGCCATGCAGCGCGGGATCGGCCGGTTCCCAGTCGATGTCGAAGAAGCGGGCGTAGCGGCTGCCCCGGCCATGCCGCAGCACGCTTTGCCACCAGGGATTATCGCCGCCGCCGACCGCCATGTGGTTCGGCACGATATCGACGACCAGGCCCATGCCCGCACCGCGCAGCACCGCCACGAGCGCGCGCAAGCCAGCCTCGCCGCCGAGCGCGTCGTTGACCCGCGTCGGATCGATCACATCGTAGCCGTGTGTCGATCCCGGCCGGGCTGTGAGGATTGGTGAAGCATAGAGATGCGATATCCCGAGCGTCGCCATGTAGGGCACGACACGCGCGGCGTCCGAGAACGTGAAGCCCTCGTGGAGCAGTAGCCGCATGCTCGCGCGCAGATCTGGCGACACGACCCGAACCCGGTCTGGCTCAATTCGAGGCCCGCGAGGCCAAAGCAACACCCGGCGGGACATCGCTTCGGTCTTGCGAGGCTCGTGGTGACAAAATGCGCCTCACTCCCTGGGCCGCTCCGCCGCCAGCGCGGCGACCCGCCGCGCGGCGGCCTCTCCGCGCAACAGCATCTCGGCACGCCCCGGCATGCGCCGACGCCAGTTCGGATGCCCGTCGATCGTTCCGGGCAGATTAGGTTGCTCCTCCTGGCCGAGCACGTCTTCGACCGGCGCGACGCACAGCGGCGACGGCGTGCGGCTGATGAAGCGCAGCGCGGCATCCACCACGGCATCGGGCGCATCCGTTGGCGGTGGTTCGCCTTCACCGACACCCGCTGCGACGAAGCTCTGCCACAGTGCCGGGCGCTCGGCGGCACGTTCCGCTGCCACGCTTTCGGCCCGCACACCCTCCCCCAACCGCCCGAGCTCGGCGCGCACTGCGATGTCGATACCCTTCCACCAGCCGGCGACAGTCGGAAGATCGTGTGTGGTGGTCATGGCGACCGCCAGCCGATCCCAGGCACCGGGCGAGGCGAACCGGCCGTCGCTGTCGTGCTCGAACCACATAACCCGCATGCCGTGAACGCCGGCGAGCGCCAGCGTCTCCCGAAAGCCCGGTGGTACGGTGCCCAGGTCCTCACCAATGACCACGGCGTTGTGGCGAGCCGACTCCAATGCGAGTAGTCGCAACAGATCCGCGACCGGGTAGGTCAAATAGGCACCGTCCGCCGGATCGGCGCCTTCCGGTACCAGCCACAGTCGCGTAAGCCCCATGGCGTGATCGATCCGCACACCCCCGGCATAGCGCAGCGCGGCTCGCAACGTGGCAATGAATTGCGCGAATCCGCCGTCGATAAGTGCCCGGGGCGAGAAAGTCGTGAGACCCCAGGTCTGGCCCCGTGGGTTAAAGAGGTCGGGCGGTGCGCCAACGGAAAGCCCGGGAAGAATGTCGCGCTGCCTGCTCCAGGCGTGGCTGCCGGTTGGGTCCATGCCGACCGCGAGGTCGCCGATCAGGCCCAGACGCATTCCCGACTGTCGCGCCTGCGCCTCTGCGGCGGCGACTGAGCGGTCGACGATCCATTGCAGGAACGTGTGGAACAACACTTCGCGCCCTTGCGCGGCGGCGAAGGCCGCCACCGTGGGGCTGGTCGGATCGCGCAGATCGACGGGCCACCGCCGCCAGTCATGTTCCGGCATCAGCGCCGCGTGCAGCGTTTCAAAACGGGCGTGCTCCAGCAGCTGCGCACCGCCATCGGCGCGGAAATGGGCGAAGTCGGCACCGAGCGGTGACGTGCTGTCCGGCCCGTCCGCGATGCCATCGAACAAGACGCGAAACACCGCGATTTTGGCGTCCGCGGACTGCGGCCAATCGATCAGCGGTAGTGTCTCCAATCGGGCAAAGGTCTCAGCCAGCCCGGCATC
>Ga0123356_10002357_pt1 | contig 20277 bp, 13 predicted proteins | sample TergutEmb28metaG_2_FD_92546 | JGI IMG/M metagenome (GOLD analysis project Ga0123356, IMG submission 92546) | Embiratermes neotenicus P3 segment gut microbial communities from Petit-Saut dam, French Guiana - Emb289 P3 | ecosystem: Host-associated > Arthropoda: Insects > Digestive system > Gut ... | reverse complement strand
TCGCCGCGGATCACGGTGATCGGCATCGGCGGTGGCGGAACCAACGCTGTGGATAACATGATCACGCTCGGACTGCAGGGCGTGGAATTCGTCGTCGCCAACACCGACGCACAGCAATTGATGAATAGTCGGGCCGACCGACGCATCCAGCTTGGCCCGCATATCACACAGGGACTCGGCGCCGGCGCCAAGCCGGAAGTCGGTCGCGCCGCGGCAGAGGAAGCATCGGACGAGCTTTATCGCCATCTCGACGGCGCGCATATGGTGTTCGTCACCGCCGGCATGGGTGGCGGCACAGGCACCGGCGCGGCGCCGGTGATTGCTCGCATGGCTCGGGAAAGGAACATCCTGACCGTCGGCGTGGTGACCAAGCCGTTCGGTTTCGAAGGGATCCGCCGCGCCCGCTGCGCCGATCAGGGCATCGATGAGCTGCAGCAGTACGTCGACACGCTGATTGTGATTCCAAACCAAAATCTCTTCCGGTTGGCCAATGAACGCACCACCTGGAAGGATGCGTTCAAGATGGCGGATCAAGTCCTGTATATGGGCGTGCGTAGCGTTACCGACCTGATGATGACGCCGGGTTTGGTGAACCTCGACTTCGCTGACATCCGCACCGTCATGGTGGAGATGGGCAAGGCGATGATGGGTACCGGTGAGGCGGAAGGCGAAAACCGCGCCATCCGGGCTGCCGAAGCTGCGATCAGCAACCCGCTGCTGGAAGACACCTCGATGGCCGGTGCGCGCGGCCTGCTGATCAACATCACCGGTGGTGAGGACCTGACCCTGTTCGAAGTCGACCAGGCGGCGAACCGGATCCGTGAGGAGGTCGACGAAGAAGCCAACATTATCTTCGGTTCGGCGATCGACGAGGATTTATCGGGCCGTATCCGCGTATCCGTTGTCGCGACCGGCATCGACACGCCGCGCGCGGTCGAGGCGCGGCCGAAGCTGATCGCCGTCGGCGGTGGCGCGATGCCCGCCCCTCACCCGATCCACGTGCCGACGCAGGGAACCATGCGCGCTGCCGCGCACGCGCAACCCAGGATGGCGCCGGGCGCGAACCCCGCGCCACTGCGGCAGCATCAGATGACGCCCGCAGCGGCCGTTGCCGTCGTTGATGGGGCTGAGGCACAGGCGGAGGCGCCACCCGTCGACGCGCGGACTGCGCCACAGGTCGTGCAGCATCATGCGTCGCCGCAAGCCGCTCAACATCAACCGGCAGGACGGGGGTTGTTCAATGACGCACCACGCCCGGCGAGCGTGTCACCGGGCGGCACCCCGATGGCCGAACCGCTGCGTCCGTGGCTGAGCACTGTCAAGAATGCGTTCCGTCGTAGCTACACAGCGACGACCGCACCGGCGGAACCGTCACCGGACCGGGTCGATCCCGTGATGCGTACGGATCATCGTGCGGCGCAGCCCGCCGCGGCAGTGCAGGTGGTGCAACCCGAGGAAGCGACGCTGGATATTCCCGCGTTTTTGCGCCGCCAGTCCTCTTAGTGTCCCTGCTAATGGGCCATGGCCTCCAGGTCGATCCGCGCTGGGTGAAACTCGCAACGCGGTTTCGGTCACACGACACGCGGCGTTTGTACAGGGATACTTAGTTGGCTGCTGCGATCGACGTGGCGAGTTCCGCCAGCGATGCGGGGGCGGAGCGTAGTCGACTGCCTCGGGCAGAGACTGTTCATAATTGTGACGGAAGTGTCTTAAGGCTTCATTACGGGTGCGTCGTCCGAGGCCACGAGCGTGATCGGGTAGTTTCCGGCCGACAGACGGACAGGCCAGCGGCTACACGATCCGCCATCGCGGCCACGTCAACCACCTGGCACGCGCTCGATGCGCACAAAAAGTGCGTGGTCCCCCAGCGTGACCTGCAACGTCGGAGCATTTTTGGTTTCCACTGGACCAGACCCGTGCTCCGGATCGAACAGTGTCAGACGCCATCCACCCGGGGAGGCGACCCTGACGTCGACATTATGGGGCGCCGCTTGCAGCCGGATGCCAAGTGCTGGATCCCACAGTCGCGGTTCGTCCCAGAGCGCGAGCACGAGGCCGTCGGCCGCCCGGAACGCAAGCTGGTGCGCCGTATCCGGCAGGTTAGCAACGGTTACCACGGGACGGTCGGCGGTTATGCGCCCGGTCGCACAGCGCCTAAGAATACTGTTCATCGCGCGAATGAAGCGGGCCGCCGGCTTGGGAGCCCCGCTAGTGTCGAAGAGGCCGAACCCCGCATTGCCCTGGCGCGATCCGGTCGGATACGCGTCCAGCAGCTCGTAGATGTATGTGCGCGCAATCCCCTGCTCAGCCGCGTCGAGCAGGAGATCGATCGTGTATTTGCCTTGCACGTCGGCGTCCACACCGTCGTGCCCACCGTTCGTCGAGTAGCCGGTCTCGGTATAGACTGCTTGCTCGGCCGGATCAGTCGTGTTCGGCAGCGCCCTCGCGCGCGCCAGAGCGGGGGCCGGCGGATCGCCATGCTTCGGGTACGGGTGCTGCACGTTGAAGTCGGCAAGACCCGGGACACGCAACGGGTCGGGGCCGATCGGGATGCCGCCCGCGGCGTACCCAGTCAGGTAGTACACAGGCAGTCCGTGCGGCAGCAAGGGGAACGCGGCATGCGCCGCCGTGTAGAGGACGCGCTGGAACGCCAGCGCGGCCGCCAGCTCGTGAGGTGGACCGAGGCCTTCGAAGATGATCGGCCAGTTGTTGATCTCATTGGGCCCTTCCAGCGCATCGACGCTGCCCGGCGTGTAGGCGAGCAGGTCGCGCGCGAAGGCTAGCCGGGTGGTGAGACTTGACAGAGGGTAATCGCCTCCTACCACCAGCAGGAAGTGGATGCCGGCGCTCGCGACGCGGGCGTAGGTGTCGAACCCAGGCACCGCGTTCTGCCCTGGGACAACAAGACCGTCGCGGATGTGGCGGATGCCGAGATAAGCGAGGTCGGCGATCACACGGTCAACGTCCCGATAGGCGCCGTCGACGTAGCTAATGTGCGTGTTGACACCTTCGGTGTCGATAAACTCGGCCGGCGTTAACGCGGCCCACTTGGCAGACGCGGGCGCGCGTGCGCCGAACATCACGAACACGCCAACAGCCGCCAAAATCGCACGAAGTCGACGCATCGCCTCAGATCGGCTCCGGCTGTGGTGTGGCGACTGCGGTGGGCTGTCCGCGCTTGAACACGATTTGCCGGAGCATCGCAAGATCCTCGGCCAGATGCGCGCGATCGACGGCAAGCAGGCAGATCCCGGCCGCGAGGCCCGCGCCGGCGCAACTAACGACGAGCTCCCACAAGTCGGTGGCAAGAGCCGACGACAGCGCGAGGAAGGCAGCGACACCACAGACCCCGGCGACGGCCGGGCCGACAAGCCGGACAAGAACTGGACGCAGAGCGATGCCGCATATGCCGCGCGCGCTGAGCAGCAGGATGACAGAGTTTAGCAGCAGGGTAGCGTCAAGACCGATCGCGATGCCACGCAACCCGATCCATCCCCCGGCGGCTGCAAAAGCGAGGCGCAGGACAGCCCCGATGCCCTGCGTACGCAGGACGACCGAATAGCGGCCATGGGCGAGCAGAAGCGGCCCGCTCTGTTGCCCAATGGTCGAGAGCACAAAGAACGGAAGCGTCAGTTGGATCACCTCCGACGCCGCCAGCCAGCGCGACCCCAGCACCGCCCCGACCAGTCCCGGCGCCGCCGCAGCTCCGACCATGCTGGCCGGCAGCAGCAGCCCCAGCACCCGGCACATGCGCTCGTGCAGCTGCAGCGTCTTCGCCGTATCGCCACGCACCGTCTGTAGATAGAGCAGCACCCAGCATGGGTTGCTGACGCTATCTGTGATGAACCGGCCGACCTGCGTGCCGAAGCCGTAGGAGCCGAGGCCAGTGATACCGATGGTGCGCTGGAGCACGGGATTGCTTGCGAGCCCATCGCACAAACCGAGTAGCCGTGAGGTGATCTGAGCCCCGCCGGTGCTCACATGCGCACGTAACAGGTTCGGTTTGAAGCGCCACGTCGGCAATCTGAAAGCGGCGAGATTAAGCACCACCGCCCGTACAGCCGCCAAACTGACGAACTGGGCCGCCAGGCTGAACACCCCGGCACCCGCAAGCGCGCATCCTATCGCAGCAGCGAACCCCGCTACCACGCCCGCCAACTCCGCGCCGAGACCCACCAGCAAGCGGCCACGCCGTTGCAACCGCACGAAGGGCACCGTCCCAAGCGTTATGCCAATCAGTGCGACGGACATGAGCGCGACCAGCCCCGACAAACGCGGCTGCTGGGTGACGTATCCGATGGCCATTCCTGCCATGCACACCGATGCCGCGAGCACGATGCCGAGACCGAGGAGGAACCACCATGCGGTCGACCACACGTCGGCGTTCGACTCCGGCTCGCGCACAAGCGAGGCACCAATCCCCGCGTCCGCCAGCATCCACCCGAACCCTATGATCGGCAGCGCGAGCGCGTACAGGCCGAAGTCGGCCGGCGTCAGCAGCCTTGCCATTACCGGCAACGTCAGCACCTGCAGCGTTGCTTTCATGACATTGATGGCCATCCCTGCCACGCCGCTCGCGGCCAGCACACGGCCCGTCAGCGGAGAGCGCTGGTCGGCAGATGCGGATATATCCTTGGTTGTCATCCGGCGACCGTCACAAGTGGACGAATGCGCGCCGGCTCCGGCGCCTCAAGGTGCGCGACCGTGCCGATCAGCAACGCGAGCATCACGAAAAAACCCGGATCGCTGATCGTCGGTCCGGAGATCATGGCTGCGAGCAGATGTCCGCCGAGGCAACCGACGGCGGCATCGATCACACGACGGTTCGCCAGTTGCGCGGCTGTCCGCCGCGCGCGGGCGGTGACCCGCGCCAAGCGCCAGCCGAACGCGACGATCCCAAGCGTGCCGAAAACCCCTAGATTCGCCAGCAATCCAGGAAGCAGGCTCGACGACCGGTTGCTGCCCCAGCCTACGCCCAGGCCCCAGGTCGGAGTAATCGTACCCAAGCTGTCGAGGTCGGCTTGAGTACGTTCGTCGTACGACCGACTGTGCTGCTTTTCTAGAGTTCCCTGAACGATCTCTTGCACCGCCCGGTCCATGTTCGGAAAGAGTGTTGGGCCGACCGTGAAGACAACACCGATCGCCAGCGCCGCCGCGATCGCCGCGCCGCTCACCCAGGCTAGCAGCCGGCTGGATCGGCGCCAGATCGCGTAGAGCGGCGTGCCAGCGATAAGCACGACGAGTACGACGATGCCGGTAGTTGACGTCGAGAGCAGGATGGTCACTAACGCGATCACGCACAGCACACGCAACCAGATCGCGCGATGGCCCTGCAGCATCATCCACAGCGTCGCTCCGAGGATGCCGGCCATGTAGTCGCCCACGGCCGAGGGCTCAGTAAACGGACCATTAATGCGCGGTACCAAGCCGAGGGATTGGTCCGATAATTGGGCGTAGCCAGGATTGGAGTGGAAGAATTTATCGGGGAACGGGACCCCGGCCAATTTGCTGGCCAGCTCCCACCAACAGATCGCGGCGACCGCGAAGCCGGTCACGAGGAAGGTGTTGACTAGATAATTAGTGGCGAACCCGCGGCGCGAGGCATGCAAGCTGCAAAACAACAGCACGGCCGTGTTGACCAGCAAATAAAGATCCTGGTTTCGGTTGGAGCCGTCGGGCTCGAGCGGGAGGAAGGCTGGTACCTTCTGGGGATGCACCATCACTCTGCCGGCGAAGATGTCCGGCAGCAGCACCGAGCCGACTAGCCCCCAGACGGCAACGACCAGGAATGGCCAGATCAGCCGCACTGCAGATCGCGCACCATCGTAGCGTGCGCCGAGCAGGAGCTGCAGCGCGACAAAGGCGATGAACAGCGCCGCCGGGACGAGAGCCGGCATCAGCCCGAGGTTACCGACCGTAACGAGCCCCGCCGCATCGAGCACGCCAAGCCCAAGCACCAGCTGCAACAGCCGAACCGGGTGCAGCGCATACAAGACGCAGAGCGGAAGGCACACGTAGCCGAGTAGCGTGATATGCATTAGGTGAACTGGGGTTGGCTCAAAGTTCCAGAATCCGCTCGGGATCGAGCTTTCCCGTGAGCAGGTCCTTCAGCGCGGTAACGTTTCCCCGTAGGCGTCCACGGCGATCGACATGAGGCTCCGGTAAAAGGGCGCGCAGTGCGTTCATAGCTAGGTTCTTGCCCATCAGCTTCAGCGCAATCCGCAAAGGATAGCCGACGTGCTTGGCGTGAATATACAACGGGTTGGCGACTTGCGAGTAGCCGAGCCGCACGCCAGAACCTCGGCCGAGCTTGACGCCGAGATGAACGCCGATGGCGTCGGTCAGTCGGACGATGCGGCCATAAGGCGCGATTCGGCGGGAGATGTCGGTGTCTTCCTGCCAGGCATACAGGCGCAACCGCTCATCAAACCGGATGCCGTGCTCGCGGAGAGGGGCAATCCGAATGGCCATGTTGCAGCCATAAACGCCCAGTACGTCGACCGTCCCGGCCGGGCCGGGTTTCGCGCTATCCAGCAGCGCGCACGCGTGGTCCGGAGTCAGGCCGGCACCCTTGATGCCGTCGGCGATAACCGTTCCGGTTGCGACGACAATCGACGGGTCGGCAGCAAAGTGCCGCGCAACCATTTCGAGATATGATTCGTGTGGGAAGAAATCGTCGTCGAAAAAGACGAGGATGTCATCTCCAAGCGCTTGTTCGACAATCACATTGCGCTGGCCAGTTAAACTTGGTTGCGCGGAGAGCAAGAGCCTCGTTGACCCGTCGTGCAGACATGATTCGGGAATGTCTGCCTGTGTGGTCGCGCTCACGATAAGCGCGTCAGGCTGGCGCGTCTGGCGTCGAAGGTGCCCGAGCGCCGCCGCCAGAATAGACGGCCGCCCCAACGTCGCGATACCTACCGTGATGGAGGAACGATCGTTCGAGGGCGGCTGTTTCTTCAGAGGTGCGACACCATCCGGCCGGCATCGTTGCCGCACCGTCAAGCGCCCAGCCGTTGCGCTTCTCATCCGTACCTCCTCCCCAGCCGTGACGATCGAGGCCGCGCCATGCATCGCAAATTTCATCGTCGGTAGCGCAAAACCACGGCCTTCTTCGCCAACGGCAAAGGCAGTAACAGGACGCCGAACACCCACAGCACGAGAACGCCACGACGACGTAATTCGACCTGCGGGCAAAAGGCCAGCGCCCAGAGCGCATTTCGGGCTGCTCGGAGAGGGCTGTCGTCCGGGATGGGATGTTGTTCCCGGGCGAACCGCATGGACGCAGCGCGGAACTGCGTAGTTTCGAGATTTCGAAAGAACAGCCGGTCCGCGAGCTCGACCCCCCTGTGCCGAGCCACCCCCTGACTGTACTTGAAACGTTTCATTGCACGATCAGCGTGCATCGCGAACGAAGTGTGTCCGCTATCGTTGGCCCCGTGTACACGATAGAACACGAGCGGCTTTGCGACGGTGACGACGTCGCCGAATAACGGTGCCACAGACAGGCAGAAAGAATCGCCAGCTCGATCGGCCTCGGGATCGAGCGGAAAGATCTCCTTCAGCCACCGCCTTGCGTAGGCGTTCCCGGAGGCGGGCGGAGATGGATAGCCGCCCGTGGTCATTACCCAGTGCCTGATCCGCTCCGGGGTAGGGAGCGGCAGGTAAGCGGGGAATACGCCGCCCCTTGGTCGGCCATACTCATCGATCCGCTGCATCTGAAACTGCACCTTGCTTACGCGCTCGTTCCAGACAGACCCTAGTTCTTCTCCGACGCTTGGATCGAGCAGGTCGTCCGAGTCGAGGAAGATTACGACGTCTCCTGTGCTGGCGGCGAAGCCGGCGTTGTAGGCAGCCGTCTGCGACTGATTAGTTTGATAGATTTTGTAGACGGAGGAGCCAAAAGCATCGATGACGGATCGCGAGTTATCCGTCGAACCATCGTCGACGACGATCACTTCCGCACCCCCATTCAAGCTTAGGGCGCTTTGAATGGCCACGTCTACGTAGCGGCCGTAATTGTAGTTTGTGATGATGACACTTATACGGAGCATTTCGCCGAGGGAACCCTACGCGTCGTGGTTGGTCACGCTTGAATTGGAAGGCCAGAAATGTTCGTCCGTAAGGTCACGCCGGTAATGCTGTGCGACGACCTGCGTCTGGCCGAGACGCTTAAGATCGTCGCAGAATTGGAAGTGCAAGAATGCCACGGAGGTGTTCGCGGTCCGTTGTTCGATGAGTGTCCATTAGAGACGAAGAAGTCGTGCCGGACGAATTTCAGTGGCGTGCCGTCAACGGAACCGTCACCGATGAATAGCAATGCAGCCGCATCCAGCCGTCGGTGGTGCTTGAGAAAGTTCGGCACAAAGGTGGCCTCGTTCCGAACAGGTGTAATAATCGGAACTTGTCCAGTCGGTATATTTGGTTCCGAGGCAGAAGGAAGCTTCGGCATGTATGTGACTCGTCCTTGGCTAGCCACCACAGGTTTGTCGAAGGTACAGTTCTCGCCGTACAGATCGTATTCCAGTCACAACTCGTGATTGCGACGACGAGGGATGCAAGACTGTTTAATCCAAGTCGCTTTGTGTCACGCGGCCCGTGGTAGATTCCGCAGTAGCTACGGTAACGCCTCTAGCTCACACACTCCCCTTGCGAGGTTGTCCGCAGCCGAAGGTAACTTGCACCCTAAACGCCGAGACCACATCACCCCCATGGGTGATGTCCCCAAGAATTTGCGGCACGCGGCTTGCCAAGCCTTGGTGAGATCACATAGGCAAAGGCATCCGCATACCGCGCTTGTGACCGGAGGTGTGATATCGGATTGTGGCCATCCGACCAGAGCGCGCCGACTTCAGCCGGATAGGCATCATACAGCGTCGTCGAAACCCGCGCGGCAACGGGCACCGCTTTGCGCCCGCATCTCACCTCGGTCAGTGTGTAAAATGGACAGGGCGACGCAAACCGGCGATCAAGCAAACGAATATTCGATGTGCGGAGGCGATTTCTCTCCCCTGGGAGCTGCTGATAAGCCGACGGCTGATAAATGCCGGCCCGCGTGAATGTGACGACGCTGGTCTACAAAGTTGGAATAAAAAGCGTAAGCGGTCCTGCACTTCGCTCGCCCAACAGCGCGCTTCGCCAAAGCGAGCGCTGTGCCGTGGTGCAACGATCCCACGCACAGCATCTATAACGGCGTAACGCGTTGGAGACGATCGACTCACGCGGCCACCTCTGTGATCGCTGAGGCGAACGAAGCAGTATTCGCGGCGTCACGTGCCCTTACACGCTGGGCGATCGCCCGGAACCGCTCCGCAAACGCCGCCTCGGTGAACCGCAGCGCGTTGCGCCGGCAGGCCTGAGCGTTGATCCGTCCTTGCTCGAATCGTGCGATCGCATCGCAGATTGCCGCCTCGGTCTGCTCCGCGAACAACACACCGGTGGGCTCCGGCCCAGCGGCATCTACGATGTCTGACGCCCCGCCTACACCATAGGCGATGACTGGTGTCCCGCAGGCCTGCGCCTCGGCCATGGTGATGCCGAAGTCCTCCTCAGCCGAGTACACGAACGCCTTCGCGTCCTGCATTAGTGAAATCAGCTCATCGCGTCCGACTGGCGCCTGGATCTTGATATTAGCGCAGCCTACGGCGGCGCGCGCGACCTCGACCCGGCCCGGCCCGTCGCCGACGACGATCAGCCGGCGTTCCGGCATCCGGGCAAAGGCCTGCACGATCAGGGCTACCCGTTTGTAGGGCACGAAGCGCGCAACCGTCAGATAGTAGCTGCCGCGATGCGCGCCCGGCGTGAACGCCTCCGTATCCACCGGAGGCGGAACAACCAGCGCCGTCCGGCCATAGACCCTTCGAATGCGCTCGGCAACGTGGCTGGAATTGGCAAGGAAAACGTCCACCCCAGGCGCCGTGCGCACGTCCCACATCCGTAGCCGATGCAGTAGCCAGCGCGCATATGCGCTGCGCAGTCCGTGCTCGATTCCGGCCTCTCGCAAGTACTGCGCCTGGAGGTCCCAGGCGTAGCGCATCGGACTGTGCACATAGCTCACATGCACCTGACCGGGTCCGGTAATGACGCCCTTCGCAACTGCGTGACTTGAGGAGATCACCAGGTCGTAGCCGGATAGGTCGAACTGCTCGACCGCGATCGGCATGAGGCCGAGATACATGCGAAAGTGACGGCGCGCGAACGGCAGGCGTTGGATGAACGAGGTATGGACGGTCCGCCCGCCAAGGAAACCGCGTTCGGCCGCTGGCATGACGTCGACCAGCGCATACAAATCGGCCTGTGGGTAGCAGGCAAGCAGTTGCTCTACGACCCGCTCGGAGCCGGCGTAGGAGGCGAACCATTCGTGGACGATCGCGACCTTCATGCTACAAGCTCCAGGCGCGGCTGCGAAACGACCGGCGCGACCTCTGCTGCCACGGCCGCCAGCGCATCGGCTGCGCGGCGCCAGGTGAACCTCGCTGCGCGCGCCGCGCCGGCCTCGCGCATCGCGTCGGCGCGGGCGGGATCGTCGAGCAGCGCAAGGACGGTCTCGGCGATCGACGCGGATGAGCGCGGGTTGAAGAAGATGGCCGCCTCGCCGCAGGTCTCACGTAAGGCCGGAATGTCGGCAGCCGCGACGGGGCATCGGCACGCCATCGCCTCGACCGCGGGCAGGCCGAATCCCTCATAGAGGCTCGGGAACACGAGGCAGGCTGCGTGCTCGTACAGTGCGCGCAGCTGCGAATCATCGGGCCGGCCCAGCAGACGGGCCGGCTGTGGCAGGTCGGCGCCGTCGTGGAAGACACCGGCGGGCGAGGCACCAGCGATCGCAAGCATCTGCCCGCGTTCGGCCAGCACGCGCGCCAGTTCGCGAAGTGCCAGCAGATTCTTGTGTGTGGCGATGTTGCCGACGGCCAGCACGTAGCGCCCGCGAGCCAGAGACGCATCCTCCACCACGCCGGGATTGGGCGGGAGGCGGGTGATGTGCTCGGCGCCCTCGGGCACAACGGTAATACGGGCCGGAGCGACCCGCAGCGTGCGGGCGATCTCGGCGCGCGCGAAGGCCGAGACCGTGACGAGGCGCGCGGAGCTGCGGACCAGCAGCGTCTGCAGCGTGCGATACCAAACCCGAAACGCGCGCGTGTACGCCTCCGGCGTCGCGGCCCAGCCGGTGTCGTGGATCACGACCACCTGTCTGGGCGCGCGCAGCGGCGCGGTATTGCCGAGATTGACCAGCACGGCATCCCCGATATGCCGCGGCAGATCGAGCTGCTCCCAGGCCTGGCCACGTCGCGTTCCGACTGCGCGCACCCGGTCCCAGGAGATCGACCCATCTAGCTGCGTCCCCGGAGGGACGACCACATTGATATTGCGATCGCTCGCCAGCAGCGCCGCGGTGATCTCGCGCGCGAACCGCTGTACCCCGCTTTGCGGCTGGCCCAAGAAACGGCCGTTGATCAAGATTGGAGCTTGCATGCGCGTCACCTGAAGTACTGCGCCGCCGCGCGATACGCGAAGGCGTGACTGCCCTCGGCCTTACTGAGTGCTTCAATACGGACCAGCGTGAGCACGCCGCCCAGGATCCGCGCGCCGCAAGCTGACAGTGTGCGCATGCTAGCGTTGACCGCGACGGACGGCGTCGCGCGCCACTGCACGACCAGGATCGCCCCATCGACCGTCTGGACCAGCGTTTGCGCGTCGGGAATAGCGAGAACGGGCGGCACATCGACGACGATCAGATCGTAGTGCGCCTTGGCCTCGTTGAGCACGGCCTCGAGATCGCTCGGGCTAAGGCGTCGAACAGCCGATCCGCTCTGGTCCTCGTCCTGTAGGATTGTCATCACGTCGACACCGCGCAACGCGTCCTTCTGCAGCACGACGCGCGCCGAACCGAGTTGCGAGAAGTCTTGCGCTGGCCGCCGCCGCCCGTTGATCGTCGCAGCGACGCGCGGGCGACGGACATCCGCATCGACCAGCAGGGCACGCCCGCCCTGGCGCCCGACGCTGGCCGCGAGCGAAATGGCGAAGAACGTCTTGCCCTCGCCTGGCGCGGCAGAGGTAATCATGACGGATCGGGCGCGGAACCGCTCCTTGCCGAATCGTAACAGGCTGTCAACCTGATCCACCGCTGCCGTGTAGACAGAATCGGTAGCTTCCAGTCGTGAGCGGTTTTGCCTCCGCGCCCGCGGGACCGAACCCAGCGGGAAAAGGCCGGTTTCGACGGCGAGCTGCTCGGCGGTGCGGAATCCCCCGCGGAGTCGCTCCGCGGCAAGCGCCACGACCGAACCGATGATCGAGGCTGCGAGCAAGGCAACGGCCGAGAATCGCAGGCGCGGCGGCCCTGCCGGCCTGATCGGCGTCGTAGCCGACGATATCAAAGATGCATCCGGCTCCTGGAACGCCATCTGCGACGAGGTCTGCTGGTAGCGCATGAGGTAATCGCGGTAGACGACGCGCGCCGCATCAGCCTCACTGCCCAGCCGCATCAGGCCCACCTGCGCAGCGCTTTGCGCCGTGACCAGTCTTTCTAGCGTGGCGAGCATCTTCTGCAGGCTATCCACCTTAGACTGCGCGGAACGGGCCTCGTTCTGGAGGCCGGCCACGATTTTCCCCACTTCCGCGTTGAGTCTCTGGCGAAGCGTCGCGTTGGACGCGACGGCGGTCAGCATTTTAGGATGCTCGTCGCCGTATGTCTGGCCGAGGCCAGCCGTGAGACTCGTGTTGGTGGCGAGATCGGCCTGCATCCGCTGGATGAGCGGCGAAGCCATGACCTCGGGTACATCCTGATATCCATAGCCGGTATGGAGCGTCCTTTGTGCCGCCCGCAGGTGCGCTAGCTTCTCCGTCAGGGCTGCCTGCGCGGTCGTCAGTTGCGCGTTAATCAGCGCAAGTTGCTGACCGGCGACGGTAGCGCCGTCGACCGATTCACCGCTGTGGTTCAGTATCAGCCCGTGCTTCTCCCGATAGGCTTCGACGGCAACCGCGGTAGAGCGGACGCGCTCTTGCAGCGGCTCGATTTGCTCATCGAGCACGGCGTGAGCGCGCTGTAATGCACTGACCTTTAGATCGCGAAGAAAGCCCAGGTACTGCGTGGTGTAGGCATTCGCGACGGCGGCGCTGAGCGCAGGATCCGGCATGTCGGCGGTGACGGTGATCGTGTACGAGCGCCCGTCGTTCGTCACAAGGACCTCATGTTTGAGCCACTCGACAGCGAGCTGCCGCAAGTCGCCTAGTTCCGGGGTCCGGGCTACCGGCTGACCGAGCATTGCTGCAACCCAGCCGATCAAGTGCGCGCGCAGCGGTACCTGATGGATGCGTGCAAGAAACTCCGGCCGCTTGGTCAGGTGAAGCTGATCGACTACACGTAGGGCGATCGTGTCGGAGTTCAGCAGATCCGTTTGCGTGCGCACTGTCAGCGTGTCACCCACGAAGTCCTGCGAGCTCGCCTGCAAGTCATTGAATTCAGTCTTGCTCGGTTCGACCATCACCGACGATTCGGCTTTATAATACGTGGGCAATTGCAGCACGAAAAACACCGCGGGAATCGCGACCGCAGCGGTCACGGCGAGAGTGAGAAACTTGCGCCGCCACAGAATGCTGAATGCAGAGCCAACCGGAACGTCGCCGGCCGGCGACGGATTGCCCGGGATGGCGTACGGCAAAAATCCGGTTTCGTTGGACCGCGCCGCCAGGCTCGTCGTGTTGTGGCTTCCAGTCATCGCAACGGGCTGTTGATTATCGCCATTTGCAACTTCACTCGCTTGTCAGCGCGCACCTTTGCGGACGAGCACAGCGGGGACGGTCTTGAACATGATCACAATGTCATGCCAGGCCGTCCAGTTGCGCACGTACCAGCTATCGAGCTCGACGCGCTGGTCGTAGCTGGTGTCGCTGCGCCCGCTCACTTGCCACAAACCGGTCAGGCCAGGCCGAGTCTCGACATAGTCCGCGATCCGTTCCCCGTATTTCGGTACTTCCTGACGAACAATCGGTCGTGGACCAACCAGGCTCATCTCCAGGCGCAGCACGTTAAGCAACTGCGGAAGTTCGTCGAGACTGGTCTGACGAAGCAAACGTCCCAGCGGCGTGATGCGCGGGTCGTGACTGAGCTTCTGTTGCTCTCGCCACTCCGCGGCTGCTCGCGGATCGTTAGCCAGCAGTTCATGCAGGACCTGATCGGCGTTGACCACCATTGTACGAAACTTCAGACAGTGGAATCGTCGCCCGGCAGCCCCGACTCGTTCGTGCCGGAACAGGGCGGTCCCACCGTCGCGACGAATGAGCGCCGCGATGAGCAGCATCGGCAATCCCAACACGGCGAGCAAGATAATGCTCAAGGATAGGTCAAGGCACATCTTGATCGCTCGCGCGAACGGGTTCGCCAGGTTGTTGCGGTAATTGAGCAGCACCGTGGAGTTATTAAAGAATGCAACACGCTCGAAGCCCAGGACCGGCAAACCGGCCGTGCGCGGCACGAGGGAAAACGGAACGCGGTCGCGAAGCACCGCGCGCGCGACTCTTTGGCCCACCGCTGAACCGGTGTCGATCGCAAGTACGAGGCGTGTCGCTCTATATGCTCGTAGCAGACTACGGAACACGCCCGGTTCCAAGCGTTCATCCAATGTGGTCTGATCGAACATAACGACGACGCGGTAGCCAAGGGAGTTATCGCTGTGGAGAGCGTCACGCGCCTCCGCAAGCCTGGCCGCATCGCCGATAAGGATGATGTAGCGTTGCCAGAGGTTGAACCGGGCAAGCAGGTATTTCGCACCCATACGCGCAAACACAGCCGCAGGCGCGAACAGGACCCATATCCCAAGTACTAGTCGTTTTTGCGGTGAGTCGTGGAAAACGACGTCCGCCAGACACGCGATGAGGAGTGTGAGGAAACTGACGACCAGGATGTCGCGCGTCTCGGCCCAAAAAAGCTTTCGACGCGTGTAATGTCCGAGGATCGCACAAAACAGCAGAGCGCTGAAGCCCGCGACGTAGATTTCAGCTCGATCCGGTGGCGGCGCGACCAAGAGCTGAGGGGGCTGCAGGCCAAACTGGCGCATGAGATGCGGGACGCCAAGGGCCACCATTGCAGCCAGCAGTAGTGCTGTGACATCGGCAAGGAGCACGCCAATGAAGCAAGCGATATTGAGCCAGGTTCCGGACCAAGAGACTTGCTCTAAAGTTTGCAAGTCGCGTCCGACAGCCGGGCGGAGCAGATCGGGTTCTACAATGACTGTCATATGCGGACAAGACTCACTAATGCTGGTCAGTCCAAAAAAGGTGGCGGTGCCGCTGGCTCGCGTACCCCTGGCAGCGGTATTTTCGATGCCCGAGGCGGATGCACAGACCTACATTTGTCGCACATAAGCTCTGGCACTCCATTGTCGCGGTTGTCCGCTGCCGATAGATTGACACGCCAAACGCAGAAACCGCATCACCCCCTTGGGTTAGAGGCGCAAGAATTCGCTACACGCGGTTTTCCCAACCCTAGTACGATAGGTACGTCCCAATGACTCACTCGGTTATCCCCGATGTCGAGCAGCCGGCCCAGCTGCAGTAGACCCATTGGGGCGGCCGACCATGCGGCAGCACGACGCGGGCAGATATTGAGCCAGCGGAATGCGGCACAGTGCCGGTCGGGCTCATGACGGTCACGTCCAGGAATTCTCCACCCCTATCGGACGGGGCGGCCTGTCGGGCCAAACGTCTCTCCACCGTGCTATCCGCGTACCAAGACATAGCCGCGGCGTGCGACGAATTTCTTCGCCTCTCACCCATGGGGGTGATGCGTGCTCAGCGTTTAAAGTGCAAGCATCTCAGCAGTTGCGACCGACCGACACAAAGTTGGTGCCGAGGCTATGTAATGGTGAGTTCTTGCGTCGGCTAGTGGGTGCGACTCATGCATCAAATACAGCGGGCACATGTCGCTGCGAGTGGTACGTGGTCGCGCGCTTCTAGACACGCATTCTGCGAATGGCAACGTGTGCGCTATGGTCGATGCGTCGGTATAGATATCGATGCCTATGTGGTCAGTCGGGTACGCAAATCAGCCGGATATCAGATTATCTATTGCGGCGACGTCAAGGCGGACTAATGCATTGAGTAGATAAGCGGCGAGCCGTTTGATTCGCGACTCTGGGGGGAGTTTTGGAGCATATCGGGAAGCCGGCCAATTTCTTGCAGCGCCTGCTCTCGCGCTGCCGTGATAACATAAGAGAGGTCGTAATCACTATGCTCAACGCTTTCTGCGCAGGACCTATAAAAAACGCATTAAGGACAACGGAGACGATTCATTCGGATCACCCGTTCTTCTTTACGCGCTATTCGCGCTCAAGAGTGGCGTGGAGCGCCGACCTCACCGCGATGAATGTGGAAATGGTTCACTATTCGACGGCGGGCCGGATGAAGTGCGCACTCATCAGGCGTTTCCCCTTGCTTGCTCGAGTCATCATCTATATCGGCACACATCGCGATAACGCGCAGCCTGCTTGTCGCTTAATCGACGCTGGATAGTTATTTGCCCCAAGTCTTCAACGAACTGGGGGAATGATCTTCGTCTCGTTCATGGACCATAGCATGACCCCATCGTCGAACAACCCAGCCACCGTCGTCGTTCCAAGCCGGATGAAGGGCTTGGGGTGCCACCCGTCAGACCGACCGCTGCGCGTCGCACTTCTGCTAAGCTGCAGCTCATTCGAAGGGTTCTTCAAGCGCGTGCAGGGCCAGACGCGCGCCAGCTATCTGGCTAACTACCGCAACGATTGGTCCTGGTATTACGCCAGTGGCATGCTCGACAACGGCGTCGAGCCACTGATCTACGTTCCCTCATTGCAGGAGCGCGGCAGATACGAGACCGATGCTGGCGTGCCAGTGCGGTATTTACCGCTTGCCGCCTGGTATTGGCCGATCGAGAACGTCTGGCTCAAGCGACTGTGTCGCACCAACCGCTTCAGCCTCTACGCTGATGAATGGCTGAACAGCGTCGCCTTCTTCGCGGCGCTAGAGACTTCGCTGCACGAGGACCGCGTGGATATCCTGTACGTCCAGGAATATTGGAGCGGAAGATTCGACCACCTCGCGCGCCGTCTGCAGATGCCGGTGGTGGGCGCGGACCACGGCGGCCTGTCAACGCGAGTTCTCAAGTTCCTCAAGCGCAGCGCCATGCAGCAGGCTGCGCTGTGTTACTGCCAGACGGCCGACGAATGCGCGATCGTCGGCAAGTTCGGCGGTTCGGCGACCTGGGCGCCGAATGGCTGCGACACCTCGCAGTTCACGCCTGGCTCGCCGGCGCAGCGAGGACGCTCGATCCTGACGGTCGCGCGCCTGACCAACAAGCAGAAGCGGACCAGCGACCTGGTGCGGGCGCTGGCGCGACTGCCTGAGGAATGGACGCTGGACATTGTCGGCTCAGGGCCGGACCGTCCAATGCTGGAGCGCCTCATCTCCAGGCTCCGGCTCAAGAGGCGAGTGACCTTCCATGGCTTCGTCGAGCGCGGCGCGATCGCCGAGTTCTATCGCCGCTGCGGGGTCTTTGCGATGCCCTCGTCCAACGAGGCGGTCGCCCTTTCGGCATTGGAAGCGATGGCCTGCGGCGCAGCGGTCGTCCTCAGTCGGATCCGCGCCTTCAGCGAGCTGGTCACCGACGGCGTTGACGGTCGACTCGTCGATGTCGGCGACGTCTCGGGGTTGGCGGAGGCGATATTGGACGCCTGGGAGCGTCGCGCCGATTTCGGTCCCAGTGCACACAAAGCGGTCAGCACCCGCTATGATTCGCAAAGGCTATACGCTCGGCTCACCAGCTCGCTGCGCGAGGTGGCCGGTCGCACCACCAGCGGGGCGCACGTCCATCAATCCGCCTGAGCGCAAGAGAACGTCATACAGCGAAGATTAGGCGGAGAAATAATAGCGCTCTCGCCCTCTTGAGCGAAACCCGGGCTGGCCACGCTCCCCGTTCCGACCCCATGATTCAGATGTCACGCCGATGGCAGCGGGAGGATGGTGCAGATCGCCTGCCGGCTCAATTGGCTTTGCAATGACAGGCGAACACCTATTGCGCGATCGCGGCGCCGCTCAGCCAGGCGAGCGGACCGATGGATCGGCACCCGATTAAATAGAGCGGCACGCCAGCGATTAGCACCAGTCACCGACGTGAGTGTCAACGATTGTACGCTGTCACCCTCCCGGGTGATGCCGATAGATCCACGATGATGTATCGATTACGCCGGCAGCCGGGCGATGGCATCAGCTGGGGTGACGTCGAGGGCATCTGTTTGTCAACGCTGACCTAGAGTGAGTGTGGTGTGGTACCATGTCGAACGAAATTCAGCTTGAGCCTTTAGCGCACGCCGAAGCCCTGCGCCTGGCGGTGCTGGGAGCTGCGCCCGGTGAGCAACGTCGTAACGCACGAGGCGGGATCGAGTGGCGACAAATGGGTCGGGGTGAGGGGAAACGTGATGGGCCGGCTCAGAGAATGAACAAAGACGTAAACGATGTTGGGCTGATTAGGGCATTGGCGTCCCTCGGGCCGCCCAATGTCTTAGTCGGTCACCGTATTATAACGCCAGGCGACGAAGATGCTTTGCTCCCTGGAGAGCGAAGTACTTTTCGGTCGAGTGCACCTAAGATATACCGGCAAAGTGGAGCGGCACGCATTGTGGCGCGCCATCTTCTGGGGGTTTTTGGCTTCAGTGATGTCGTCCTTTCGCGGTCCCTATCGGGGGCTCCCGTCTGGCCGGCCGGCGTCGTCGGATCACTCGCCCATGATGATAGCGTCGCAGTTGCCGCTATCGCGCGCTCCCGTGAGTTCTCCGCCCTCGGTATCGACGTCGAGCCCGCCGATCCCCTCCCGCCAGAACTCATAACTCTGGTAGCGACCCCGACAGAGCGCCGATGTTACCCCGCTGCCATAGTAGAGAGTCGAATATTGTTCGCAGTTAAGGAAGCCATATACAAGGCGCTGAATTTATTTGACGGACCTTTTCTTGACTTCCAAGACATAGAAGTCGACCTCAATGCCAGTCGTGGTCGGACTCGGAATGGTCAGACCCTCGCGATTGCCTTTACTAACTCGCCGCGCGTTGTGGCTATGTCCTTTGATTTAGCTAGCTCAATCCCGAGCGACCGCTAGGTCGAAACGAGCGCGGCCTGGATGGGCCGTCCCGCGCTCACGCGGCAATCGTCCGGTTTACAGATAATTGCGGAGCAATGATCATGATCAGGGAATTGTGTGACAAGGTTGTTTCGCTCACTTACAGTGAGCTGCCGGTGCCCCTTATCGACAGAGCGCGACAGTTGTTTTTGGACGGTCTGGCGGTCGCGATCGCTGGCACGGAAGAGAGAGCCGTCCAGCTCCTCGCCCATCACTATCGCGAATATGAAGCTCGTCCAGTTGCGACCGTGTTGGGCTTGGGTTTTCGAACTGCTGTTCCTTGTGCTGCCGCACTGAACGGAGCAGCAATGCATGTTCTCGATTTCGAGCCGATGTGGTCACCTGCAAATCACGCAGTGTCAACCACTCTGCCCGCGGTCCTCGCGCTAGCCGAGACCCATCATACCGAGGGTCGGGAGATTTTAACGGCACTCGTCAAGGGAATCGAAATTCAAGGTTGGATCCGGCAGGCGGGGCATGCAGCGGCATTGAGCGGCGAGATCTTTCATCCGCCTGGGGTGGTCGGCCCGATCGGGTCGGCCGTCGCTGCTGGACACCTGCTGCGATTGAACTCTGCCGCCTTATCGCACGCGATTGGTATCGCATCCTCTCGTGCCGGGAGTCTATTCGCCAACGCAGGGACCATGGTCAAGTGTACCCATTGCGGCCACGCAGCGCAGGCTGGGGTGGAGGCGGCAATGCTAGCGGCCGCTGGCTTCCACTCCAATCCTGAGGCTATTGAGGCGCCAAATGGATATGCGGTTGCATTTCTGGGGCAAGAGTTCGACGTCTGCAAGTTATTGAATTTTGGTTCGACCTTTCGAATCCTTGATCCCGGATTTGCCCTGAAGATGTTTCCGAGCCAATTCGGAACCCACTTCAGCATCACAGCCGGACTCGAACTCTCTCGAAAACTGTCAAGCCTAAAACAAATCCAGAGTATCCGCTTGACAACCCCGGTAATGCCGTACGTAAACCGGCCACTACCGGAAAACGGCCTCGCCGGAAAATTCAGTTTTCAGTACACATTCTGTCGTGCCCTAGTCGATGGCCGCGTTAGCATCGACACCTTCAGCGATCGGCAGGTACAAGATCCTGATATCCGGGATCTGCTTGCCAGGGTCCAATTAACTATGGAT
>Ga0123356_10002356_pt1 | contig 20284 bp, 15 predicted proteins | sample TergutEmb28metaG_2_FD_92546 | JGI IMG/M metagenome (GOLD analysis project Ga0123356, IMG submission 92546) | Embiratermes neotenicus P3 segment gut microbial communities from Petit-Saut dam, French Guiana - Emb289 P3 | ecosystem: Host-associated > Arthropoda: Insects > Digestive system > Gut ... | reverse complement strand
GCCATGCGCCTCGAGCACATCGAGCATCAGCTCCGCGTCTTTATGCCGACGCACCAATATGGTCATGTCCGTCCAAGCGATACCATGTTCATGAAGCAGTTCGAGATGCGCCGCGATCGTGTTCGCTTCGGTCTGGGCCTTCATTTCAGCACTGCCCTCACCGCAACGATCGATACCTACGATCGTCACCGGGGAGGTCGCTTCAGGAAGCGTGATATCGTTCTCGCCCACCTCTCTTCCCAATGAGAGCTTCTGCATTTGGTCGCCGAGCATCTGATTGTGTGCACAGAATTCATTGGCGAAATCCAAAACGGCCGCAGTCGAGCGATAGTTGATCGACAGGGGTACGACCTGTGTCGTCTCATCGCGATCCCAGATCTGATCAAGTGATGAGATGAGTGAGACATCGGCTCCGTTGAAACCGAAGATCGACTGTTTTGAATCACCGACGAGACACATATTGTCGTCAGCGAGCAGATCGATGATGTCGTAAATGAAAGGATTGGTGTCTTGGAACTCGTCGATCAGCAGATAGTGAAACTGCTCTCGATAGCTTTCGCGAACATGCTTGTTGTTCTTGATAAGCTCGTAGGCACGAGCCAACAGATCGTTGAAATCCATCAGTGCGTTGTGCTTCTTTTCCTGTTGATAGATCTCATCGAAACGCCGGGCTAGCTCGATAGTGATCTTTGCCTGCAAGATGCTGTCTTGCTTATCATCGCTCTGGTTCGGATCAAAGGGCTGGCTTTCCACATCATCACTGCTCAAACCCGCACGCGCACATTGTTCCAAGATGCCCTTGATCTGCTTAGCGATGGTCCTCTTATCCGAGCCTGCAAGCACCAAGTGGGCATAGAGCGTCTCCGCTGTGGCCTTCGCTATCCCACGATCGATCTGTTTATCCGATTGTGTCTTGAGTTGTTCGAGATCGAGCAGCGGAGTCGGTTTTTTTGCATCCCCGACCGAGATCTGCTTGATGACACTATCAAGAATATCTTCTTGCATCTGTTTTGCTTGATCAGCATCAAGCTGGACGAAGTTCGGGTCGATATCGAGATCGAGGGCATGTGCGCGGATGATGCGTGCACAGAATGCATGGATGGTCGAGATCCAAGATTGATCCATGCTGCGTGCATGTGCCATCAGACGCTGGGCATCAAGAGGATCGAGATGATCATCATGCGCCGCGCGTCGCAGGCGGTCTTGGATGCGGGCACGCAACTCGGCTGCCGCTGCATCGGTATAGGTGATCGCCAAGATGTTACGCGGACTTGTCTGGGAATCCTTTTGCAGGGTGTAGACATAGCGTTCGGTCAGAGTATGCGTCTTACCGGTTCCGGCTCCTGCATTGACCAGGATATTGCGGTCGAGTGTGGTAATCACCTTTCTTTGATCATTATTGATCCTTTTCACATCACCACGACTTTTCTTTGCGTTGCGGGCAACGCCCTCTCGGACAATAGGTGCAGATATAGTTCTGGTCGGGATCGCGATGAGGCAGCGCAACAACGCCTTGCTGGATACCCCTGATCGCTTCACGTGCGAGCTTCTCGATCATTTCAAGCTGTGCTGCGAAGACCTCATGCTCCTCAGGTTTGAGCTTTAGGTTGCGCACATCCATCGATACCTTGGACTTGTCACTGAGATGGCTCATTCCTCCCGTCCTATAGGACCGATAGATGAGCGCTGCGGGTTGACGGTCTGCCAGTATTGAGGCAAGCGGATGGCCTTCGCGCGCAGCAAGCTGCCTGAGTGCGAGTAGGTAAAGTCCTACTTGAAGGTCGCGATCGAGAATCATCTTATCGCCACCTTTACCGACCGAACTCTTGTAGTCGGTGATCACAAAGTACTCATCAGCCACATCGATGCGATCCACGGTACCGGTGATCGGCACCTTCTCTATTACCACTTTATCATCAGATCTGATCTTGGTCTCAAAAAGTGTTGGCTCTACCCGAGATTCGAGACGTAGGTTCATCTTCGGCTCATCTTCAAGGATCTTTTTGACGAACAGCCCAATACGAAGAAACTCATCGGGATGGTCTGTCTTGAGACGCTGATAATCCTCGTTCTCATAGGAGCCGATAACTTCATCGGCCAGCGCCAATATCTGGGGCAAGGACTCATCGGTCACCGCTCCGAACCCTTGCTGGGTCCAGCGGGTGAAGATGCGCTCCAAGAGTGCATGCACGTAGATCCCGCTATCGCGCGCATCATGATCTCGATCGAACTCCTCACCACCGATAAAGCTCGAGAGGAACCAACGATAGGGGCATTGAGCATACTGCTCGATCTCGGTCACGCGCAATGATTGTTCTTTGTACGACATACTGATGGTGTGGGCCCCACGTTCGGAGATAGCGACTGTGCCTATGATATCGATAGACCCTTCATCAAGATTGAGCGCCTGCATGACCCGCTTGTCATCCCACTGGATCTTCTCACTATCTTTGGCCAAGATCTCAAGGGTATCCTTGAATGTTTGATCACCTGATTGGAACTGAGCGACCACCTCTTCAAGGAAACTAGAAGGTTGGAGCTCTTGGCCCTCGTTGTCGTGCGTTTGATAGATGATGCTGAGATGCTTTTGGGGTGAGCGCAACAAAGAAGCCTCGTAGTAGCGATTTCGTGACGAGAGGGCATCTTCGATGTACTGCTCGGATTTGTTGGCGTAGCGCCCCACCCCCAGATGATTCAGGATCTGTTCAGAGCCACTCAGATCGGTCATGCCCTCAAATGATCTGCTATCGGTACCTGCAACGATCACGGCATCATAGAGCAGGCCGTCGATCCTGCGCGGTGTCGTAAGGACCACATCGCGGGTCCCATACACCGGATTGATCTGCACGTTGACCCCGGCCAACGCGCCCAGTAGAGTCATGGGACTTACCCGATTATCCTCAAGCTGTGCAAGCTCATCGAGCACGATGCTGATAGCGCGATACGCAGCCAAGGACACCACATACTGGAATGAGGAGGACAAAAAGCCTTTGATGCCTTGTGCCAGCATGCCATCAAGTATTTCCTGCCACGCATGAAGGGTCCCGCCACGCGCAACTGAGCTGAGGCTTTCACTGATAGGATGGGACAAGTCCGACTCGCTACTCACCCATCTCGTCATCTTGTCAAGCACCTTTCCCGGATCGCATTCGTGCACAGGTGGTGTAGTGCGCAAAGAGCGATCGAATGCAATCGCATCATGGATGGTCCAGTCGCTGAAAGGCGAACTCGTGAAGGAGAATATGGTTGCTGCATCAAGCTCTGAGGACATCAATGTGAGCAGAGAATGAAAAGCTATCCCGAACTCGGTCGCCGATAGAGGCAGCTCCGTATCGAACTGGTAGGCGATTGAATGGCGCTCAAGTTCACGTACCAGACGGGGGGTATGATCTTTCAAGTTGGGCAATACCACAGCAATGCGGCGCATACCGTCAGCTTTTTGGAGCGTCTGTATGTTGGAGACGATTGAGACGATCTGTGCGGTATCGCCTGCTGCAAGCTGAAAGGATATCTCTCGAGGAGTTGCGATGATCGATTCCTTTTTCAAACCATAGAACTGCGAAGCGAGTTCTCTCAGTACTTTATTCTGCTGTGCTTCACCAGCATCCAGCTTAGCTTCAGGATCGGATAGTGCCGCTGCATCGTGATCGGAGGGCGTCGCCCCACTACCTACATCTGCCTCCTCCATATCCCTGGACTCTGCGTGGATCTGATCTCTTACTTGTAGTACATTCTCCCGCGTGAGAGAGCCTGCCTCGCCCACCCCAAGCACAGAGATCGTCGTCAGCGGTACCAGGCAGTGAAGCAGGGTGATCTGTATATTGGTCAGATCGCTGAAGCCGTACAGGACCACCGTCTCGTCGAACGATGCGAGATGAGCACAGAGATAAGAGACGATCTCTCCGGTATCGATAAAGCCATCGGCAGTGATCTTTTTCTGATACTGTTGTGCGATCCGCTCCACCATACGAACAGTCTCATAGGTTGAGGAGGTGCGCACCGATCCCATCCCGATGATCGCACAGACCGATTCAAGCACGCTTTTGCCTGAGACGGAGGTCAGGATAGGGGGAAGTGGTGTGTCGATCTCATCAAGTATGCGACTGAGATAGATCCTTCTCTGCACCTCGTCGATCTGCCTTCTTCCATCACCGTAGCGTATCCACAGATCGGCGATCCATCGATCGAATGTCGTCAGTTTCAGTGAGCGATCCAATCTCTGCTGCACATACTGCTCATGAGCGAGCAGGTGCCCCAGCATGGTCTGAATAGCGGTGGTTCGGCACAACACGACGACCGGTTGCCTAGACTGGTCTTTGAGATGTACCAGCTGCTTGACCAGCACACTTTGGTCTGACGCGAGGATGACTTCTATCGGCATGGTTCTATTCCAATGTTTCACGTGGAACTATTTTGAAGCCATGATATTGAAAATACGTAACAGATCGTCCTCATCGCTGAATTCGATCTCGATCTTGTTCTTATTGCGCGTGCGCCTCACACTTACACTGGCATTCAGCAGTCTGCGAAGCCGACGTGCGACGTTGCGGAATGACTTCGGTGATACGGGTCGAGCTGATTTCGGTAGTGCTCCACCCGTATAGAGGCGCGCAATCGTCTCGATCTCACGGACGGATAGGTTCTCGTCAGCCGCTTTTTGAGCCAATCGCATCTTCCCTTCATCATCCTTGACACTCAGGATCGCACGTGCCGCGCCCGCACTCAACTGTCCTCGAAATACCATCTCTTGGATCTCTTGAGGTAGATCGAGTAGACGCATAGTGTTGGTGATCGATACTCGTGACTTACCGAGGCGTTTTGCGACCGCAGCTTGGGTCATCCCATAGGTCATCAAAAGACTGCGATAGCCATAAGCTGCTTCGATGGGGTTGAGATCATCGCGTTGAAGGTTTTCAACCAGGGCGATTTCGACCGCTTCCTGATCGTTTTTGGTCAGTATGCGCACCGGGATCTTGTCCATATCGGCATCCATGCACGCACGCCAGCGGCGTTCCCCCGCGATGATCTGGTATTTGTCGCCCATCGGGCGCACAACGATCGGCTGCAATAGACCGTGGTTCTTGATCGATGCCGTAAGCTCTGCGAGCTTTTCTTCATCGAAGTCCGAACGTGGCTGTTTTGCGTTGGGCTCGATCAGATCGATCGAAAGCTCGTCGACTGCGCTCGTAACTACAGTCTCTTCGACCGGGCCGGTCGATATCAGAGAAGCAAGACCTCTTCCCAAACCTGATTTGTTAGCCACGTTGCATCACTTCCTTCGCGAGCGCGCGATAAGCATCCGCGCCCTTTCCTTTGGGGGTATATTGCAGTATTGATTGACCATAGCTGGGAGCTTCAGAGAGCCGGACCGTACGGGGAATATAGGTCGAGAATACGATGTCTCCGAAGTAATCCTCGACTTCTTGTACCACCTGCTGAGTGAGCTTCATACGCCGATCATACATCGTCATCAAGACCCCGAAGACATCCAGGTCAGGGTTGAGGTGGGTCTTTACCAGACGCATCGAATCGAGCAGTTTCGACAAGCCTTCCAGCGCGTAGTACTCACATTGGAGCGGAATGAGCAGGCCATCAGCTGCAGTCAACGCATTGATGGTGAGAAGTCCCAGCGAGGGAGCACAATCGATTAGTATGTAATCATAGTGATCGCGTATCGGCTCGATCATCGAGCGCAAGCGCATCTCGCGGCTGATCACGTTGACCAGCTCGACTTCGGCTCCGGCAAGTTGGATGGCCGATGGAACAATGTGGACGTTCTCCTCACCGACCGGTTCAGCAAGCTCATCGAGTGAGCATTCACCTAACAATGCATCGTAGACACAACGTTCGCGTTGGTTCTTGTTCACGCCGAACCCAGAGGTCGAGTTGGCCTGAGGATCCAGATCGATAAGCAGCACTTTCTTTCCCAGCTCTCCCAAAGCTGCCGCTAGGTTGACTGCGGTCGTGGACTTACCGACCCCGCCTTTTTGATTCACGATAGCTAAGACCTTGGGCTGGGGTGTCACTGCTTCATAATCCATGGCACTCCCTTCTCTTTGTGCGCTGATTCGCGCCAGGCATCTCGCAGTGAGATGGTCGGTATTATCTCAGGGGTCGCTTCTGCGCCACACCGACACGCCGAGGTAGATCTCGACGTGGTTGCGCGACCTTAACGTATTCTACTATACACCGGGTTCTCTCATCGCCTTCTACGGTATAGTTGCGAATCTGTTTCCGAATCAGGCCGCATTGCTCGGCTGCAACGTCACCTGCAGCTATCTCTTCCTCAGAGAGTTGCGCTTTCATACACAAGCACACTCCTCCCTGCATCAGAAGGGGGCTTGCCAGTTCTACGATACTGCTCAGTTCACTGAGGGCGCGCGCCGTCACGATCGCATAGTGCTCAGGTTGTTGAAGCGCCAACTCCTCTGCGCGCATTCCTACTGACCGAATAGAGTGAAACCGCTTGTCACTGCGCAAGAAATCCTCCAGCGCATGTGCTTTCTTTTGTACCGAATCAAGACAGACCGTCTCGCGCCCACTCACTACCCCTAACGGAACGCCAGGAAATCCCCCACCTGATCCGATATCGAGCAAGGCTCCCTCCGGAGCAGCTTCAACTTCAGGAAAGAGCGCGAGAGAATCAAGGACATGGAGACGCCACGCCTGGTCCCGATCGGTTATTGCGGTCAGATTGTGGGTCTTGTTAGTATGAAGTACCCACTGCAGGTGATCTCGCAGCAGCTCCTCTTGTTTATGTTCCACGTGAAACATCTGCCAAAAATCCCCGTTCCATGAAGTCTTGGCAGTACTTTATTCGACAGGCAGGACCACCACATGACGATAGGATCCCGAACCCTCGCTCGTTGTGGTAACGCCGCGCACCTCACGCAGTGCCATGTGGACCTGACGACGCTCCGCTGGAGTCATCGGTTTGAGCGAGACAGGCCGGCCACCCTCACGAACACGCTCCACCACGCGCTGTGCTATCTCAATGACGCGCTGTTTGCGGCGATGCTTATAACCCTCGACATCGACGGTGATGGGGAAGAATACGTGACTTCGCCGAGAAGCGATCGCTGATACCACAACCTGCAAGGCCTCTGCGGTCCTTCCATGTCTACCAATGAGGATGTTGAGATCTTCTCCCACTATATCGAGGATCAGCTCCCCTTCATCACCCTCATACTCTTCGATATTGAATCCTTCGACCGGGAAGAACGCCAGCACCTCATTGATGGTTGCGATTGCGGCGTCTGCCAACGCATCTATCTCCTCATCGGTGGTCTCGGTCAGAGCGGGTCGCCCTGAATCCTTCGGAGTGACCGACTGTTCTTCGACGGTTTCTTCAACTGTTCCTTCAACGGTTTCTTCAGCACCCTCTTCGAGAGGTGCTTCTTCAAGTGCAAGCTCATCTTGAGCAGGAGGTAAGCTCTCCTCGACTATCTCCTCTGCTTCAACAGGTTCGTTGCTGGTGATCATCGCGTCATCCATGTGCTGTGCTCCTTTTATTTCTTGTTGCCTTTTTTCGTTGGTCTTTTCGCCGCCTTTTTCGGTAACGCCTTGATCGGCTCTTCCTCAGTTCCCTCAAGTGCTTTTTCCAAAGACCGTTGGGTGAACCACTGCTGCGCGATACCGATGAACGAGGAGGTATCCCAGTAGAGCAGCACACCTGCCGGTACCGTCCATCCAATATAGAGCATGAGCGGCATCATATAGAGGCTCGTCATCTTTTGGGTCTTTTCCGCTTTCATGATCATCTGCGGCAGATACATACTGACCGCAAACAGGGCAAGCAGGATGAAATAGGGGATCGATGCCATGAATCCTTTGCCCCCATCAAAGACCTGATTGGCGCTCAACATAAGATCGGGAATGATGCTGTAGAACCTTCCAACGCCCTCTGGACCCGCTGTTGAGGCCAAATAGTGAGCAAGCGGTCCTCCGGCTGCCTTCTCAGTGATCGGCGCGAGCATCTGGTAGAGCGCGACAAATATCGGCATCTGCAAAAGCATCGGAAGACAGCTCGCGAAAGGATTCACCTTGTGCTCGGCATAGAGCTCGGCAAGCTTCTGCTGTTGCAACTCCTTATCATCGGCGTACTCTTCTTGGATCTCTTTCATCAGTGGCTGGATCTTTTGCATCTCATGCATCGACTTGGTCTGTTTGACCATCAATGGGGTCATCAACAGACGAATGATGATGGTAAAGACGATGATGGCAAGACCCCAGTCACCGACCACATAATAGATTTGTCGCAGCAGTGTGAACAGCAGCTCGACAAATGACGACCATCCTGGCATTATCTGACTCCTCATCTATCGCTCGGGAACCGGGTCGTACCCTCCATGGCTCCACGGGTTACAACGTATGATGCGCTTGATCGCCAACCAACCTCCGCGCACAACTCCAAACCGCTCGACGGCAGTCACGGCATACACCGAGCAGGTTGGATAGTACTTGCAGGTTGGTGGAAAAAGGGGAGAGATGACCTGCTGATACCCCCGTATCAGTATCACCACGATTCTGCGTGGCAACTGTTTCATTGTAACAGTCCTTCGCGCAAAAGCAGTTCATCGAGTGCACAGGCGATGTCGCGTGCACTATGATCGGTGATCTTCTTTTTGGCGACCAGCAAGACATGGTAGCGGGAAGGCTCGTGTTCCTTAAGCTGCCATGCAGCACGCAGTTTACGCTTTGCGGCATTGCGCCAGACTGCGTTGCCGTTCTTTTTGCCCGCAATATAGGCCACTCTACCGGTGTTCATCATGTCGGTGGTCGATCCATCATCCACGATTTTTTGATAGAAAAGAGTGAAAAAGGGGGTTGCCACGCAACTCCCTTCTTTCATGATCGAACCGATCTCTTGTGAAGATTTAATGACCGCGGTCATCAGGCAGACAGACTACGGCGTCCCTTGCGTCGACGAGCCGCCAGGACCGAACGTCCACCGGCGCTTGACATGCGATTACGGAAGCCATGCCTCTTCGCACGCTTACGTCTGTTTGGTTGATATGTTCTCTTTGGCACTATTCCTCCTCTTGCTGTCTTGCTTTTGCAAGGCACTCAATTCTAGAGTGAGTATGCATACCTGTCAAATACAATTTTCAAGCAGGTGTGAGGCTGAACACTCCCGGCACCCTCAAAGAGGTATCGGACAATCTGTGGAAACTGTGGAAAACGCAGATGGAGCCGGTGAAAACTACTGTGGAAAACATGGAAACCTCACATGTGTGAAAAAAAGATGAGGTGGGAGCTCAAATTACTGCTACTATGAGATTCCCTTTTGTAACTTGACAGGACGATATCTTGAGTGTGTATCACTTTCGCTTGTTTCCGCATAGTTTCCCACAAGTTTTCACCAGTTGTGGAAAACATGGAAACCGCAGATAAAATACTGCGAACACGGGTTCGCCTGCGGAAAAAGGCAGGTCGCGCTGAAAAGATATCTCCTTATGGAACGCAAAAAGTTATCTACAGCTGTGGATAATAGTGTGGATTACGTCGGTTTGTAGGAAAGAGTTTGGAAAGTGGCTTTACCCCATATTCAACATGAGGAAGAGATGTCGACGCGTCAAGCGCCGGCTCTCACGGTGGCGACCAACCTTGATTATTCGCAAGAGGGCGCACGCCACATACAACCAAATGAGCGCCTCTCTCGCATCGCTGTGTATGAAGATCGCGCGTTCGCTCCTCGTATTATCGAGATCCCTTATAGTGACGCGCTCGAGACGATCGGCGCTCTAGCAGCTACCACCCATACCCAGGTGACTAATCTGGGAGGTACCTTTCCCTACCGCATCATCATGGAAGCTTGTGAAAACCTTATTCATGCTGATTTTCAAGGAGTGGTCATCTCGATCTTCGATCAAGGAAATACTTTGGTGATCAGCGACCAGGGGCCCGGGATCTCACATCCAGCATTCGCACGCAATGCGGGATTTTCCAGTGCGACACCTGAGATGAAAGCGATCATCCGCGGGGTAGGCGCTGGTTTTACCATCATTAGAGAATACCTCGATAGTGTCGGAGGATCCCTTCGTCTTGACTCGAATATCGGGTGTGGAACCGTTTTGACCCTCTCCCAAAAACCGATCATTAAAAGTGCTTATTCGTATGAATCAACTTTAGGTGAACAGGGCGGTCTGACCCGAAGCGATAGCTTCATACCACCGACCCCATCACTTCCCGCTTTCACCCTCAACGCTCGTCAAAAAGATGTGTTGGGTGTGTTACTCAAGTTTGAATACGTGGGACCCCAGCTGGTCTCCCAAACCCTTGATATTGGATTGGCGACTGCTCACCGCGACCTCAAAGTGCTTGAGGAACACGGGTTGGTGCGGCGCAACGAGAACAAGAAAAGCACGTTGACCGATGTGGGATTTGAATACGTCGACTACCTCTCAGGATTGTAATATGTGCGCTAATGATCCCCTTATTCAACAATCACTTCACGTCACACCTCGCCCTTATGCCCGCAAAGGATCGGGGAGTATAATGAGCTCCCCCCATCTTGAAAAATCATATAAGTTTTGCTTCGAATGCCAGAAAGAGAGAGGTAATGTCTGAGTCCGCTGTGGCGGTTTTGCCCGCATATAATTTCGTCGACGATGAAGTGATCAACAAGAACACCTTATGGGATGATCTTTGTGAACGCCTTGAACAGGATCTGGGGGCGGCGCGTATGGCCAGCACCTTCTCGCGTGCGGTCCCGCTCGGCATCACCGATGAGGGCGAGTTCATCATTGGGGTACCCAACGCGTTCAACCACAAATTGATCACTACGATGCATTTGGCGGACATGAATGCCCTGGTCAACGAGGTTTCGGGATACGACGAGCTTACGTGCACCGTCGTGCTCGACCCTGATCTTGCACCTGTCGCCGAACCTGAAACATCACTTGATGATCTTGAGTTGGAATCTTTTGGCACCGGCCACACTGCGATCAAAAGAGGTAGCGATACCCCCTTTGACCCGAAGTTCACCTTCGACTCGTTTATCGTGGGCGAGTCCAATGATCTTGCTTATAGTGCTTCGCTCGCAGTCGCTGAGTCTCCTGGTTTAAAGTACAACCCCCTCTTTATTTGGGGTGGGCCAGGCTTAGGAAAGACCCATTTGCTCCAAGCTATCGGATCCTATATTGAGCAGTGCTACCCCAATAAGAAGATCACCTATACCACCTTGGAGGAGTTGCTCAACAAATATATCGACGCGGTCACGGTCAAGACGGTCGATATCAATTGGCTGCGCAATGAGTATCGGACCACCGACGTGCTCATCATCGATGATATCCAGTCATTGATCGGTAAAGAGGCCACCTCGGATTTCTTTTTCCATACCTTCAATAGTTTGAAGCTTCAAAGAAAACAGATTGTGATCGCGTCGGATCGTTCACCTGATGAACTGGATTTGGAAGAACGCCTCACCTCCCGGTTCAAATCAGGGATGCAAGCTGATATCCAGCTTCCTTCCTATGAGGTGCGCCACGCGATCTTGCGCCAATACATCAAGACGCTCAACATCGAGTTCGACCCTGAGGCGATCTCCTATATCGCCGAGCGCTCATCGGGTAACATCCGTGAGATGGAAGGGGTGGGGACCCGGGTCAGCGCACTGGCTGAACTACGGGGTAAAGATGTGGTCGATCTTGAGTTTGTCGAGGACGCGACTTCCGGACTCTTCCCTGACCCGGCCAACAAACCAGTCTCGGTCGACACGATCATTGGGGAGACCGCAAAATATTATCATCTCCAAAAAGGTGATCTGATCGGTGCTAACCGAAAACAAGACATTGTTCATGCCCGCCATGTTGCGATGTATCTTAGCCAGGAGATGACCGACTCATCCCTTCCGGCGATCGGCAAGGCGTTTGGTGGAAAAGACCACACCTCCGTTCTGCACGCGGTCAACAAGATCCGCAAAAAGATGAGTGAAGAGCGTGAGTTATTCAGTCAGATCCAGATGTTGACCAACCAGATCAACAAAAGGGTGATCTAGGGTGATTAACCTGTGGAAACAAAAGGGGATATCTCTTTTCTTATCTTGTTTTCCCAAATCTTTGGGGATACTGGGGAAAAAGAATCATTATTTTCCCCAAGGTTATCCTGATGGACACACCGTGCTTGATAGGGGTGTTGGTGGGTTTTCCACCTTTCCACAACCCTTATTAGTGTTATTGTTGGTTTTATAAAAAAGTAAGGAGTAGTATGAAACTCAACATCTCAAAAACCGAACTTGCTGCCGCTCTCGCGATCGTATCGAAGGCGACCTCGAACCGACCTACTGTTCCCATTTTGTCCGGTATATTGATCAAGGCATACGATGGGCAGATCCAATTTTTCAGCACTGATCTCGAGACGTCGATAAAGACGACGGCCGCTGGTCTTATTGAGGAGGAGGGAAGCGTGGTGGTACCCGCAAAACTCTTCGGCGACATCATCCGCTCTCTTCCTGATGTATCGGTCCTTTTGGAGATGAGTGGGCAGCTCCTTACGGTCAAAGCTCACCAATCCAATTTCACCCTCCGTACCCTACCTGCTGAGGATTTTGTCAAATTCCCCGATATTGAAGGAGTTGAAAGTATCACACTGCCCGCCGCTGAACTTGCCGAGATGACCAAAAAAGTCAGCAGGGTGGTGGGTCGCGATGAGACGCGTGCGGTATTGACCGGGATCCTCCTCCAGATCGACGGGGGGACCATCAAAATGGTCGCCACCGACAGCTACCGGTTGGCTATTGTTGAAAAAACAAGCGAGAACTCCGCTTCGACCCAAAGCTTTGAGGCTCTCATTCCCGGCAAAGCCCTTGATGATGTCACGAAAATGGTAGGTAAGAACGACGATATAGAGATAACCCTTACCACGAACCAAGTGCGCTTCATCTTTGGCAATACCACTTATATCACCCGAAGGATCGAGGGGACCTATCCCAACTACCAAAATCTGCTCCCTAGCGACTGCGCACTCAAAGTCGAACTTTCGACCGAGGAGGTCGCTGAAGCCACCAAACGGGCGGCACTCATGGCGGCTAACAGCACCGCGTTGAAAATGTCAGTGTCAGTCGAGGACCAAGCATTAGTGATCACTGCACAGTCTGCCGATCAAGGCGATGCTGAAGAGGTCATCATGGCCAAAGCTGAAGGGGAGGACCGCGAGATCTCAGCTAACCCCACCTATCTCCTCGATGGGCTCTCGGTCATCTCTGATGATTTCATCACCCTTGAGCTCCAAGAGGCGATGAAACCAGGGGTCTTCCGTAGTGTCGAGGATGGATATCTCTACCTCTTCATGCCGGTGCGCCCCTCCTAGACGTGTCGTTTCGGATAACACAACTTCACCTCAAGAGGTTTCGAAACCACATCGATAGTTCCTATGAGATCGACCCTAATCTCACCCTTTTGTGGGGAGAGAACGCGGTAGGTAAGACCAGTATTATCGAAGCTATCCAACTATTGTGTGAGGGATCTTCATTTCGAAAACCCACACTGGTCGAGATGATCCACCACGACCACACTGAGGGAAAGATCTCTCTTGATGCCCGTAGCGACCAAAAGGGAGTCGAGAGACAACGCACCGTCGAGCTCCATCTCACACCCCCCAAGAGGAACTTTACAGTAAACAGTAAAAAAGTCTCGGTGGCCGAGGGTATCACCGGGGAGATCCCCGTCGTGGTGTTCACCCCCGATCACCTCAAACTCATCAAAGACTCAGCAAGTAGACGTCGCGAGGAGATCGAGGGGATCGGCCGGCAGCTCTCAAAGAACTATATGAGGCTTTCCAAAGAGTACCTCAAGACCCTCAAGGGGCGGAACAGGCTGTTGGCTGAAGGGTTGAGCAGAGATCCCGCATTCGATGCGTGGACAGAACAGCTGGTCACACTCGGTGCCGCTCTTTACCAACATCGCGTCAAACTCCTCGAGCGGCTTGGAACCCTTACCAAGGAGCAGCATGCAGATCTCGACGCGACCTGCGATCTTGAAACAACTTATGTGAACAACTGGGGAGCACGACCCGAAGCTGATAGAGCGGAGCTGGAAGAGGCGTTCTTTGATGTGTTGGCCCAACAGACAGCTTATGAGATGGCGCGCAAGACCACCGTTGTCGGTCCCCACCGAGATGATATCGTCTTCCTTCTTGATGGGCATGACGCGCGCGCGTTCGGATCCCAAGGGCAACAACGCACCATCGCGTTGTCATGGAAGCTGGCGCAGATCGACCTTATTAGAGAGTTGCGCGGGACCGATCCCGTACTCTTACTCGACGATGTGATGAGCGAGCTGGACCAAGCGCGCCGAGACGCGTTGGTCGCCAAAGTGGGAGAGGATTCCCAGACCATCATAACCACCACCAATATCCACTATTTCGACCCCTCACTGATACGGCGTGCGCACCTCATCGAGATAACCAAAAAAGGGGGAGAGAATGACCGACAATGACGACCTTGACACACGGTCGAACATGCATCCTTTCAACCTCGAATTATCCTCTCTCCTCAGCGATTTGGATCGCGATGGAACACGCCTTTCATCCCAAACCATGATCATGCGCGGTTTTAGAGAAATCGCAGGTCAGACAGTAAGTGAGCACACCCGCTCCATCCACTTTAGCCAAGGGGTGGTGACCGCGGTGATGGACTCGGGTATATGGGCCCAAGAACTCTCATTTCTCGCTGATGAATATCGTGTGAAACTCAATGATCTTCTAGGTGGCGAAGTCGTAACGGTAGTCAAGTTTCGTACCCGCCTCATGAGATAATAAACACAGGTAAAAAAGCGCGAAATCACGCTTCTCCCGCCCCAAGGGAGCTCGTGGGTTGCGGCCAAAAAACAAGGAGAAATCGTGGCAAAAAAGAGCGAACCCTCGTATGACGCCAAAGACATACAAGTACTAGAAGGGCTCGAAGCCGTTCGCAAACGTCCCGGGATGTATATCGCGACGACCGGCATTCAAGGGCTCCATCATCTGGTCTATGAGATCGTCGATAACAGTGTCGATGAAGCACTTGCTGGCTACTGCACTGTCATCGATGTGACCATCAACAAAGACGGCAGTGTGACTGTGACCGACAACGGGCGTGGCATCCCGGTGGAGCGTCATCCCAAATTGCGAAAACCGACCGTTGAGGTGGTCTTGACCACCCTGCATGCGGGAGGGAAATTCGGTGGAGAGGGCTACAAGGTATCAGGGGGGCTGCACGGCGTAGGCTCCTCGGTGGTCAATGCGCTCTCGACCCGTCTGATCGTCGAGGTCAAGCGCGATGGGAAGATCTGGTCCCAGGAATACCATCAAGGAAAACCGGTGACCAAGTTCGAGGCAGTCGGTAAAAGCAAGGCGACCGGCACCAAGATCACCTTCTGGCCCGACCCTGAGATATTCGAGACGGTCGATATCGACTACGATGTGATAAAGACCCACATGCGCGAGACCGCGTTTCTCAATCGCGACCTGCGCATCAATCTGACCGATCTGCGAGGTGATGAGCCGCGCAAGGATGAGTTCCGTTATGCGGGCGGTATCATCGACTTCGTCAAATACCTCTCCAAGAACAAGGAGACGATACACGCCAAACCGATCTATATCAGCGGCGAGGGCGATGAGGGCATGGTCGAGGTCGCGCTGCAGTGGAACACCGGTTATGCCGATACCACCCTGGCCTTTGCCAACAACATCAACACCGGGGAGGGCGGTACCCATCTCGAGGGATTTAAGAACGCACTGACCCGCACGATCAACGAGTACGCGCGGCGCCAGAACATCCTCAAGGAGAAGGATCCCAACCTCTCAGGTGAGGACATCCGCGAAGGACTGGTCGCCGTACTCTCGGTAAAGCTCCATGATCCCCAATTCGAGGGTCAGACCAAGACCAAGCTGGGTAACACCGAAATGCGCAGTTTCGTGCAGCAGGTGGTCACAGCGGGCCTCTCAGAGTATCTTGAGGAGCATCCACGACCGGCGAAACTCATCGTCGGCAAGGCATCACAGGCTGCCAAGGCACGGGCCGCGGCGCGCAAGGCGCGTGAGGCGTCGCGCAAAGATGCGCTACTCGGCGCCGGATCGCTTCCCGGCAAGCTGGCAGACTGCTCATTGACCGATCCTGCGCTCTCAGAGATCTACTTCGTCGAGGGCGACAGTGCCGGCGGCAGCGCCAAACAGGCGCGCGACCGCAGTTTCCAGGCTATCCTGCCCCTGCGTGGCAAGATTCTCAACGTCGAACGTGCCGGGCAGAGCCGCGCCTTTTCCAGCAAGGAGATCCAAGCGATGATAACCGCGATCGGCACCGGGGTCGGCGAGGAGTTCGACGCAGACAAAGTACGCTATCACCGCGCCATCATCATGACCGATGCCGATGTCGACGGCGCACACATACGCTGTCTGATCCTGACCTTTTTCTATCGCTTCATGCCCCAGATCATCGAGCAGGGCTATGTCTATATCGCACAGCCGCCGCTCTACAAACTGTCGGTGGGCAAGAAGAGTGAGTATCTCTACAGTGACGCGCAACTGACTGAGGCGACCGGTGAGCTGGGCAAGGACGAGAAGTATCGTATCCAGCGCTACAAAGGTCTGGGAGAGATGAATCCTGCCCAACTGTGGGAGACGACGATGGATCCCGCACGCCGCACCCTGCTACAGGTCACCATGGACGATGCGCTGCTGGCCGAAGAGACCTTCTCCGATCTGATGGGAGACCAGGTAGAGCCACGTAAAGAGTTCATCCAACGTCATGCAAAAGACGTTCGATTCCTCGATATCTAGACGAACATGACCTCTCTGATTAAGGACTGAAGATGGCAGACGACAAGAACTTGCACCTCGATATGAGCGGCACGACCTATGTGCCTATAGAGATCCACAAGGAGATGCGCTCGTCGTTCCTCGAATACGCGATGAGCGTCATCGTGGCGCGCGCTCTTCCCGATGTGCGCGATGGGCTCAAACCGGTGCATCGCCGTATCCTCTACGCGATGAACGAATCGGGGCTGACCCCTTCGAAGCCCTATAAGAAGTCGGCGTGGACCGTCGGAGAGGTCATCGGTAAATATCATCCTCACGGGGATGCAGCCGTCTATGACACCATGGTGCGTATGGCCCAGGACTTCAGTCTGCGCCAACCGCTGATCGATGGGCATGGCAACTTCGGATCGGTCGACGGCGACAGCCCTGCGGCAATGCGTTATACCGAGTCGCGCCTGCAAAAAGCAGCGCTCGAGCTGTTGCGCGACCTCGATAAGGAGACCGTCGATTTTGGACCCAACTATGATGAGTCGCTCCAAGAGCCCACGGTACTTCCGGCACGCTACCCCAACCTGCTCGTCAACGGATCGGCCGGTATCGCGGTCGGAATGGCCACCAATATCCCGCCCCATAACCTTGGCGAGGTCATCGACGCGACGATCCTGCTCATCGAGAACCCCGAGGCTACCGTTGATGACCTGCTCAAGGTACTGCCAGGTCCTGATTTTCCTACTGCAGGGCTGATCATGGGGCGTGACGGCATTCGTCAAGCCTACGAGACCGGTCGTGGCTCGATCATCATGCGTGGTCGTGCGCATATCGAGCAGACCAGCACCGGGCGCACCCGCATCATCATCACCGAGCTTCCCTACCAGGTCAACAAGGCAAAACTGGTCGAGAAGATCGCCGATCTGGTCCGCGAGAAGAAGCTGACCGAGATCAGCGCGCTGCGTGACGAGTCCGACCGCAAGGGAATGCGTATCGTCATCGAGCTCAAGCAGCAAGCGATCCCGCAGGTCGTGCTCAACAAGCTCTACAAGCACACCCAGCTCCAACAGAGTTTCGGGGTCATCAACCTGGCGCTGGTCAACGGTGTGCCGCACGTACTCACCCTTAAAGAGATATTGAACCACTACATCGATCACCAAAAAGAGGTCATCACACGCCGCACCGAGTTCGATCTGCGGCGGGCCAAGGAACGCGCCCATATCTTGGAGGGCTACATCATCGCTCTGGACAACATCGATGAGATCATCAAGATCATCAAGTCCAGCGACACCGACAAGGATGCCAAGAAGACTCTGATGAAGCGTTTCAAGCTGACCGAGGTGCAGACCGATGCCATACTCGAGATGAAGCTGCGTCGTCTGACCGGTCTGGAGCGTCACAAGATCGAGGATGAGCTGGCAGCACTGCATGAACGCATCGAGTACTATACGCGCGTGCTGGGCGACATCAACCTCGTTTTGGGCATCATCGTCGACGAGCTGAGAGAGATACGCAAGAAGTTCGCAGACAAGCGCCGCACCCAGATCACGAGCGCAGCAAAGGACCTCGATGTGGAGGATCTGATAGCCGAGGAGGACATGGTGGTCACCATCACCAAGGCAGGCTATGTCAAACGCCTTCCGGTGGCGACCTATCGTCAGCAAAAACGCGGCGGCAAGGGCATCGCGGGTGTCAACCTCAAGGACAACGACTTCGTCGAGCACCTCTTCATCGGCTCGACGCATGATTATGTGCTATTCTTCTCGACCAAAGGCAAGGTCTATCGTCTCAAGATACATGAGCTGCCGGTCGGCTCGCGCCATGCGCGCGGTACAGCGGCAGTCAACCTGCTTCCCTTCGAGCAGGGCGAGGAGATCGCAGCGGTCATCAACGCCAAGACCTTCCCCGAGGATGAATACCTGCTGTTCGCGACCGAGCGTGGCATGGTCAAGAAGACCAACATGGCTGCCTACGGACGCGTCCACGCAGGTGGTCTGATCGCGATCAACCTGCGTGAGGACGACCGCTTGATCTCGGTGCGCCGGGTGATCCCCGGTCAGAAGGTCGTGATGGTCGCCAGCTGCGGTAAGGCGATCGTGTGGGATGAGGCCGAAGCGCGCTCGATGGGCCGCGACACCATGGGTGTGCGTGGCATGAATATCAAGGACGAGGACGTCTTGGTCGGTATGGAGATCGTACCGCTCGACAGCGAGTTGCTCGTGGTGACCGAACGGGGTTATGGTAAACGAACCCCGGTCGCCGAATATCCCACCCATCATCGAGGGGGCAGTGGGGTCAAGACGATCATCATGACACCGAAGAAGGGTGCCCTCTCAGCGATGAAGATCGTCAACGAGGACCATGAGCTGATGTTGATCAGTGAAGAAGGAGTGGTCATCCGGGTCAAAGCCGCCGACATCTCCAAGTTGGGACGCGCGACCCAAGGTGTCAAGGTCATGAACGTCTCAGAGACCGACCGTGTCAGCGCGATCGCACGGGTCAGCGCGACCAAGAAGAAGCGCTCCAAGACCAGTGCCGAGGTCACCAAGGACGACGATCAGCTCACCTTGCTCGATGAGACCGAAGAAGACCTTGAGGATGCGCTGATCGATGAGGCGATCGCCGAAGAAGAGGCAGCTCAGCCGGCAGATACAGGCAGTAAGGAATAAACTGCGATGACCGAAGAGCAGGTGCAGCAGATCGCCACGCAGATCGACCAGATCGACCAGATCGAGATCGAGACTGAATCGACCGACCAGGTCGGGCCGATCGAAGTGGCAGATCAGGTCGAAGTGGTCGCCTTCGAAGGGGCCGCTCTGCCAAAACCTGATGAGGACCGACGTATCAAGCAGGCGTGGTGGTGGGCACTCGCCCTGGGTCTGCTTGGGCTCCTCGCGATCGCTGGGGTCTATCTCTATCTTGAATCACAGGTACCGACGATCGAGGTCGCAACGGTAGAGAAAAGCGCTTTGACCATCGAGGTGACCGGATCGGGCCAGATCGAGCCCGATGATCCGACCGACGTCTATTCAAAACAAGCAGGGATCGTCTCAGCGCTGCATGTCAGCGACGGACAGAAGGTGATCAAGGGCGCTCCCCTGATCGAGCTGGATCGCGCTCCACTGCAAGCGCAGCTCGTGCTCGCCGAAGGCAGCCTGGCGCAGGCACGCGCCGGTCTTGCTCAAGCTCAAAGTGGGGCGTTCTCCCGCTCTGAAGCGATCAATGCTGCCGTGCAAGGAGTCAACGCTGCCGAGGCAGGTCTGGCGACCGCCTATGAGATCAAAGTGCTTGCCGATCAAAGTGTGATCGACGCCCAGTACTTCCTCGATATACTCAAATCCTATCCCAACCCCGATCCCTTCGATATCATGCAGGCTGAAGGGGCGTTGGAGCAGGCCAGGGTGGGTCAGCAACAAGCGATCGGTGGTATTGCGGCAGCTGAAGGCTCAGTCGCAGCTGCACGTGGAGCACTGGCGCAAGCGCAATCAAGTGATCCCGATGCGGCGATCAGTGCGGCCAATGCCGCGATCGCAGCATCCGAAGAGCAGGTGGCACTGGCCCG
>Ga0123356_10002355_pt1 | contig 20286 bp, 14 predicted proteins | sample TergutEmb28metaG_2_FD_92546 | JGI IMG/M metagenome (GOLD analysis project Ga0123356, IMG submission 92546) | Embiratermes neotenicus P3 segment gut microbial communities from Petit-Saut dam, French Guiana - Emb289 P3 | ecosystem: Host-associated > Arthropoda: Insects > Digestive system > Gut ... | reverse complement strand
TCATTGTTAACCCCACATTGACCTCCGGATAGCATTCCTATCGTTTAGTCTCTAATAATTTGGGTTACATTTTCATAATGAGGCAAAACTCCTTTTCGGTTACTTTTTTCATGAGGCACCGCGATATCTTACATATTTTAGTGTTTAAGTTATAGTAAATTGTGGGCACAAAACCGTCAATTACACTTTTACTCATTTTGGCAATTTTCATCCCGCAGGCGGAGCTTTTTCCGCAGGATTCAAGCCTCTTTCCGCGCCTTGAACCTGATCCAAGGGCACTTGAGTACTACGAACTTGGCAGACGGAACTCAGGCTATACCTGGACAGAGCTTGCACAGATAAGCATTTGGGCATCCGGAGCGCAGGATGAGGGAGCCTCTCTTGCAAGAATAATGTCGGCGGCTGCCGGTTTAAACAGTTCCCCTTCCCTTCCTGCTTCCGGCAGGGAAAAAGCAGAATATATACTTGCGTATTTACACAGAAACATTTTAAAATCATATTCCATTTTCCAGACAAGGGTAGATACTGTATTTGTAAACGGCAGTTTTAACTGTGTATCCTCCGCTGTACTTTTTACAATCCTCTGCGAATCGGCCGGAATAAAAACAAGCGCCGTTATAACAAGGGATCATGCCTTTGCAATGGTTCATATTGACGGGCAGGACATTGATGTGGAAACAACAAACCGTTACGGCTTTGATCCCGGCAACAGAAGGGAGTTCCATGATCAGTTCGGAAGGCTGACAGGTTTCACATATGTTCCCGCGCAAAATTACCGCGACCGCCAGACGATCAGCAATATTCAGCTTGTCTCATTAATACTCAATAACAGGATTGCAGAACAGGAAAGAAGAAATAATTTTGCAGCTTCTGTTCCGCTTGCAGTCGACAGGGCTGCTTTGCTTTTGGGCGAGTCGTCAACTGCCGGCATTGAATCTTCCTCATCTGCTTCCATATTCCAGGATCCCCGCAGGGATCTTGTTGACAGGCTTTTAAATTTCGGCGCAACCCTGCTTAGGGCCAACAGGGAAGATGACAGTCTGCACTGGGCAAGAATAGCCTCATCAAAATATCCGCATTCCAGCCGCTGGCAGGAATATGTAACAGCGGCGGTAAATAACAGAATAACAAGATTTTTAAGAGAAAGAAAAACGGATGAGGCGGATGTTTTTCTGGAAAATAATAAAGCGCTTTTAACAGACGCAGATTATGCGCAATTTGATTCTGTAATTTTTGATGCTGCCATTTTAAACCGCGCAAACCAGAGCAGAACTGCCGCAGAAGGGGATGCAATAATTAATGATATAAAAAACGGGCGTGATGCCGGCAGAATGAATGAAAGAAGAGCTATTGAACTGCTTACATATACAATTCAAAGAACCGCCGCCTCTCTTTGCGCAGCTCCCGCAAGAGACTGGCGCCTTGCTGTTAATTATATACAAAGCCATCTTTCTTTGTTAGGCGCAAACCGGGAACTTGAGCAGGCGCTGCAAACATACAGGAACAATCTTGCGGCGGATTACCACAACCGTTTTGCCGCCGAATGGAACAGAAGAAATTACGAAGAAGCGCAGCGCATCCTTAACGAAGGGCTTTTGGAATTTCCTGATAACCGTCAGCTTTTATCAAACATGGAAATTGTCAACCGCCAGCGCAGCAATTAACGCGCATAATAATTAATCAAACAGCCGTCTGTCAAAATCTGCCGTTCCGCATCTGTCAGTTCGCCCAAAGCAGCCTTTAATTCCCTTACAGTGTCACCTAACACATAGCCTGTGATTGTTTCCCTTTTCTCCTTAACGGCGGATCTGATTCCCGGCAGGAAGATATAATCCCCGTTTGAAAAAACATTTTCATCTGTAATAATAAAAGGAAGGATGCCCCAGTTAATAAGGTTTGAGCGGTAGCGTTTTGTAGCGTACTCAAGTGCGAAGTTTGCACTTGCGCCCAATACCCTCTGACACGAAGCCGCCTGCTCTCTTGCAGAGCCGTCCCCGGGTTTGCGCGCAAAGATCGCGCTTCCAATTCCAATATCGCTGAATTTAATCTGCGAGTAAGAGCCTATTCCCCTGATTTTTTCCATGATTGCATTCAGCTCATTATCGCTTTGCCCCCTTGCGCTCATTGCAAGCACTTCTTTTGCGCGCCCTACATAGCCCGGGTCTTTACGGCTTAGCGTAAATTCAGCAAGCTTTAAAGGGTTGGAACGGTATGATGATGTTTCCCCCGACGGGATAAGTTCATCTGTTGTAGTAACAGGGTCTGTAATAAAACTGATAAGCTTTATTAAAAGGTTTTCCGCAAGCTCCGGCATTTTCGGCCAGTCTTTAATATTGGGGCCGAATACAAGTTCAAGTCCGCCCTGCGCTTTTCCGGTTCCGTTGTACACGCGCTTGTCGTATATGCTTTTGTCAAAAAAGAAATTGTAATTTCCGTATTGTACATTCAGATCTGATGCAGATGTTATTTTTCCGCCATTAACGGCTGTTGCAGCAATTGAACGTGCGTCCATAAGCGCAACTGATGCAATCTGCCCGTCATTCGGCTTTGAGCCTTCGCGGTTCATGAAATTGCGCGTAACATGGCGTATCGAAAGTTCGTTGTTCGCAGGAGTATCCCCCGCGCCGAAACACGGGCCGCAGAAAGCTTCCCTTACAAGGACGCCGGCTTTCATAAAAGTTTCAACCGCGCCGTTTTTTACAAGCTCAAGGAATGTAGGCTGGCTCTCAGGGTAAACGCTCATTGTAAAATTGCCGTTTCCAATCGAGGTTTCCTTCATTATGTCGGATGCTGCCATGATGTTTTCAAAGATACCGCCTGAACAGCCTGCAATAATTGCCTGTTCCGCCCAAACACCGCCGTCACGGTATTTAAGCCCAAGGTTCAGATTTAAACCGCTTGCGCTGTTCTCCTTTTCTGTCATTGCAAGAATGTCTTTTGCATTTGCGTTTAATTCTCTTATCGTGTATACATTGGCAGGGTGAAAAGGCAGCGCAATACAGGGCTCTATTTTTGACAAGTCTATTTTTATAAAGCCGTCATAATAGGCGGCAGCGCCGGGATTAAGCTCTTTGTAATCCTCCTGTCTTCCGCATTCCTTTAAGTATGTTTTAATTTTATCATCGGTCTTCCAGATTGATGACCAGCAGGCAGTTTCCGTTGTCATAACATCGATGCCATTGCGGAAATCTACAGAAAGCTTTTCAATGCCCGGGCCGACAAACTCCATCACTTTATTTTTAACATAACCGTTTTTAAATACAGCGCCGATAATCGCAAGGGCAACATCCTGCGGCCCTACTCCCGCTGGAACATCACCTTCAAGATATACGCCGACAACGCCGGGATAAGGCATGTCATAAGTTCTGCCTGCAAGCTGCTTTGCAAGTTCCCCTCCGCCCTCGCCGACCGCCAAAGTACCAAGCGCTCCGTAACGAGTATGGCTGTCCGAACCAAGAATCATTTTTCCGCAGCCTGCCATCATTTCGCGGTTGTAACTGTGAATAACGGCAAGGTGCGGCGGTACGTAAATGCCGCCATACTTGCGCGCTGCAGAAAGCGCAAACACATGATCATCCTGATTAATTGTGCCGCCGACTGCGCACAGACTGTTGTGGCAATTTGTAAGCACATAGGGCATCGGAAACTTTTCCATGCCGCTTGCCCGCGCTGTCTGAATTATTCCAACATAGGTAATATCGTGGGATGTAAGAGAATCAAATATTAAAGTAAGATTGCGCTCGTCTTTTTGTGCATCGTTTTTATTATGAGCGCAAAGTATGCCGTATGCTATTGTTCCCTTTTTCGCCTGCTGTCCGGAAACAGAAATGCCAAGCTGCGCAAGTTTTGCCTGTGCGTCAGCGTCATCGCTAATAATTTCCTTTCCGTTAATAAGATATGCGCCTGAATTAAAAAGTTCGATCATTTTTCCTTCCTTAATTTTTATCACGCTCCTGCGAAGCTGCTGATTGTTTAAAATGGCTAGTATAATAATAACATTCCCGCTATAGTGTGTACAATGGCACAGACGCAATATATAAGAAATTTTTGCATTATCGCGCATATCGATCACGGCAAGTCTACCCTCGCAGACAGGCTCATTCAAAAAGCTGAAATCATAGATGAGAGATACTTTAAAAATCAGATATTGGATAACATGGATATTGAAAGGGAGCGCGGCATTACGATAAAAAGCCAGGCTGTCACTATTCCCTATGCCGCAAAAGACGGCGCAAAATACACGCTTAATCTTGTTGATACCCCGGGTCACGTCGATTTCAGTTATGAAGTAAGCCGCGCGATCAACTCCTGCGAAGGAGCTCTGCTTTTGGTGGATGCAACCCAGGGAGTGCAGGCCCAGACCCTTTCCAACATGTACCTTGCGCTTGAACACAATCTTGAAATTGTACCTGTCATTAATAAAATTGATATGCCTGCCGCGGACATTCCGCGCGTTAAAAAAATGATAGATAAAGACCTTGGTCTGGATTCGCAGACTGCCGTATTATGTTCTGCGCGTCAGGGCATAGGCATAGACGAACTTTTCGAAGCAATTATAGATCGCATTCCTGCTCCCGGCGGGAAAAGTGAGGATCCCCTACGCGCGCTTATCTTTGACTGCCATTATGATCCCTACCGCGGCGTAGTCGTGCATTTAAGACTGTTCGACGGCAGCATCAAAAAAGGAATGAAAATTTCCTTTATGTCCAACAACTCTGTTTATGAGGTTGAAACAGCCGGCGTTTTCAAACTTGCGCTTGTCGAGACAGGCGAGCTGTCGGCGGGAGATGTCGGCTATATTATCGCAGGAATAAAAACTGTAAGCGATGTACGTGTCGGCGATACTGTAACAGGCGCAGACAGACCCTGCACAAGCGCGCTTCCCGGATTCCGTGAAGTAAAACCCGTTGTTTTTTCTTCAATATATCCTGTAGATTCAAACGACTACGAGGAACTGCGCACAAGCATGGAAAAATTAAAGCTGAATGACGCTTCCCTCATTTATGAAAAAGATTCTTCCGCCGCCCTTGGCTTTGGTTTCCGCTGCGGCTTTTTGGGCCTTTTGCACCTGGAAGTAATCCAGGAACGGCTTGAGCGCGAATTTGATCAATCGGTAATTTTTACAGCCCCGTCCGTTAAATACAAGGTGCGAATTAAAGGCGGCGAAGATATCATGATTGACAACCCCGTTGACTACCCCGATGAAGGCCATCTTGAAAGCGCAGAAGAACCCTATATCCGCGCCTCTGTCATTACGCCGACAGACTACCTTGGAAACATCATGACACTCTGCCTTGAAAAAAGAGGCATCCAGACAAACATGACATACCTTGACGAAAAGCGCGTAGAGCTTATTTACGACATGCCCCTCTCCGAAGTGTTATTCGATTTTTACGACCGTTTAAAAAGCATAAGCCGCGGTTACGCTTCATTTGATTATGACATTTCCGGCTATAAACCGACAGAGCTTTCCAAACTTGACATACTGCTTAACGGGAAACCTGTAGACGCACTTTCGCAGCTTGTTTTTAAAGGCAACGCTTACGAGCGCGCAAGGAAAGTCTGCGAACGCCTGCGCGATGAAATTCCGCGGCAGCAGTTTAAGATACCCATACAGGGAGCCATAGGCAGTCATATTATCGCGCGCGAAACTGTTAACGCTCTTCGCAAGGACGTACTTGCAAAGTGTTACGGCGGCGACATTACGCGCAAACGAAAACTCCTGGAAAAGCAGAAGGAAGGCAAAAAACGCATGAAAATGGTCGGCGATGTCGAACTTCCTCAAAGCGCGTTTTTGGCAGTCTTAAAGAGCCGTGACGAATAACATCTTTTATTATTTACAGGCAAAAAAGAGCAATTAAACAATCTCGTACAATCATGCATATTACTGTATGATTGTACGAAGCATGTGGCTAACCCGTTAAACTCGTATAAAATGGCAATATACTGTAATTTTATACGAAGCATATTGACGTATCCATAAAACTCGTATAATATTTCAATGTATTGCATGATTGTACGAGGTGATTTATGGATATAGAAAGAACAATCGGACCTGTTATAAAAAGGGTCTCAAAAGGATTTCCTATAATTTTACTTGCCGGAATGAGGCAAATAGGCAAGACATATCTTCTGGAAAAAATAAAGGAATCTGAAAGGCAGTATGTTTCCCTTGATTTTCCCGATCAGCGCGAACTTGCAAAAAATCATCCTGATCTTTTTCTGCAAAGATATAAGCCGCCTCTTCTTATTGATGAAGTGCAATACGCGCCTGAATTACTCACTTATATAAAAATATATGTGGATACCCACAAGCAAAACGGGCTTTTTTGGCTAACGGGATCGCAAAAATTCAGTCTTATGAAGGGAATTCAGGAATCGCTGGCAGGAAGAGTTGCCATTTTGGATATGCTGGGTTTTTCCTACCGGGAAGCGGCAGGACAGGCAAAAAGCGTTCCCTTTCTTCCTTCAAAAAACATAAAACATGTTTCGCCTAACGGAATTAACATGAATATCCTGGATTTCTATAAAATTATTTGGACAGGTTCCTTCCCCCGCCTTGTTGTTCAGAATGGAAAAAATTGGGAGTTTTTTTACCGTTCATATCTTAGAACTTACATAGAACGCGATATAAAAGATTATCAGGGTATTGATGACAGCATTAAATTTTATAAGTTTATCCGCGCTGCCGCAGTAAGAACGGGAAGCCTTTTAAACTACGCTGATCTTGCAAGAGATACCGATATTGACGTAAGAACTGCAAAAACATGGCTATCCGCTCTTGAACGCTCCGGCCTTGTTAAACTGCTTTATCCGTATTTTAACAATATTACAAAGAGATTAATTAAAACACCAAAACTCTATTTCATGGACACAGGTTTGTGCGCCTTTCTTGCCGGCATGGATACTCCAAAAGCGCTTGAAGCAAGCTATCTAAGCGGCGCGATACTTGAGACATGGGCATTCATAGAAATCCTTAAAAGTTACTGGCACAACGGAGAAGACCCTGCAATTTACTATTACCGCGATGCAGATCAGCGTGAAATTGATTTTATAATCGAAAAAAACATGACGCTCTACCCCATTGAGGTAAAAAAAACATCCGCTCCTGTCGAAGAAAACGCAAGGCAATTTATACATTTGGAAAAACTTAAAAAGCCAATTGGAATGGGAGCCGTTCTTTGTTTACGTTCCTCTCCTTTGCCATTAAACAGGCACACTGTTGCATGGCCTGTGTGGGAGGTGTGACAACTTTTTTTAAATTATGAATGATTTATTACAGTCTGGCTTTTTAGCAGCTTTAACATCGGATCAATTTCTGCGCGCATCCTTTTAAGAAAAGATATATCAGAGTAATCTGCGCGGGCGCTGTCAGGGAAATGAGCCCAAAGGTAATCGCACTCATCTATTAATACATTAAGCCGCTTTCTGTCCATCTGTTTATCCCCTGTAAGCATATTACGTAATTCTTCCAGCCGCTCTCTTTCTTCTTTATAAAAAGTAAAAATATTTTCACTGCATTCAATATTACTCTCTCTGTGCTTTTCAGCGTGAAATTCAATTTCATCTCCTTTTAACATCTTCATAGCTTCATTCATTGTAAGAGTCTTTACTCCAAGGGGCAGCCCTGTTCCTTCAATGTCAAATATACGGGTATCTCCTCCAAACTCATTTTCAAAAAGATTACGGTAATTTCGCATAACGACAGAACTCTTAACAGAAAAACCTGATTTTGAAACTGTTTCAAAAACGCCTGTGGAAAAAGCGGCGGTATTGGCAAAACCCTGCAGACGGGTTTGCAAGTTCAGTTTACTGCGATGTCCCGGTGTGGAACGGGCATGGTATTTATCCTGTGTAAATGAAAAATCAATTCCTGCGCATATTATATTAGCGCAAGTCAGCCGCCTTGCAAGCTCTACTGCAGTTAAGCCTACAGAGCCAAGAGGCGGAATAATAGCGGGAAGCAGCTTTAGTTTTTTTAATCTTTCAAAAATACGAAGATTGGTCCAGGGTGTAAAAAAAAGAAATCCCTGCCCGCAAAGAACTTGCGCAGATGCCGGAAGCGATGAAAGATCAATAGCGGCAGGAACATTCCAGCCTCGGCAGCCTGTAAAATCACCAAGATTCCAGTGCTGGCTTTCCAGAATTACCGTCAAATCCGGAATAATTTTTCTGTCTTTTAAAAGACCAAGGCAGGTATCAACACAGACAATTTTAAAAGGACGTTTATCGTGACTGCCGCCAAAATCGCGGATTAACGCATCAAGCGTTTCATCAAGCGAGGGGCCCGCGCCAAGAACAAGAACAGGCGTCCTGCCAAAAGACAAATTGCTCACAGACGGAAATTTTTCTGTAAGGGCAATATTGCGAAGAAAGTTACGGATGTAGAGCCGTCCCAATTTTGCAAGGATAATGGCATTACTCCATTCTGTGGCAATTTCACGGCGAAGCGTTTCACAAAGGCTGTCGTACAATTGCGGAAAAAGCTGAAAACCTCCTGTAAACCTTATTGTCTCAATACGGCGGAAGGCCATAGCGCCCCATGTATCGCGGACAAATGCGTAAAGTTTACTGTCTTCGCATATGTTTGTTATACGCAGCATTTTACCCGAGCTAAGGGATGAATCGATACTTTTTATGGAAAGATCATAAAGTTCGCTGTCCGCCTCTATGCAAAGCACCGCAGAATTGGGCGCTTCTGTTTCAAGGCGCGATAAAAAATGTGAAAGCCCGTAACCGTAAATGGGAGAAGGACAAAAGTAAAGCGTCCTGTCTGTGACAGAAACAGAATCTGCAATTTTTTCAGCGCGGCGGACAGGATCAATCCCGGAAAGAAGAGTCTTCCCGTTTTTTTCAAAGCGCCCGCCGGCGCAGGGTTGCCCCTGCATGCTTACGGCATTATATAACGGAAATATGCATCCCAGAAAAATTGATCGTCAGACATTTTATCGCTGTTAATAAAATACTGCTGCAATGACTGCTCTGCTATAAAATTTACCCAGTAGGATTTATATATCGATGCAATATTTTCCATATATGATTCATCTATATCCGCATATTCCAGGGGATGAAAAACAAAAACATTATTCCCCTGAACCAGAGGCTGCGACGGAACATTTATCTCTGTTGAAAAAGCAATTTTCCAGAAATTCTCGTTACGCGCAATGCTTGAAAGCTCCTGAGCGCTTATCCCGGATTCTGTAAACGATTCCAGCGAAGGAAAAAGATCGACTCCTGCATAATTTATGGGAAGCGGACCGAAATTGCGCCTTTCCATATTGCGCCAGCGCGCGGCATTGTCAAAACCGGATTCAAGCGCATCGTCAATAAAATCCTGCGCCTGTGAAATTGCCCAGTCTTCCATCCGTCCGCCTGCAACATTCCTTACATAGGAACGCACTCTGTCCATAACAGCATAATCATCAAAATCAGGAGGCGTCATTTCATTTTCTATTCTAAATACAGCCCAGCCGCTACTCACAGCTATTACATCGCTTATTTCTCCCCTGCGAAGACCAAAAATTACATTGCGGTCTGCCTGGCCGGGAATCTCAATGTCAAGTTCATAAACAAAGCGGTTTCCCATGTCCCCGCCCCTGTCCGCATAGCCGTCCTGTGAATTGGCTATGGCAGCATCTTCAAAGGTAGCAGTCCCGTCTTTAATGGAAGCAAGAACTCTCCTTGCATCCCTTTCACTGCTTGTAATTGTAATCTTCGACATGTGAATGGAATTAAAAAGAGATGTATTATCCTGCGCAAAAGAAAGATATTCACTTTCAGGGTAATCGTCAATTCTGAACGATACCATTTCAAAACTTCTCATGGGATATATCATGGAGCCAATAAAGTCAGCTTCTCCCTGTGGGATCAAAAGCCCGAAAGAACCTTCAAAGCCGAAAAAATCCATTACAAACATATTTATCGCAAGCTCATCCTGTGTCTGCCGCCAAAGGTTATGACGGCGGGATTCGGACATTTGATTATATAAAACCGAAGAAAAACGCCCGTTGTTCTGGAACTGAGGAAGCTGCGCAACAGCCCTGTCAACAGACTTTTCAGGCACTTTGTAATTGGATTTACTGACCATGTGCAATAAGGCGCTATGCACTACGGTTTGCTCATAGGCAGAACGCCAAATCTGGGCAGTAACCCTAAAATCGTTTATATCGATACCCTGGGACTGAGCCTGGGACTGAATACGCTGCCTTGACTGCTCATAAAACTGGGAAAACATATTCCCGGGAACCCATGAAATGGGGATATTGTCGTAATAGCCAAAAACAAAATCATCATCGCTCCCGCCGAATCCGCCGCCGGAAAGAAAATCACCGCCAATAAAGGTAATAGTAATAAGAACAAGAACGATGACAGACCCAATATATATGCCGGGGCTCTGTTTGAATTTTTTGGAAATCGCTTCAGAAGCTGACTCTTTCTCCCGAACCGAATCTTTTTTATCCTTTTTTGCCATAAAATACCTCAAAAAATAATGATGCCAGAGTAAAGTAGCATTTTTTACCCATTTTGTCTAGGTACTAAACATTTTTTACATAGAATTTCATTTTCACTAAAGCAAAACGGCACCTTCGCGCCATATATAAGCGGAGGTAAAAATATGAAAAATTTCTTATTGATGCTGGGCGCCTGTTTTTTGCTGGTTTCCTGTTCGACAGGGGACGCACTTACAGCAGCGCGGATTGTTGGAGGCAGCTCACAGGCATTGACCTTTCTGGGCTGCAGAGCGGTTTCGGAAGACGAACTTGAGTTTGATTTTTCGCGGGAAGTGAATGTCAAACACCTAAGTTTCGAGCCGGAAATCTCAATCGCTTCTATAGAAGAGGACGGCAGTACCGTAAGGGTGATGCTCGCTGAAATTCCGCAGGGCGGCATGCTTATAACAGCCGATTTACTTGCGGAGGATGAAAAGCGCAACACAATTAATGTGCTTGTTACATTGCGGACAAAAAACAACAGGATGCCGCAGCTTGTAATCAATGAAATTTGCACCGAGTACTCTAACCCGAGAACAGAGTTTATCGAGTTCAAGATGAAGACAGCGGGGAATTTGGGCGCCATGAGGGTTTTTATCATTGGAAATTCCGCCGCCAGCAGCCGGACAATTTTTGAGTTTTCGCCTGTAGAGGTAAAGAAAGATGAGTATGTTGTGCTTCATTTAAGATCGGTTGAAGATTCGGTCAAGAATGAATACGGCAGTAATCTTGATGAGTCGGGCGGCAGAAACGCATCCCCGACAGCGCGGGATTTTTGGATTCCGGGAAATACAAAGCTAATTCATAAAACATCGATGATCTATGTGCTGGATCAGGATGACAATGTGCTAAATGCGGTAATGCTCTGTGAAAATCCAAATCTGCCATGGCCCAAAGATTATTTTACGGAGACTGCAAACTTTTTGTTTGAAAAGAGCGCATGGAAATCCTCAGACGGAATCACCTGCCGCCCTGCAGATGCTATCCCAAGTGCGGCAACAACCAACACACGTACAATTAACCGTGATGAAACTACCGCAAACACAAACTCGGCAGCCAACTGGTATGTAACAGTCACAAGCGGCGCAACACCTGGAAGACCAAACAACCAGGGAAGGTATTAATTTTTTGAAGCTGTTCAGGAAGCAGTTCCTGGACAGCTTTGATTGGGAGGCAGATGAAGTTATGAAAAAAACTTCAAATAAAAAACCTGTGAATTTTATAAATGAGACGTCTCTTTTTGACCACATATCAAAAATTATTGAGACTCGAAAATTTAAAGCAGCCGTTTATGCGAATAATGAAATAAACTTAATGTTCTGGGAAATAGGCCGTCATATCAATTCAGTAATTCTTGATTTTAAACGCGCTCCTTACGGAAAGTCAATTTTCTCGACACTGTCGAGAAAATTAGCTGAAAAGTACGGTAAAAGTTTTCAGGAAGAGAATCTGTATAGAATGACTCAATTTGCCAATGTGTTCACTGATGCCAAGACAGTAAAAGACTTATTAATGTGTTTAAGCTGGTCTCACATTTGCGAACTTATCAGGATAAAAGATGAAACAGCACGAGTATTCTATGCTAAAGACGCAGTTTTAAGACAGTTAGGAGTTAGGGAATTGAGAAATCAAATTTCCCGGAAAGCCTTTGAAAGAACAGAAATAGCAAACACACAATTAACAGAAGCGACTGTTGTTCCATTTAATGTTTTTAAAGATCCTTATTTGCTTGACATTCTTGAATTAAAAGAGAATTACCTTGAAGTTGATTTAGAGAAAGTCATTTTACAAGAACTTGAAAACTTTATCCTTGAGTTTGGACATAGTATTACTTTTGTGGAACGGCAAAAACGTATAACCATTGGCGAAGATGATTTTAAACTTGATTTGCTTTTTTTTCATCGTGGTTTAAGGCGGCTTGTGGCTATTGAATTAAAAGTTGGCAGATTCAAACCGCAATATAAAGGACAAATGGAATTATATCTAAAGTGGTTAAACAGATTTGAACGGCAAGATGGAGAGAATACGCCTATCGGAATTATTCTTTGTACAGAAGCAAGCCGAAGCCAAATTGAACTAATGGAAATGGATAAGGCAGGGATAGCAGTTGCTGAATATTGGACAGTCCTGCCACCAAAAACTATTTTTGAAAAGAAAATTAAAGAAATATTGAATGAGGCTAAAGAACGCCTTGAACGCAGAAAATCATTGCCTGTTGATAAAATAAAAAAACAAATAAATCATTTTATTGATAAGCCCGATGATGATGATGCGTTTTAATAATTCCATTTGATTTAGTCTGGATGTGTAATATTGAAGTTATTAATATCTAAATTAGAATAAAATTCTAAAAAAATCACCCGACCCTGTATGAACAATATTAAGTACAACAATAACCAACATCCGGAAGGTTAAACAATCAAGGATGGTATTCGTGATTTTTTTTGAGGCAGATTAAATTGATGTTTAATTACAGTAAATCCTCTTCGGTTATGATTGACAATAGTATAAACAATGTTTATACTGTAAAGCTGAGGAGAATTATGGAAGCGGTTGTAAAAAAATGGGGGAACAGTTTGGGAATAAGGATACCTAGCTTCATTGCACGCGAGCTATCATTAAAAGATGGATCTTTCGTTGACATCAGTGAAAAGGGAAAAGAGATAATTATCATGCCCATTAAAAAAAACAGTCTGTCCGAAATGTTGGATAAAATTAACGAACAAAATCTTCATGCAGAAATTGACACCGGCAAAGCTCTTGGAAACGAAATATGGTAAAAAAAGAATATGTTCCCGGACGCGGAGATATTGTATGGCTGAACTTTAATCCTCAGGCAGGCCATGAACAAAGGGGAAAAAGACCAGCCGTTGTTATTTCTCCAAGAGAATACAACATAAAAACAGGACTAGGACTTTTTTGTCCAATAACAAATAAAATAAAAGATTATCCCTTTGAAGTAAAAATTAAAAACAAAAATATTAACGGCGCGGTATTAGCTGACCAGATAAAAAGTCTTGACTGGAAAACAAGAAAAATAGAATTTATTTATAGAATAAGCCCTGAAAAAATTGATGAAATTATTGATAAGATTTTAGTGCTGCTGGGGGAGTAATTTTTGTAGAGGTATTTTGAGAAAAAATCAAAACTTTTTTTGGGTTTATATGCTGGTCATTTTTTTGAAAGCGTTCTCTACTGATGATGTGACAGATTCTGAAACTGTATGTTTAATAGATGTTAAAATCGACTGATGCAGTTTTTCAAGTTCGTCTGCGGGTGTCCGGGATACTAAAAATAACTCATGAACTTCTATATCTAAAGCAATAGCAAGGCGTTCTATAACTTCTGATTTGGGAAAATTTCTTGCAAGTTCAATCATAGATACATAATGTGTTGATATTCCAGCTTTCTCTGCCAGTATTTCCTGAGAAATACCGAGCTTCCGGCGATTTTTCTTTAGATTTTCAGCGAAAATTTCTCTAACATATGCCATCTTTTCAGTCTTCTTACCTGTTAGGTAATAATATAGACTTATTTATTGTTGACTAACTATCTATTTAGTAAGTATACTTATGAAACAGGTATAGTTTTAGGCTATTTTTATAGAGCTAAGAAGTTTTTAAAGAATGTTAGTTATTACATTTCTTAGATATTTCACAATTTGTATATGACTAACATTGGTTAAGAAGTTTTCGCTTTGACATATTTAGGCATTTTGTCATTTATTGATTAAGGAGTAGTTGTATGAAAAATCTAGTAAAATTGCCCAAGTTTATTCTTGTTATGGTAATAATTTGTTTTTCAATTATATCCTGTAAAGAGCCTTCAAATAATTTTCCAGGAAATGGCAATGAAATTTCCACTGGTTCCATAAGCGGCAAAGTTAACTTCACAAACAGTAATAATCATTCAGGAATTACAATCACACTTGAGAGAACTGATGGATTACGTCCCGCTTCTGTAGTAGAAGCAAATCGCAGTATCGCTTCTGGTGCGGGAAATATTGATGCAACCCGTTCTGTTGCAGGTCTGACACAAACCGCATCGGATGGTTCTTTCACTCTACATGATATTCCTGTTGGAATGTATGTATTATACGCATCATCGCAAAATTCTTTAGAAAAAGCTGTCACTGCCAATGTAACTGTAACAGCAAATCAGATATTTGATGCCGGAACATTAAATCTAACTCCTGTCGGCAGCATTGAAGGCACAATTACTGTAGAAAGCGGTAACCCAATGGGTTTTCTGGTTTGTGTAGCAGGAACATCTTTTATGGCTATGTCCGGCACAGACGGTAAATTTAAAATAACCGGAGTACCTGCTAAAACAGGTTATACCATTTTAATAATGAGAGGAGATTTTGTTGTTTTTTATTCTGGCAATGCATTAACTACCATAAGTGTAACAGGCGGAGATACAACTACTTTAGATACAAGAAATATTACAAATCATGAACTATTAAATAACATTGTCAGTATTGGCGCAAACGGTAACTGGTTTATTAACGGTGTTGACACCGGCATATCTGCAACTGGAGCGCAAGGTGAACAAGGTCAGGCTGGCAACGCGCCATACATTGGGACAAACGGCAACTGGTGGATCGGCGCAACCGACACAGGAGTAAAAGCTCAAGGGACACAAGGTGAACAAGGTCAGGTTGGTAATGATGGTTACACGCCATATATTGGAACAAACGGCAACTGGTGGATTGGCACGACCGACACAGGAGTAAAAGCGCAGGGGCCGCAAGGCGAGCAAGGTCAGGCTGGTAATGATGGTTACACGCCATATATTGGAACAAACAGTAACTGGTGGATTGGCACGACTGACACAGGAATAAAAGCTCAAGGGCAACAAGGCGAGCAAGGGCAAGCTGGCAACACGCCATACATTGGGACTAACGGTAACTGGTGGATCGGCACAAGCGACACAGGAGTAAAAGCTCAAGGGCCGCAAGGCGAGCAAGGTCAGGCTGGCAACACGCCATATATTGGAATTAACGGCAACTGGTGGATCGGCACAAGCGATACAGGAGTAAAAGCTCAAGGGCCGCAAGGCGAGCAAGGTCAGGCTGGCAATACGCCATACATTGGAATTAACGGCAACTGGTGGATTGGTATGACCGACACGGGAGTAAAGGCACAGGGAGAACCAAGTAATAACGTATATCAAACTCCTGTTGCAAGTGACTATACCTTTGGCCGCCTGAATCAGAATACAGGGAATGTAATTGCGGTTACCATAACAGCTAACAGCGGAAAATCCCCCGGAGCGATATTCAACATTAGGTATAACGGAAACACGTCAATTCCTCAGGAGGCCGGTATATATATAGTAACATTTGATGTTGTGGCGGCAACAGGCTGGAACCATGCAGCAGGGTTATCAGCAGGAAACCTTGTTGTTAGTAACCAAACCCCTGTTGCAAGTGATTATACTTTTGGCAATCGTAATCAGATTACAGGGAATGTTACTGCTGTTACAATAACAGCTAACAGCGGAAAATCCCCTGGCACGATAGTTAACATTCGGTATAACGGTAATCCGGAAATCCCACAGGAGATTGGTACATACTCAATAACATTTGATGTTGCGGCGGCAACAGGGTGGAATGCAGTTATTGGGTTATCAGCAGGAAATCTATTTGTTTATAACCAAACCCCTGTTGCAAGTGATTATACCTTTGGTAATCGTGAACAGAATACAGGAAATGTAACTGCTGTTACTATAACAGCTAACAGCGGAAAATCCCCAGGTGCGATAGTTAACATTCGGTATAACGGTAATCCGGAAATCCCACAGGAGGTTGGTACATACTCAATAACATTTGATGTTACGGCGGCAACAGGGTGGAATGCAGCATCTGGATTATGGGGTGGAACATTAACGATAGTAAATCCTTTAACTGGAATCGTCATTAATCTGACAAACATGAATGAATGGGAACTGATAGAGCAAACAGCACAAGCCACAGTCAATATAAGTAAACAATTTACCGTTAGTGGTACTTATTCAACATATCGATGGTTTTTGGATGGCGTACTTGTTGGAACATCAGCAAACTATATTTTTAACAGTTCAGAAAAAAATACATATCAACTTGTTGTAATTGTAACAAACAATAACGGAGAAAGCCGTTCAGGACGTTGCCGGATTACTGTTAGCGATCCAATTATATTGAATGAAAATATATGGGTAAATAGCATCCTAACAAGTATATTTGATGAAGGTTGGTTTTCGTTTCCTGTTATTCAAGGGACTACTTATCGTATTTGGTGGAATAGTGCTAATCAAGGTAACGGCACAAAAAATGGACGTGTTGTTGTCGGTGCTCTTTATCTAGACTCAAATAGTTGGATTTTCGGCGGAACAACCTATTCCGTTGAAAGTGGCTGGAGCACACCTCGATCGTTTACTGCTAATGAATCAGGTACTGTCTATATAAGAGTGATACCAGCAAATATTTCTTCATCATCAATTGGAACCTATGGCATAGTTTTCAGTACTGGTACATCAAGACCGGAGGTACAATAAATGACTTTATCAAATATTAATGAAAAGAAAGGATTATTTATGGGAAAAACAATTCTAAGGCGGACATTAAATCTTTTTGTTATGTTTGCCATTATTATTTTATTTTTAGCCTGTTTTGATGCGGTACAATTTAATGAACAGAATGATAATAAAGTAAGAGTATCGTTTGCAATTGCAGATAGTTCTGTGCGAACTGTATTCCCGCAAGTTTCTCTTGATGAAGCAGCTGCATTTAAACTAATGGGTGGGATTAATGGCGCTGCAGAAACAGAACTTGCTGAATTTAGTACTGCAGGAACTTCAGTTTTATTGGAGAGCGGAACATGGAATTTTACCTTGAATGCATACGACAGCTCTGGCAAACATATACTCCAGGGGAAAGTTCAAGCTCGATATATCTCCGGCCCTAATATTCCAGGTAATGTTGTAACTTTTTCCTTATCCGCAATAAATAATGGGACAGGTTCTATACAAATTACATTTAATTTTCCTGAAGAAGCATTAATTACGCGAATAAGCGTAAGCGGTGATATAGATTCAGAAGATTTTTTTATTAATAACAATGGAGAGTTTATCTATATTAATGAACAGATTGCTTCAGGTGACTACTTCATTAATTTTAGCCTGTATAGCGGGAATATATTACGAGCAGTAATCTCAGAACTTGTTTTAGTGCGTAACTATTTTACCAGCAGTAAAATTATCACTCTTGCAGGAGAAGATTTAAAGCGCATCTTGTCTGGAACTATATCAATTAGTCAGAATACTCACGTCATTGTAGGCACGGAGCTTACCGCCATTTATAGCGGAGAAGAAATTGTTACATGGCAATGGAACAGAGACGGCTCTCCCATTCCAAGTGCGACAAGTGCGAATTTCATACCTGATTCAGTTGGAAGCTATACTGTAACCGCAAATGCACAAACCTATGTCAGCAAGACTAGCCATGCAATCGCAGTTATCGGGCTTCCCTCTAGTCTTCCGGGAACTACATTAAGCGGAAACCTGTTTTGGATTTCAAATCTCGTTGAAAGTTACGGCAATTATGTAATTGATATTTCTGATGATGAAACTATTCCCAGTTTTAATCTTTTTTACTCCGGCAAGAGTAATATTTATATTACCTTGATAAGCACAAGCGCACCTCGAACAATTAGTCTTTCGTCAGGCAATACAATGTTTACTGTAGGCTCCGGCGTTACATTAATTTTGGATAACAATATTACCCTGCAAGGAATAAGCGGAGGTTCTTCTTCTTTGATTAATATTACAGGCGGATCACTTGTAATGAATAATGGAGCAGCTATTACTCGAGGCCGTGTAATTGTTTCCTCTAACAGTAAATTTACAATGGACGGCGGAAATATTTCAAATTACGATATCCTTTCTTCAATATCGATTAATGGCGGTGCGGTAAGCATTTCTGGCGGAAACTTTATAATGAATAATGGAAATATATTTGATAATAATATAACACTTGACTCTTCTAATAATATATATGGATATGGCGGTGGTGTTCATATGTCTGGCGGAACCTTCACAATGAACGGTGGAAATATATCTAATAATAGTATTCTTACCACAAGAAATCATAATAACTTTGCTTTTGGCGGTGGTGTGTATATGTCTGGTGGAACCTTCATCATGAATGACGGTAATATTTCTGGAAATAATAATAATTATAATGTTAATACTCGTCTTTATTATATAAATGGGAGCGGTGTATATATGGCTGGCGGGAGTTTTACAATGAATGGCGGAAATATTAATGACAACAATTGCCCCTCTCTTTATTCACATGGTGGCGGTGTTTATATAAGTTATGGCATTTTTACCATGAATGGCGGATATATCTCTGAAAATAATGATTCTACCTCAGGTGGTGGTATACATATGTCTAATGGAACCTTCACTATGTACGATGGGTTTATCTCCCATAACACTGCTAATAATGGCGGCGGAGTGTATATTGGGCATGGAACTTTCACTATGTATGATGGGTTTATTTCCCATAACACTGCTAACCAAAATGGCGGTGGAGTGTATGGTAGTTTTAACTTTCATAATGGAATCATTTCTAACAATACCGCTACCAATGGCGGTGGAATATTTGTTAACGACTCATTTACAATGTTTAATGGAACTATTTCTGATAATACTTCCTCGCAATATGGCGGCGGTGTTTATATCCCTCAAACCAGTACATTCACAAAAACAGGCGGAACAATTTACGGTTATACAAATGGTGTTGTAAACAGCAATGCGGTAAAGGACATTAATGGAATAGTACAAAGCAACAGGGGACATGCGGTGTCTGTCTTATATGACATTATTTCAATACGCAAAGAAACCGATGCCGGCCCGGAAGTTAATTTGTCATGGAATGGGACAGTAAATCCACCAACCATTAGCGGTGCATGGGATTATTAAGAAAATAATTCTAATAATCGAGTTATATATAATGAGGAGTATGTAAATGATTAGAAAAGTTGTAAATCCTAGTTTCCCATGCAAAATAATAGTCTTGAATATAAAAAATGCCCTTCATGGCTTAAAAGGTTTTCAAAGAAGAAATCATTATAATTCTACTTGCAAATATTGGAAAATTAATGAAGAACATCGGAATAACGACATTTTTAAATTTGTTGTAGGATTAGTTGATGGTTATGCTGAAACTGCATACGAAATAATAAATTGGTTTCCCACAAAAGAAAAACAGTATGTAGGCAGATATGAATTTAAGGGGTTAGAAAATATAAAAACTAAAGAATTCATTGGTTCTAATTTCCGTAAGCAAAGAAGTCTATGTATGGGACATTGGCAATGGGGTGGTTACTTAGTGGTTGAATTTAACGGTAAAGGAAAGTTTAAAATTTTAAAAGGACAAACAGATAGTCAATGGACAGATTGTTAATTCAAGGAGCCTGATATACTTTAAAAAATGAAAATAGATAATATATACATATGCCTTTAAATATTTTTAGATCCAAAAACTTTATCATTTGTTTTGACTATGCTGTTACCGCTAGAATTGACAGTTATAAAGAATATGTCCCACCATGTTATTTGTGTAAAAATATACTAAGAAATCAATATAATAACTATTGATTTTTACTGATAAATATCTTTCCGCATACGTAACCGTCAAACCAAGCGGAGAAAACCCATCATTTTGTAAAAAAGCAGAGAATAAAATTTTAAGATTTAAAAATATTCCAAGGAAGTAGTTTGTCCCAATCTTCGGGTGTTTGAGCATAAG
>Ga0123356_10002354_pt1 | contig 20296 bp, 12 predicted proteins | sample TergutEmb28metaG_2_FD_92546 | JGI IMG/M metagenome (GOLD analysis project Ga0123356, IMG submission 92546) | Embiratermes neotenicus P3 segment gut microbial communities from Petit-Saut dam, French Guiana - Emb289 P3 | ecosystem: Host-associated > Arthropoda: Insects > Digestive system > Gut ... | reverse complement strand
CCCCTCTTTTACCACGGAGGAATTCCGTTCTCTGCTGATACGGGTCAACTTCGAGCCTGACGGTATGCAACTCACCCCGCCCTCGTCCACCGCGCTCGACAGCATCGCCGCCCACATAAAGCAGAACGCGCATCGCCGCTTTGAGGTCCACGGGCACTCCTGCCCCGACGCCGGAGAACAAGGCAGCGCCCTGCGCTTCTCCGTCCAGCGCGTTGAAGCGATGGTGAACTACTTGCGGACAAACGGCGTGCCTACAGCAAACATCGTCACCATAATCAACCCCGTCCAATCCGGCATCACAGCGGAAAACTGTACACACGATAGGCGCGTAGACATCATGCTGATAGAAACCCGCCAAGTCGAAGCTAAACCCGAACCAAAACCGAAACCACAATCCGACCCAACCCCCGCCCCCGTTGTAGGGGCGACCCTTGCGGTCGCCCGTGACGTCGTTGCGCCAACCGTCCCCATCTCCGAAACTGCCGCTGCGCAAGACAAACAAGCCGTAGCGATTTACATGGCTGGTGAAGAACCGACAGGCGCCCGCGGTGTCCACAACATTATGGGCGGCGAACTCGCGCGAATCCTCAGCGAAAGCGACAGTTACCTCGCCGTAGACCGTACCGAAGCCATCCTCGACCAACTCGCCCGCGAACACACCTACCAACGCAGCGGTGCGGTGGATGACGAGCAGATAAAAGCCCTCGGAGAACAGTTGGGCGTCCAATACCTCTGCATTTCTGATATTAACGCCGTTGGCAAACGCTACTATCTTGACACACGTTTGGTGGATGTCGTTACCGCAGAAATCTTGCGCTCCGTCACCGCAACCAGCACCCTTAAAAACGCTAACGAGATGGCACGGATTGCGCGGGAAATTGCCCTCGAACTGTTAGAGGCGGACAAAACAAGAGCGCAACGCGCGAAGAGGAAGAAAATCTTCCGCTATACCGCAATAGGTTTAGATGTCTTGGGCGCGGGTGCGCTTGCTTATGGATATTACGAAAACAATAACGTGGTGAATTTTGTTAACGAAGAAGCCAAAGAGCCTGAAGCCGACAGGGCCGCGACACGTCGCAACGTCGGCTATATAGTTGGCGGGTCGCTTATTGCGAGCGGTGTAACCATCCACATATTCTTTTAGAACGGATTGAGGTACGAGATGACAAACAATAATAATTTACGAAACAAAACGTCAGTGCGTAGGGGCGTTGCGTGCAACGCCCTGTTTGGTGCGTTGATGTGCCTTATCGCGGCATCCCTTTTCACGACCTGTGAAAAAGTCCCCGATTACTGTAGCCGTGGAAACCGCTACGACCCCGATTATCAATTCTGCTTCGCCGGTTATGCATACACTCTGTGCAACGGTAAGAGCTATAATCCGCTAACCCAAGACTGCGATCTTGACAGAAACACCGTCGGTACAAGATGCTTAGATGCTACCATCGTCAAGTTAGGTACCCCCTGCGCCGGCTACACCCTATCGGTAGGCACTGCTCCGCCTGATGGCGGCAGGGTAACACGTACACCTGAAGAATCTAACTTTGCCGCTGACGATCCAGTCGTTTTGAGTGCGATAGCGGAGGATGGTTACACATTCGTTGGGTGGGCTGGGGCGTCAACGGCCACAGATGCTAATATAACAGTCACGATGGATAGTAATAAACCGTTAGTCGCCATCTTTAACCCCGCCAGCACCGTTGGCGCCGCTACACATACTCTCGTTACCAGCGCATTCCCGCAAAACGGTGGCAGTACCAACCTCCCGAATGCGACGAACCATGGTACTGGAACGCAGGTTTCAGTAACAGCTACACCTGCGCAGGGTTACACTTTCAGCGGATGGTCCGGGGCGTCTACGTTAGCGTCACCTACAGTTAACATTACGATGGATGACAGTAAAACGCTTGTCGCCATGTTTACACCCATCATGTACACGCTTAGAGTCAACGCGAGTCCTGAGAGCGGCGGCACAATATTTGTTAACGGTACCGCGTTAACGGGAGTTACGCCGCAAAACTCCGGGACACAGATTACTGCGCTTGCTCAGGCCGCGCATGGATATACTTTTACGGGTTGGTCGGGGGTGGCAGTTGGTATAGATAACCCTATGACAATTCACATAACAGAGAGCAACCAAACTCTAACTGCGAATTTCCAGCGGCAGAGTAGTGGTGGAGACACAGCTGTAGCACCCACTACCTACACTCTTACGGTCAACGCAGGAACAGGTGGTACAGTATCTCCCTCCGGCACATCAACACATAATACCAATGCGCAGATTTCCATAACGGCTACCGCAGCAAGTGGTTACGAGTTTAGTAACTGGACAGCGACTGGCGGCGGTAGTGTTGCCGATGCAAACAGCAGGACTACTATCGTTACTTTGACATCTAACGCAACGGTTACCGCTAACTTCCGTTATAGTAGCGGAACTCAGCCGCCAAATACGTACGTGCTTATGGTCAATCGGAATCCGACGGAGGGCGGTACGGTATTTGTTGAAAATGTTGAGTCTTTAGGAACTACATACCATGAGGCTGAAACACAAGTTAACATAAGGGCGGAAGCGGCGTTGGGGTATCGGTTTACAGGGTGGACAGGGGTAGCTACATCCACAAACGCTTCTCTGCCTCCGCTTAATATGCCGCGTGCCGATATTGAGTTGATCGCGAATTTTGAACACGTTGGCACACACACACTGACAATTCGCAGTGAGCCTCTTAACGCTGGTAAGATGTTTGTAAATAATGTTGAGTCAAATGGAATTACGACCCACACAGTCGGTGCGTTGGTTACCGTAAGGGCGGAGGCACTACAAGGTTATCGGTTTATTCGGTGGACGGGAGCGTCAACGGCTATAACCATATCCGTGACGGTTACAATGAGCAGTGCTAGGACGTTGACCGCCAATTTTGAAGAGTGGGCTGGAGAGAGTAGTTTTACAGATCCAAGAGATAATAAAGTTTACGCCATGGTAGAAATAGGTGGCATGATTTGGATGGCGGAGAATCTTAACCACTTACCCCTGCTTGGCGATAATTGTTGGTGCTACAATAATGAGCCTTCCAATTGCGAGATATACGGCAGATTGTATACTTGGGATGCTGCGAGAACCGCTTGTCCGGCTGGGTGGCGATTACCAACTAATGCAGATTGGAATAATTTGGTTACGTTTATTGGAACGAGTGCAGGCACGAAACTTAAATCAGAACCGCCGCGATGGAATGGAACTGACGACTACGGTTTTTTAGCCTTACCGGGTGGTAGCCGTAGTTCCACTAGTACTTTCGGCTCTGTTGGCGCGGATGGTCGCTGGTGGAGTGCTACGGAACATGATGCTAGTACTGTATGGCACCGATTTATGTTATCGAGCAACGACAACTTGCTTGAAGGCAATAGCAATAAGAGTTTCGCGTTCTCTGTTAGATGTGTTATGAATTGAAATGGAATAGCATTTTTAATTTATTGAAAAATGTGAGTGGATGGGTGATTTGCGATAATGGTGGCGGTAGTAAAACTATGAGAATCGTTAATTTTTTTACGAGTAATGATAGTTAGAACTCATAGGGGACAACGGCTATAAAGTACTTAAAGTATAATGATTGATAACGAATTTATAACTAAACGAAAAGGAGAATGTTAAAATGGAGATTTGGAGAATTCATTTAAAGCCTGATGCAAAAAAGGGTATTGACCCGCGTCAATTTTGTATAAACAATGGAATTGTCGGCGTTGGTTGGGGAATTTATGAGGCGACTCCAGTGTCGTGGGAAAAATATTTAGAGGTCGCAAAGGAGCTATATAAAGAAAGGTATGATAGCTGGTGGTATGCGATAGACATAATGAAAAACCGTATGCATATTGGGGATACTGTTTGGACTAGAGATAACAATGGGTATTACTTTTTGGGACGCATAACAGGAGATTGGTTCTATGATGCATCAAGTGAATGCTCTAACGCCGACATTATTAATGTCCGTAAATGTGAATGGTACGAAGTTGGGACAGTAGATAACGTGCCTGGGAAAATTGTAAACAGTTTTATACCACCGGCGACCGTTCAGCGTATAAATAATGACACCGTGAAAAGGTTTTCAAAACTAATTTATAATAAAAAAAGCAAGAATAATTTTTACGAGGTTGATGTATTATCAAATGAAAGTCTTTTTGATCTGTTATCATCTGATGACTGTGAGGATGCCTTGGCAATTTATCTGCAGGAAAAATATGGTTATTACCTAATTCCCAGCTCATGCAAAAGAGATACTATGGGTTACGAATATGTGCTGATTAACGCAAAAACCGGTAAAAGTGCGGTTGCCCAAGTCAAAAGTGGGAATGTACCCTTGAACATAGATGATTATTCCGAAAAAGAGATGGATGTATATTTATTTGCGACCAACGGAAAATATTATGGTACACCAAAAGAGAATGTTATAACAATAGACCCGGAAACAATTCGGAAATTTTTGTACGAGCAGACTCATTTGCTTTCTGCCAAAATGAAGGTTTGGGTCGAGATGACGCGATGATAAAGACAAAAGCGTTTTTTGCGTAAGTGCGTCTCATAGTCGCTACACCGCCCTGTGCTTGAATCGAGCGGGTTCCCCACCCCTGCCTCCTCCCTCCGTCCGCTTGTTTTTATTTATAAAATAATCAGCATATTCGGTCGCTCATAATGTATATTTAGCCACTATGTAGAGTTAGTTGCCCGAATCACCTTTATATTTCTGGAGCCGACAGTGTCTAAAAAAGAAAAAATTACGGTACAGGGAACTGCCGTTGCAGTTTTGACTCACAGGCAGGATGATTATATATCGCTGACGGACATGGCCAAGCATAAAAACGCGGAGATACCCGCTACCGTTATTTCCCATTGGCTGAGTACGCGATTTTCTATCAATTACATGGGATTGTGGGAAAAGATGAATAACCCGGATTTTAACCTCACGGGATTCCGTGAGGTTAAAATGTTGAGTGCGGAGCCGGGATTTGCTTTATCTCCCAAGCAGTGGATAGAGAGGACAAACGCCGTAGGTATTGTTTCTAAGGCTGGTCGGCATGGTGGCGGCACGTTTGCGCACAGGAATATAGCATTTGAGTTTGCTTCTTGGCTGAGTCCGGAGTTTAAGTATTATTTAATCAGCGAGTTTGACCGTCTTAAATCGGAAGAGATAAAGCAGCACTCTCTTGAGTGGAATCTTCAACGAGCCTTGTCAAAGATAAATTATCGGATACATACCGATGCGATAAAGGAGCAGATAATTCCTCAAAAAGTTACTCGTGCGCAGGCATCGTTGGCCTACGCTTCGGAGGCGGACTTGTTAAATGTCGCGTTGTTTGGTATGACGGCAGCGCAATGGAGGGCAAGCAATTCTGGTAAATCCGGCAATGTACGCGATTATGCTACTTTGGAGCAACTTGTTGTGTTGTCAAATATGGAGAGCATAAACGCTTTGCTAATCAGGCAGGGGCTTGCGCAGGGTGACCGGCTTATTCAACTTAATGCTACGGCGATAACACAGATGAAATCGCTTATCGGTGGTGAGTTAAAAAAGCGGTTAGGTTAAGCGGTACAGGTTGAAGCCGTCGATGAATGCCGCTACGCGAGCCATCGTTTCCCCCCAAAAAATAAAAAATCCCGGTCGCACGAGCTCCCGGGGACACGCCGCCCGGAGGCGGTGTGCGTTAATATCTATAATATAAAATATTTTTTTGCGAAAAGCAAGGCTTTTTGCAAAAAACTTAACCCCTGTCATTCCCCGCCCCTGCCTCGTCCGTCCGGACGATTGCGGTGAGCGTTATCCCACTCCCTACCGCACCACCACCGACCCCCGGAACACATCATTCCCCGCCCTGATTCTGTACAGGTACAGCCCCCGCGCTTTTACGGGGATCAGGATGTTTGTCTTTCCGTTTGCGGATACGCGCCTGACAAGCGACCCTTTGGCGTTGTAGATTTCTATCTGCGCCGATTGTGCTGATGCTGTCTGCGCGGATGGCAGCGCCGCCGGGATTGACAGGGATATGGCGTTTTTGCGGGCTGTTACTGTTGGGGATTTTTTGAGTTGTTTTACAGTTTCCGGTTTTGTGTTTATGTTGGCGACGTATGGTTTTTCCCACGGTTCCATGTGGGCTACCGCCGCCTGGTCGCGCGTGGCCCATGTTGCGTAGTTGCTGATTTGTCCGGATTGGGCGAATCCGCGTCTGGCCAGATTTTCCCATTGGTGGATTAGGTCGCCTTGTGTGTTGTAGACTGCGAGGCCGTAGGTGTTTAGCGCGGTGGCGGTGCCGTGCAGGGTGAATACGAGTTCGTAGGTTCCCGCGCTGTGGGTTCCGGGGGCGGGCCTGTAGGTGCAGGGGTTGCCGTCGCACGCGCTGATTGTGCCGTTTTGGTATTCGAATACTCCGTAGAAGAGGGCTTCCTGCGGCTGGGTCAGGTTGCCCGGGTCGCTTGTGTTGACCGGGCCGGTTATTATTCTTGCTTCGGTTTCTACTACCGTCAGGTACATGCGCAGGGTGTCGCCGTTTCTCAGTGTGTCGCCGAGCGGCATTCTTTCCCACAGCCTGTTGCTCAGCAGGTCGCGCTGGCCGAGGGCGAAGAAGCGCCGGCCCTGGCGCTCGCTTGACTGTGTTGAGTTGCTGACGGAGGCGCTGATGTTGTAGATGCCGGGGTCGGTGTACCGTGCCGACGCTATCAGCCGGGATGATGTAATATTCGTCCCGCCGCCGAAGTCTACGTCAAACCCGTTTGGGCTGATGTTTTGGCTTGCGGTCAGGTCGATTGTTACGCTGGCCGGTACCCGCCCGCTTGTCGCCGAGAGGTTGTACAGGAGCTGCGGTTCGGGGGCTGGCCCTTGGTTTGTCATTATTACGAAATCGTCGTAAGTGATGAACATGTCTGCGCTTGGCGCCCAAGACGGGTCGCTTCCGCCGAAGAAGGTTGATATGTAGAATTCGGTGATTTTAAGGGTGTCTGTGTGCCTGATGAGGATGTTGTTCCGCTCCATCGACAGTTCGCCGTCGAACCAGCTGCGGATTGTTCCGTTTGCGATTCCCGGGGTGTTCATGATGATTTGGGTGTTTACGCGGTGCCATTTTCCGGGGATGAAGCGCTTTTCCGGCGCCGATTTGTCGAAGACGAGGTCTTCGCCGTAGCCCTGGTTGGTGACGTAGTACATGTATTGGGTCGCCACGCCCTCGTTGCGCCACATTATTCTTGCGCTCCAGCCGTTGTAGCCGTTGGCGTCGTTGCCGCCGGTTATGCACTGGTTGCCGCAGAGGCCGGGCAGTTTGCCGCCTCTCACGAAGTCGAAGCCGTCGTCGAATTTGACCCAGTAGCTTGCCCACGCGGTGTCTGCCGCCTTGCCGCTGGGGAAGCGGGCCTTGATTTGGATGGCGGAGGCGGATCCTATCATTCCTTCCTTATATAGCACCCGCAGGGCGTTGCCGCGTCCTGCCCTGCCGGGGACGACCTCTGCCCACCCGCTGTCTATCCCCCCGCTGTACCAGGTTGCGCCGGGAAAATCGGCCTGCGCCATGGCTCTGGTGTAGGTGCCCAAGGGGTGGTTGTCGAACCCCACGTTGAAGATTACTTCGGCGCCAACGAGCGCGGGGACGGCGGCCAGGGCGGCCAGAATTGCGATGGTTTTGGTATGGATAGCCATTTTTGGGGCTCCTTTGTATGTATTATCAATATAATGTATATCTGAAAAGAATTACAAAAAAATTTACATTCTTGCTACGCTAATGATTTATATTAATCTAATTGCCATGAATGGTGTGTGTTTTTACCGTAAATACCCTATAGGGGGGTAGGTAATATGCCGACGGATAGCTTGTTTGCTCGAAAGACGTTTTCTACGCGCCTGCTCTACGTGCTGGTGCTGTTTGTGTTTTTGGCGTTTGGGCTGCTGGTTTTTGTGAGCTATCTCCAGACCGCTAATGTCAAAAGCAATCAAATGAGCGCTGTTGCCGCGGTAGACAGCTACTACCAGAATCTGCAGTACATAAAATGGTTCCTCATTACCATGGTCGTACTTATGGCGTCGGCGCTTAGCGCCGCCATCGTGCGCATTGTAAAGGAGAGGAACTCGGCTATTGAGGAAAAAGGCGCGCTTGCCAGCCTGAGTAACATACTGAACGGGCTCGACGTGATGATTTACGTTACCGAGCCGGGTACCGGCAAAATCCTCTTCATGAACGAATGCATGCAGCACCACTACAATATTGAGGGCGACTGCGTGGGGCAGTACTGCTACAAGGTTTTGCAGTCGGGCTTGGACGATAGGTGCGATTTCTGCCCTTGCCATAAATTGGACGAGAACCCCAACGTAACTATTACCTGGGAAGAGCGCAGCACCCTCACGGGCCGCACCTACCAGAACGTCGACAGGTACATAGACTGGCCAAACGGGAAGAAGGTCCACATCCAGCAGTCCGTAGACATGACCGAGCTGGTAGCCGCGAAGGAAACCGCGGAGCAGAGCAGCCGCTACAAGAGCGCCTTCCTCGCCAACATGAGCCACGAGATACGCACCCCCATGAACGCGATTCTGGGCATCGCCGAGATCCAGCTGCGGGACGGGGACCTTACGCCCTCGGTGGAAGACGCGTTCGGGAAAATATATGAGTCCGGCGACATGCTGATAAGCATCATCAACGACATACTCGACCTCTCCAAGATAGAAGCCGGCAAGTTAGAGATGCACCCGGTCAAGTACGACATCCCGAGCCTTATCAACGACACCGCGCAGTTGAACCGCCTGCGCTACGACAGCAAGCCGCTCCTGTTTACCGTCTCGGTAGACGAAAACACGCCGTTAGAGCTGCTGGGCGACGAGCTGCGCATCAAGCAGGTGCTTAACAACGTACTCTCCAACGCGTTCAAATATACCGACCACGGCAGCATCGAATTCCTGGTCTCCTGCGAGCCGGATCCGAACGGCGCGAAAGACGACGACGTGCTGGCCGTCTTCAGCGTGAAGGACACGGGGCAGGGTATGACCGAAGACCAGATCTTCACACTCTTCGACGAGTACACGCGCTTCAACGCCGGAGCCAACCGCACCACCATAGGCGCGGGCCTGGGTATGAGCATTACCAAGCGCCTTGTCAACATGATGAACGGCAAGATCGACGTCAAGAGCGAGCCGAACAAGGGCACAACGTTCACCGTGTGCATCCCGCAGAAGCGCATAGGCGACGACGTGTGCGGCGCCGGGCTGGCCGACAAGCTGCGCAACTTCCGCTTCCAAAGCATGTCGCTCGTAAAAAGAACGCAGTTCCTGCGCGAATACATGCCCTACGGCAGCGTGCTCGTGGTAGACGACGTAGAATCGAACGTATACGTGGCAAAAGGGATGATGGTGGCCTACGGGCTGAACATAGACACCGCCTCCAGCGGGTTTGAGGCCATCGAAAAGGTCAAGAGCGGCAAGGTGTACGACATAATCTTCATGGACCACATGATGCCCAAGATGGACGGCATAGAGGCGACCAAAATCCTCCGCGACATGGGGTACAAGCACAGCATAGTAGCGCTTACCGCCAACGCGCTCATCGGGCGGGAGGAGATGTTCCTGCGCAACGGCTTCGACGGCTTTATCCCCAAGCCGTTAGACTCGCGCGAACTTAACGTCGTGCTGAACGACCACATTCGCAACAAGAAACCGCCGGAGGTGGTGGCGGCCGCGCGGGTGGCGCAGCGCGAAAGAGATCTGAAAACCACGGCGCCCGCGGCGCAGGACTCGGAAAAGGCAGCCGAGTTGATATCGCTTGTGGTTCGGGACGCGGAAAATGCCATAGCCACGCTGGAGAAACTGAACGCCGAGATACACGCCCTCGACGACGAAAGAATGGAACTCTACATCACCGCCGTCCACGGCATGAAGAGCGCCCTCGCCAACATCGGCGAAAAGACGCTCTCCGGAGCCGCCGCCAGATTGGAACAGGCGGGCAAAAGCCGGAACACCGCCGTAATGTCAAACGAAACCCGGACATTCATGGACGCGGTCAAGTCCCTCATCGCAAAGTTCAAACCGCCGGAAAAATCCAACGACGAGGAAATATCGGCCGAAGACAAGACCTACCTGCTCGAAAAACTACAGGCAGTAAAAACAGCATGCAAAGCCCTCGACAACGCCACCGCAAACGCGGCCCTGACCGACCTGAAACAGAAAATCTGGCCAAGCCGCATAACCAAAGTTCTGGGCGACATAACAGTACACCTCCTCCACAGCTCCTTCGACGAGGCCGCGGAGGCCGCGGGGAATATCAAGGCGTAGGGGCGCGATTCATCGCGCCCATCCTGCCAAAACAATAAAGATTTTTATTTAAAACAATTATTTTCACCCCCACCCCGCCCCTTCAATTATATTGTATATACGTACACCCGAACTTCCAAACCAGGAGATACACGAATGTCAACAGAACAAAAAGAAAAAGAGAAGTCAACCCCGATAGGCGACGTCCGCCACGACGTAACGCTCCTGACCGACTACGACATCTACCTTTTCAAGCAGGGGAGCCACTCCCGCCTCTTCGAGAAGCTCGGCGCGCATTTGGCCACATCCCCCGGTAAGGAGAAGGGGACGCTGTTTTCCGTTTGGGCTCCCAACGCCAAGTACGTAGCGGTAGTGGGCGATTTCAACGAATGGGACAACGGCCGCCACCCGCTCAAGGCCCGCCAGGACGATTCCGGCATCTGGGAGGGGTTCATCCCGGGGCTTAAGCAGGGGACACTGTACAAGTTCCATATAGACTCGAACACCGGCAAGTACAAGGTAAACAAGGGCGACCCGTTCGCCGTATTTTGGGAGCAGCCCCCCGCCACGTCGCCGGTGGTGTGGGATTTGGACTACAAGTGGGGCGACAGCCAGTGGATGAAGACGCGCAAGGCCAAGAACAGCCTGAACGCGCCGATGTCGATCTACGAGATACACATAGGGTCTTGGCGCCGCAAGGGCGACGACGGGCAGGATTTTCTGACTTACCGGGAGCTGGCGGTGGAGCTGGCCGAGTACTGCAAGTCGCTCGGATTCACGCACGTGGAGTTTTTGCCGGTGATGGAGCACCCGTTCGGCGGGTCTTGGGGGTACCAGACTTGCGGGTATTTCGCCCCGACGAGCCGGTTCGGGACGCCGCAGGATTTTATGTACTTGGTTGACTACTTGCACCAGAATGATATAGGGGTGATCCTCGACTGGGTGCCCTCGCACTTTCCGGGGGACGAGCACGGGCTGGTTTATTACGATGGGACTTGCCTGTTCGAGCACGCCGACCCCAAGAAGGGGTTCCACCCGGACTGGAAGAGTTACATCTTCAACTACGGGCGCAACGAGGTTCGGGCATTTTTGCTAAGCAGCGCGATTTTCTGGTTGGACCGGTACCATGCCGACGCCATTCGGGTTGATGCCGTGGCGTCGATGCTTTATTTGGACTACTCGCGCAAGGATGGCGAGTGGATCCCCAACAAGCACGGCGGGCGCGAAAATCTGGAGGCTATCGAATTCCTCAAGAACATGAACGAGGAGATTTACAAGGCATTTCCGGATGTGCAGACTATCGCCGAGGAGTCTACCGCGTGGCCGATGGTGTCGAGGCCGGCGTATGTGGGGGGCCTTGGCTTCGGGATGAAGTGGAATATGGGGTGGATGCACGATACGCTTGTTTACATGAGCAAGGATCCCGTCTACCGTAAGTATCACCACAGCGAGTTGACGTTCAGCATGCTGTACGCGTTTACGGAGAATTATGTTCTTCCGCTGTCGCACGACGAGGTTGTCCACGGCAAGAATTCGCTTGTCAACAAGATGCCGGGGGATGACTGGAGGAGGCTGGCGAATCTTCGTTTGCTGTTGAGTTATCAGTTTAATCATCCCGGCAAGAAGCTGCTGTTCATGGGCGGCGAGTTCGCGCAGTTTGTTGAGTGGAACCACGACCGCAGTTTGAACTGGGAGCTTACGCAGTGGGAGCGGCATAATGGGATTCAGTTGATGGTTGGGGACTTGAACCGCATTTACCGCAGGGAGCCTGCGCTGCACTATTATGATTTCGACCCCAAGGGTTTTGAGTGGATAGACTGCAACGACTGGGAGCAGAGCATCCTTGGCTTTATCAGGAAGGGGCCGGGTGATTATGACCGTATGCTGATTGTGCTGAACTTCACGCCGGAGCCGCGCAAGGGTTACAGGGTTGGCGTTCCAGTTGCCGGATTTTGGGCGGAGATTTTCAACAGCGACGCGAAGGAGTACGGCGGAAGCGGCATAGGTAATTCCGGCGGCATGGATACGGAGGAGCGCGCCTGGCACGGCCACGACCAGTCGCTTATGTTGACGCTGCCGCCTCTTGGCGCAGTGTTGTTCAAAGTTAGAGAGCCGGAGAAGGTTGTTGTTGATGATGATGTTGACAATAAAAAATAACGTATTGTAGGGGCGGCAACCTGCCGCCAGCTTTTACGTTTGTCGGAACGATATATGTATCAACACAATAAAAACATTTAGACGAAGAGGGGGCGGGGTGAAGAATCAACAGGTCAATGTTAGAACGGATGACGAAGTCGTAGGTCTGTTTTACGGCGGATTTGTAATCATCGGCATGTCTGTGGGCACGTTCGTGGGCTTCCTGATTGGCGGCGGGCGCGAGGAGTTTCTGTCGACCGGCTGGGTTGAAACGCTGATAGGCACGGTTACCGGGCTGCTGCTCGGTGTGGGGGTTGGGCTGATAAGCCACGGGATTTTTGTTTATAAGAGCAGGAAGGGCACGTACAAATTGTAGGCTTTGCTTCGAAATCAATCACAGGCGGCCGGAGACGGCCGCTTTCACAAAACGTATGGGGGTAGGGTATGATCAGGAGTAAGATTGCGTTGCTGGTTATGTTGGCGGCAATGGCGGTTGGTATTGTTGCGGCAGTACCGTGCGTTGGGTCGTTTGTTTACGCGCAGCCTGCCGATGGCGGGCTTAAGGATGTTTATGCCAACTATTTCAGGATAGGAACATGCTATCAGTGGCGGAATAACGGCTTGACCGATGCGACATACCGGAACACGGTCCTTCGAGAGTTTAACAGCGTTACGCATGAAGACGACCTCAAGCCTTACGCCACGATGGTGCAGGCCGGGTCGACCGATAACAATATTCAGGTTACGCTCAACGCCGGTGCAAGGCAGATCATGGCGTTCTGCACTACCAACAACATCGGGCTCAGGGGGCACGCGCTCGTGTGGCACCAGCAGACGCCCAACTGGTTCTTCTGGGCGAATATGCAGAGCGGCAACTCGTCGGCCCGGGCAAGCGTGGCTACCATGAACCAGCGCATGGAGAGCTACATAAAGAATCTTTTGGAACTCATAAAGCGGGATTTTCCCTCTTTGAACCTGTATGCCTACGATGTGGTCAACGAGATATTCCGCGACAACGGCACGGCCAGAGAGGCGGGCGGGCTGGGGAATAACGCTACCGAGCAGAACGGCACCGACCAGTCTCCGTGGGTTCAGATATACGGCAATAACTCGTTCGCCGACAGCGCGTTCGTCTACGCCCGCAGGCACGGTGCCACAACTTTTCCCAATATGAAGCTTTTCTACAACGACTTTAACGAGTACCACCCCGACGGCAAGAGAGAGGCCATGTACACTATGGCGATGAGACTCGGCCCCGCCGGCAGAAACGTGATGGACGGCATAGGCATGCAGTCGCATCTGTCAACGAGCTGGCCCGACATGGCTACCTACAAATCCGCGCTTACCAGATTCATAGCGACCGGTCTCGAAATCCACGTAACGGAGCTCGACATCACCATAGAGAGCGGGTCTAACGAGACCAGACAGGCGGAGATTTACGCGGAGGTGTTCAAGGCCCTGAAAGAGGCGAGAGAAGACGGCGCGAATATAACGTCTGTGTCTGTATGGGGCGTTACCGACGACAGAAGCTGGCGCGCGGACAGGAACCCACTGCTGTTCAACAACAGCTTCGCGAAGAAGCCGGCGTACAACTCGGTCGCGGCGCTCGTCCCTGAGGCGCACTGGGGCGACGGGAAAAATCCGACCCTGACCCCGCCCGATCCTGATGCTGTGGTGCCGGACGCAAACGGGTTCTTCTTCTACCACGACTTTGAGAATAACACGACGCAGGGCTGGGTGAGGCGCGGCGATGTTACTGTTGAAAATACGACCGCGCAGAAGAACAGCGGCTCGAGGGCGCTCTTCGTAAACGGCCGCACCCAAAACTGGAACGGCGCAATACTCCCGCTGAACGACCGCGCATTTAAATCCGGTACAGAATACAGCTTTAGCGTTATGGCGATGTCGCAGACGGCGGGAACCATGAGCCTCTCGCTGCAGTACAATGACGTCTCCGGCACGGAGTCCTACGACAACATAGGCTCCGCGGTAGCCACGGCGGGCCAGTGGGTGCAGATCTCGAATACAAGCTATCAGCTCCCCGCCGGTACCAACTTCTCAATATACGTAGAGATGGACGCCGCCAACGCAAGCTTCTACTTCGACGACGCGATGGGCGGAGTGAAGGGCGCTACCATTAATCCCGACGGCACGCCGGGAGACATCACCGCGTCGGTGCAGGCAGGAAGGAACGCCGCGTGCGCGTCCGCCGCGCAGCTTGTGACTGTAAGGGGCAGGACGCTTAACGTCAACGCTCATAGCGACTCGAAAGTCAAAATCAGAGTCGTGAACCTGACGGGCAAGACGATCGCGAACTTCGCCGCGCGCGGCGGCGCGAACGTGTCACTGCGCAAAATTCCGGCCGGCGTCTACATCGTAGAAACGAGGATAGACGGGCGAAAGACGACAACGCCGGTAGTGCTGAGGTAGCGGCGATGAAACGTCTTGGCCTGAGATACACGATACTACTCGCACGCGTTCAAGCAGAAGAATCTTCCTAACGGTTTTTACGTGGTGAGGATGCAAAACGGCAATATCGTTGAGCAGTCGAGAGTGGTTGTGTCAAGGTAAGGCATTGCTATTGGATGGCAGGATTTGCAGGTTAACCAAAAGGGGTGCTTTCGGGCGCCCCTTTTATTGCAATGAAGGGGGATGTATATGATAAGGAAGAAGATTGCGCTGATGGTTATGCTGTCGGCGATGGCTGTTGGTATTATTGCGGCGTTGCCGTGCGCGGGGTCGTTTGTCTACGCGCAGCCTGCCGGCGGCGGGCTCAAGGATGTGTACGCCAAACATTTTATGATAGGGACAGCCTGGCAGTGGCGGGTCAGCGGTATGACCAACACCACGTATCGGAGCACCCTCATAAGGGAGTTTAACAGCCTTACGCACGAAGACGATCTGAAGCCCTACGCGACGATGGTGCGGGCCGGATCGACCAACACCAATATCAACGTCCAGCTCAACAGCAACGCGCGGCAGGTCATGCAGTTCTGCGTAGACAACAACATCGGGCTCAGAGGGCACGCGTTTGTATGGCACCAGCAGACGCCCAACTGGTTTTTCTACGCAGACATGCAGAGCGGCAACCAAAACAGCCTTGCGACCGCCGCGGTTATGAATCAGCGCATGGAGAGCTACATAAAGAATCTGTTGGAGCTCATAAAGCGGGATTTTCCCACTTTGAACCTTTACGCCTACGACGTGGTCAACGAGATTTTTTTGGATAACGGCAACGCAAGAGCCGGCGGCGGGGTTGGAGCTGCTACATCCAACAACGGCACCGACCAGTCTCCGTGGGTGCAGATATACAGCGATAACAGGTTCGCCGACACCGCGTTTGTTTACGCCCGCAGGCACGGCGCGACCACGTTCCCGAATATGAAATTGTTTTACAACGATTTCAACGAATACGCTGCCGGCAAGAGGCAGTCTATGGTCACAATGGCCAACAGGCTCGGCCCAAGCGGCAGGGGCGTGATGGACGGCATAGGCATGCAGTCGCACCTGTCGGTAGATTATCCGGGGCCGACAAACGAATACCGTACGGCGCTCACCGCGTTTAGAGGGACAGGTATGGAAATTCACGTAACAGAGCTTGACGTTACGCTATACTGCCACAGCAGCCAAACGAGCTGGTGTAATGTAAATTTCGCGCCGAACCCGGTTCCGGCTCCGACGCGAACCCAGTTGGCTACCCAGGGAGGGCGCTACGCTGCCATATTCCGGGAGCTTCTGAGCGCGAAGAACGCCGGCGCAAACATAACGTCGGTCACCGTTTGGGGCGTTACAGACGACCGCAGCTGGCGCGAGTGGGGAAGCCCCCTGCTGTTCAATTCAAGCTTCGCGAGAAAACCGGCCTACGACTCGCTCGTAGCAATCGTCCCCCAAAGCGACTGGGGCGGCGGCACCATGTCGGTGTCGGCAGTAAATAACGCGGCTCGCACGCACACCCCGCTCGTAACCGTAAAAGGCAGAACGCTGAACATCAACGCCGCGGCAGGCGCAGACGTTAAAATAAGAATCGTGAGCTTGACAGGCAAGACTGTCGCTAACTTCGATACAAGAGGCGGCAGCGCCGTCTCACTGCGCAAACTCCCCGCCGGCGCGTACATAGCAGAGGCGAGGATAGACGGGCGGAGAGCGACATCGTCGGTGGTACTGAAGTAATTGTTTGGGTGTGTTGATGCCGGGGGCATCGCAAACAAAAAATCTAACAAAAAGGGGATGAGTTATGGCGTTTTGTGCTAATTGTGGTGTGTCGATTGACGGAGCGGTAAAGTTTTGCGAGAAGTGCGGCGCGTCGGCCGCGGCGGATGTTCCGGCAAGCGCGCCGGCCGCTGTGTTCAGTCAAAACAGTTCGGCTCAGGCAGTCCAGGATCCGTCGCTGTGGGAGTGTTTTATGGATTGCTTGAAAAATAAATTCGCGACGTTTGAGGGCAGGGCGAGGAGGAGAGAGTACTGGGCCTTCTATCTGTTTAACGTGATTATATGTATGGTCCCGTTCATAGGAACTCTTATCGGACTTGTGCTTATGATACCGTATCTCGCCGTTACGGTCAGAAGGATGCACGATATCGGCAAAAGCGGATATTCGTTGTTAGGTCTTATGGGTGTATGGGCCGTTTCGTGCATTGGTATAGGCTTTTCGATGTTTGCCGATATGCTTATGCTTATCATACCGTGCATATTAGTGGCTATGGGGGCCGGGGTCATGTTTCTCATTTGGACGGTTAAGGACAGTCAGCCAGGTGAGAATCAATACGGCCAAAATCCCAAAGGCGTAAACAATTAACAGGCATGTATGGTACGATTTGTATAAAGATAAGTAAAACTGAAAGCGCCCCACAGCGGGCGCTTTTACTTCCAGTCGTTGCTTGCCGGCGGTGTGATATTTTTGGTTGTGCTGAAGGTAAAGTCATTTTTCCCGCACGTTAATTTAATTTTGCTGTCGCTGATGTCGATTGATACATCATCATTAATACCCTGATCAACACCTTTATTTTTATTGATATGGATCGACGCCAGCGTAATCGCCTTTTCCAGTCCGTCCCCGCGCCGGTAATTCCAAACCTCGTCCGGCTGTGCGAGGCGGTAGGATTCATCATATATCGACTCGTCCGCGAAAGTTGATGATGTCAAATGCTTGTACGCGTCGTCAAGCGCCATATCCTTAACTCCGTCAACGCAAACAGGGTTCCTCTCAACCGCCGCCTTTAAAAACGGTTTCCAGGGTGATGTTGATAAATCCCTGAATGCCATAAAGGCCAAATCGACCGTTTCATTATCTTTACGCTGGCTCATAAGAACGTCTCTCGCGTCCTGCGCTGATTTCACACCGTCAAGGCTTACGGGTGCTGCTGCCGGCATCCACACCTTTTGTTGACTGTCCGGCATCATTGGTACTGTCTTGCAGAATTTTACGAGGTCGTTGATTATGTACGCGCTGTTGACGGGGCCGTCGTCGAGTTGTGATTTTAGTTTATTGACAGCGTCGGCGTCATCAACACAAATTTTGTTTTCACGGAAAAACTTTTCTAATTGCCCCATGTCAAATCGATTTGGCCTTGGCTCGGTATAAAACTCATCGTCATCAATATCATGCAGCAGGTTAGTCTGCGTTTCGTCTCCTATGCGCAGTTTGCTCGAATGTTCGTAGCTGTAGACTTTTTCCGCCTCAACATAAAGTGTTCGGCCCCGGCAGGTGTGGGATATTTGGAAATGTTTTTGCAGGGAGCTTTTGTGCCTTAAAAAACTCGCGAGGGTTTCGTAGGTGATATCGGTTGATAAAAATCTTGTCAGTTTATCCATCATCTGTTCGTAGCGGGATTTGTCGATCGTTGACTGCGGGTACAGGGTGTGGATGTACCCGGTGTTGTCTGTGACTATCGTTACCTTTTCGTTTTCTAACGCGCGGCGCGCTTTGGCCGACAGTTCCGTTCCGTTGTACCACATATTTTTGGTGACTATGCGGCGGTTGTTGGAGACTATGCCTTCGCCGATGTCGAAGAAATTTTGGGAGTGGAGCGGCGTCGCCAGCAGGAAAATTTTATCTAACGGGATATCGGCGATAGCGAACGCCGCCGATGCGTACAGCGCGGCCATGGAGACGCACTCTCCCGCGCCGCCCGAGTACCCCTCCCTGTACTTGAACGCCTCCATCGCTTCGAACGTTTCGGTTTTCCAGTAGGGTATGACGTTTGGCGGGTGCTTGTCGAGCCCGAAGTGCCGGCGGATGTCTATATCAAAATAGTATTTGTCTCCCTCGTACCCGAATAGGGCGTTGCTTTTTGAGAGTATGCTTTCGTCCACAAACTCCGAAAACCGCGCGAGCTCCCGCTCCTTGATCGTCAATCCCCAGGTGTCAAGGTCGAGATTAAACGCGAAGTGGTCCATGATGTACTGCTTAAGCCGTTGTATCCGTTTGACCTCGTTACTCTTGGGCGACATTTTCGTGAACCACGGGTCGTCCCTCCACCTCCACAGCCGCGGCGACATTATGTTTGCGAGGACCAGAGAGTACATGAGGTTTGGGAATATGAAGATTTCCATGTCCGCCAGCGTGGCGGCGGCGGAGTATTTTTCTACAGATCCGGGGTTGTTTGGGTTGTACATGGCAGTTACCTCTTTGCGTGCGTGCCCGGTTTTGCTGCGGCCGGCCTGCGCGTTTTTTTATCTATTACGTTATTAATATAATATTATTACGAAAAAAAACAAAATAATGCTTGCGTTTTCGAGGCGCCTCAAAATATATTCTTGTTCCAGAATCGTTTTTTTTCAGAGTTGCCCCGCGGTTTTGGACATGGTATATTTGCGGGTGGATTGATTTTTTTCGAAAATAATTACCGAAAAATTGTAACAAAACTCATTTATTGATATTCTAATTCTGTTATTATGTTTATGTTATTCACTATTATAAGGGAAAGGCGGTAGGGTATGGGTGTGTCTGTGCGTAGTTTTGTCGGTTTGTTTTTGGTTATGGTTTTTTCGGTTGTGGTGCTGGTCGGTTGCGATGACAACGGCGGCAACGGGCCCACGGGCGGCGGGGATAATGGGGGGACTACAGGCGGCAACCTTGTTCTCGGCGCGAATCAGGCGTGGGTGGAGTGCGACATCAGATCTATTGTCGGGGATGATATCGCCGATGGCGTTAACGATGAGTACGGTGATTTTGGGGACGGTTTCGGCCTTGATCTTGATATTGATGATGTTTGTGTAGGCGTTATTTTCAGGCCAAACGGCGAAGTAGTGTCGGCCGTGACAATAAATGACCCGGTTTTCCCCGGACTGCTTGAGCTGGCGGCTATGATATTTGAAGTAGACTATACCAATGAAAACTGGGCGGGCGTAGTGGCCGGCACGTGGAAGGTGAACGGAAACCAGTTGACAATTACAGATCCTGACGGCGACGCGGAAACCGTCAATTTCAAGGTGACCGGCGGCAATTCGCTGGAGATCTATGATGATTACGAATCGGTAGTCCTTACAAGGCAGAACAATGTAAGAGTTCTGATACTTCCGATCGAAGATCTCGATGATGTTGATATTCCGATGCTTAAGGCGCCTGAAAGCGCTAAGAGCGTGAAGATCCCCCTGGCTTTGCTGAAGCAGGTCAGCAATAAGATGCTCCAGGGCGGGAAAAACTAGTTGTAAACACCACGGTTACTTTGTATTTCGGGGGTGGGCTACTGGCTCGCCCCTGTTTTTTGGCCATTTGGACGGTTTTTGGTTGCACTGGTAAAAAAATACAATTTTTGTTTAGGATTGCGACAGCGTCGCGATATATATTGGTAAATTCGGCAGTGTAAATCTTTTTCTGTAAATTCTATCTTTCCGTTATTCTTTTTTATTCCAGTCCTTCACGACCCCCTAGGGGGTCGTGAACATAAAAT
>Ga0123356_10002353_pt1 | contig 20297 bp, 16 predicted proteins | sample TergutEmb28metaG_2_FD_92546 | JGI IMG/M metagenome (GOLD analysis project Ga0123356, IMG submission 92546) | Embiratermes neotenicus P3 segment gut microbial communities from Petit-Saut dam, French Guiana - Emb289 P3 | ecosystem: Host-associated > Arthropoda: Insects > Digestive system > Gut ... | reverse complement strand
TTTGCCGCTGGCCGTTTATGCTCTGCATAGTGAATATCCTACCATAATACTGAAGAAAGGTCAAGTACGAAATACCGTGTTTTACTTCATCCTTAATCGGTGCCAGGGATTCATGCCAAGGCGGATGACAAAATATAACCAGGCAAAACCAAATCCGGCAAGATGGGTAAGATGCGCTACGCCGCTGTTGCGGGCAAATATCGAAGAAAACAATTCAATGGCGGTAAAGCCAAGCACCATTACCGGCGCGCGCAGGGGCAGTATCCCCCAAATGTGGATTATCGAGGTGGGATACAGCACTGCGTAGGCAAGTTCAACCGCAAAAATTGCGCCGGATGCGCCCATTAGTATGACCCTGGGTGAACCGGTAAAATAATACACCACAAATGAAAATATCCCCGCCAGCGTACCGGTCACAAAATAAAACAACAGAAATTCCTTGCTGCCCATGTATCGCTCAACATGAGTGCCGAAAATAAATAAGGCAAGCATATTAAACAGAATGTGACTGGTGCCGCCGTGGACAAACATATAGGTGACAAATGACCATATCCAGCCTTTTGTTACAACCAGCTCTGGAATCATGGACAGGTAATAGGTTAGCTCTCGCCGGAAACCCAGAAAATACATCAGTGCGAAAATGAAAATGTTAATACCGATAATCCAAAACACGGTACCATTATATTGATAGCGGAATGGCTGTCTGAGAGTACTCATAGTTTAAGCATAAAGGTTGGTGTTGAAAGTGTCCAGTATTGTGCGGTAATCCGCGATGGTTTCTGCATGAACTGCCTGTTCCCGCACCGCGGCGCCGCCCTTGAGCCCTTTGGTATAGGCGCAGAATTGTTTGCGCATTTCAAGGCAGGCGGTGTGTTCGCCGATATCCGCGGCCAATAGTTCCAAATGGCGGAATGCGGCGGCCATTCGGGCGGTAAAGGAAACGGGTTCCCATGCGCCGTTTTCCAGCAAGGCGCGAGCGGCGGAAAAAATAAACGGATTACCCATTGCGCCGCGGGCAAACATGAGCGCCGCGCAGCCGGTTTCCTGTAACATCCGCTGCGCGTCCTCCGGCGTGTACAGATCGCCGGAACCGGTAACCGGCACCGAAAGCCGCGATGTTAGGTCTGCTATGTGCGACCAGTCGCTTTTGCCGCTGTAGTTTTGGGCGCGGGTGCGCGGGTGCAGGGTTATCATTGCCGCGCCGGATTCCACGGCAATGCGGGCGCACTCGGCGTAATTGATCGAGCCAAGGTCCCAGCCGGATCGCATTTTTATCGTTACCGGTACATTGCCCAAAGCCTCGCGGGAAGCCTTAACCGCCGCTGCGACTATGCTGCCCAGTCTGGCGGGATCTTTCATCAGCGCCGATCCTGCGCCGTTTTTTACCACCTTTGGCACCGGACAGCCGGCGTTGATGTCTACTGCATCAGGCTTGAGCGGGGCCAATACCAGCGCCGCCTTGTATATCGCTTCCGGATCGCCGGCGAACAGTTGAATCGCATAACGCCGCTCGTTTGAGGCGCGGCTTACCAGGCTGACCGCGGCAGGAGCGGCCTTGCCGTTGCCCAAACCGTAGTGGGCTGGGTTGCGGTACAGCGCCTCGGCGGAAACAAGTTCGGTAAAAGAAAAATGCGCACCCTGCTCAATGCACAGCGAGCGGAAGCTCCGGTCGGAATACCCTGCCACCGGCGCGAGAAACAGATTGCCTTCCAGTGCAAGGGAACCAATGGTCACAGGGCGATATAAATTCATAATGTATTGAGCGTCCATTTATGGGATGATGAATCGCCAAGGGAGATGCGAATGTCTCCGCTGATACTGTCAATTTCGATGTTCGACACATTAAGGCGCAGCTTTATAGTTAATGTCGTGCGAACAGGATTCCAGCCCTTTTTTAATCCCAGATTAATATCTTGCGCAGTCAAATCAATGGTCTCAGCAGTCACGTTGAACATATAATCCGTAAGGAAATCATCAATGGGAATATCGGTCAGGGGATAGGTGGATTGAGAGCCTTGGGCTGTTATGGCAGTATCTTTGTCAATATATATATAACTGACTGTTTCGCTGGTAATTTCCAAAGACATTGAAAAAATATTCAAAATGGATTTTATGTTTTCTCTGGTCAGTATAGTATAATCGATACTGTCTGTTGTTACCAAATACAACAGGGCTATATGTGCGTCATTACGACTTATATTGAAGTTGGAATAAAATCCATTCAAAGCCGCAAGCTGGGCATTATCGACGTTAAGCGGTATCAGGGCGGCGTCAGCAGGATTCTCGATGATATAGTTGATCCGCCCGTTTCTGATGTTTCCGGTTCCGCCCAATCCCCCATCGGATATATCTAAATCGTTATTATATTGGTCGTATGTAATAATACTGCTGAAAATATTATCTGTATTTGTGCTTCGCGTATACACCTGATCGGACAAAATAAGAATCGCCATTGAGCCATCCACGGCGCCGGTATTGGTATCGGCGGGACAGGCTGCCAGAACAACGATGGTTGTCAGCGTTGCCAATAATGTTTTTGATTTCATGGCTATATTAATCGTAATATGGGACTATGGTGATGTCAATAGCCGGTTTTTATGATATACTATAAGCCTATGAGTAAAGACAAAACAAAAAAAAGAAAGCCGGCAAGATTCCTTTTGATGCTGCTGTGCATCTTTATCGTTATATCAATTGCCTGGGTCTCTTTTGCTTTGATTGGCAGGATCAAGGCCGAGGCGCTTATTCCCGATTCGGCCATTATGCGCTTGAGCATTGCCAATCCGGCGCGTTTGATTGACAGGATTAAGTCTCATGAATCTCTGGACACCATTGCCGCAATGCCGGAATTGGCTCAGGCAGCCTCATCGCTTAAAACAATGCAGAAACATCCATTATTGAAAAACCGTTTGCTGCATCTTGCCGCGCGGGGAAACCTTGAGTTTGCCCTGCTGCCTAACGGTCAGTTTTTGCTTGCCTGGGATACAGGGCTTTTTTCGCCGCTGCTGCGCATTCTTCCGCTGGTTTCCGGTTTTGCCAATGTGCCCAATATGTACTATGTGCAGGCGGGAAAAAATTCCCGCTTTGAATACCGCATGGAAGACAGGACTCTGTTTATCGGCCCTTATCGTAATGTGCTTTTTATTGCTGATAGCTCGCCGGTTTTTGAATCTCGCGCAGAGCTTGCGCAGGTAAGCAGGGACAGGACTGCCAGAACCATTAAACTTTCCGCGCACGATGCGGTACTGCAGCTTTCTCCCGCATTTATCGGCGATATTCTTGCCGGGCAGGATTCGGATATTGCGGCAGTCATTGAAAGTATTACCTTTGATTCTGCGGTGGAAATTGGTCTTTCGGTATCGCCCAAAAAGCTGGAATTGCACCTAATGGCGCCGGTGTCATCGCCGCAGGCGGCATTGGTCCGGCTTTTGGAGCAGCGTTCCCATGCGCCGGTTCTTGCGGAACGCCTTCCCACCGCCGCCCAATACGCAACGATTCTTTCGGCAGGCACGCTGGAAGAACTGTGTCAGGCGGCGCTGCTATTTTCCGGTCCTGCTCTGGAAGAAAGCATCAGACGGGCAGATAGTTCTTCACGCACCGTGTTGGGTCTGACCCTGGACGATCTGCTTTTCTCCTGGTCTGGAACGGAATTTGCCGTCTTTGGTCTGGAAGGCCGTCCCCATCCGGTGTACGCAATACAAATCGCCGATGAACGGAAACGGCAGGCAATTTTTGACCGGGCATTTAAGTCCATTGCGCTTAACGAAAATGTTTCCCTGAATTTGGACGGAACGCGGCTTCCCCGAATTGAAGTTCCCGATTTTCTGCAATCGCTGCTGCGGCACTGGGACATTTTTATGCCATCGCCCTATTACACCATCCATAAAGGCTATCTTTTGGCAAGCGAATCGGCGGATACGCTGCTTGCGTCGTTACGTGCAATGCAGCGAAATGACGTATTGCCCCGGACTGCGGCCTGGCGGAATATAGCCGGCGGGAAAGCCGCCTCAAGCGCGTTCAGTCTGTATTATTCCCTTGATTTGTCAATGCCGTTCTTCCTGCGAAACAATACGGTGTTAAGCGGCTTCCTGGGCATATACCGCCAGGGCCTGGTTCGCATGAGTTTTGACAAAGGCCTTGTTGATATTTCCCTTGCGTTAATTCCCGGCGCCGGCGGCGGCGTAACGCTGATGAATAACTATCCCCTTGCCATTGGCGGAAATCCGTCTAACCAGATTTACGGAGCCGGCAAGGGAGAAGATCGCCGCATTTTCCTTACCCGCGGCAATGCTGCCATTTCGATAAATCCCGCCGATAATAGCGTTCATGAACTTGCCGGTCAGGGGCCGCTGTGGGTTATACCTGCTGAAGGTGTGGCCTTGCCAACGGCGTTGCCAACGGCGAAAACTGCCGCATGGGTGGTAAGCGCTCAGGGGCGGGTAACACTGGTAGACGGCGATATGAGGCCGATGCAGGGATTTCCGGCGCTTACCGGAGTCAGACTTTCTGCTGCTCCGGCAGCCTGGGCCGGCAGGGTTTTCCTGTGTTGCGAAGATGAAAAAGTGCATGTCATTGACGAAAATGGCCGTCAGAGTGTATGGGAATCTTCGTTCCCCACAGCCCTTCGTTCTCCGCCTTCGTTTCTTTCGGTGCGGACAAGACAGGGTATGCGCGAGTACGCGGCAGTGTACCCCAAAAGTTTTTTCGGCGAAATATGGCTCCTTGATCTGGATGGCAGAGTTTTGCCCAACTGGCCTGTGCCGGTATCGGCCGGCGAAAGTTCCGGCATTGCGTTTGGGTCGCCGCTTTTATTTGCGCATAACAATCGTGTGCATGTCGCCTTTGTTACTCAGGATGGGGAGCTTTCGGTTTTTGATGGAAGCGCCGCCTTTGTACAGCCATTTCCGGTCATGCTTGACGGTGTTTTCTATCAACAGCCGGTTTTTGACGGAGAATTCCTCTGGCTTATTTCAGCTCACGGAACGCTTTTTCAGGTAAGCCTTACCGGCGAAGTATTATATCAGCACATCGCCGGTTTTGCAGTGAAGGAAGAAGGATACATCACTGTGTTTGACAGCGATGGCGGCGCCAATCCTGCAATTTTTATGTTAGGCGAGGGTAATGCCCTGCACGGCTATTCCCGCCATTTCCGCTCGCTGGAAGGCTTTCCGTTGCCGGTGTGGGGAAGACCTTTGTTTGTTGGCTCCAGCGGCAATGAAAAAGCTGAAATTATCGGCCTGGGAATGGATCGGCGCTTGTACCGCTGGCAGTTCAGGTAAAGGGGATATATTGTGAAAAAAATGCTGCCGGCAATGGTGCTTTGTGTAATGGTACTTTGTACCACGGCGCTTTGTGCCGCCTGTACTTCTCTGCAGCGTGATGTGTCGATTGACAGTTCCAGAGACAAAACAGAAAAGAATCTTGCAAGAATCGAGGAGAAGATTATTCCCCTGGAGGCAGCGGGAGGAAACGAGGCGCGCCGGCAGCGGGCAGCATTAACATCGGCGCGCAAGATGATCGGCGACATGGAAAAAGAAGCGGCAGCCGATGCCGATTTTGCAGGCAAACTTACCGCATGGTCAGGCAGGCTTGCCATTCTGGAAGGAAGATACAGCGAAGCGCAACGTTTGTACCGGCAATCCATGGCCGCTTCTCCCGGCAATATTCCCGCGATTGTGCTTGGTATCCGCCTTGAGGGGGATCCGGAAAAGCGGCTGGAACTTGCCGAAAAGGAATTGGCTTTAACAGGCCGGCATACTTCCGCGCCGGGCTTTGGAGAACTGCACATTGAAAAAGGCTGTTCCCTTTTGGAACTGCGCCGTTTTGCCGAAGCTGCCGGTTCCTTTGATGCCGCTTTTGCTTCGGCGCTGCATGGCGTATATCGCGAGAGCTATCAGGCAGATCGGGATAGAGCCTGGGAATTGCGTCATTTTGATGATGGCGCTGCGGGAACCATGGGAATTCTGGAGCGCGGCGGCATTCGCTGGAAAGACAGCATAGTCCTTGCGAAAAATGAAACCCAGCTTTTGCGTTTTGTAACCGGCGGCAGAAATATAAGTGAAACCGAATTATTCAACCGCCTTTTGGATCGCGCTTTTATCCCTTATACCCAGGACATTAATGTCAATGAATGGCCGGCAACCAGACCAAAAATCGAAGACCCGGTTTCCCGTTCCGGCGCTGCCTGGTTTATCTGGCATCTGTACGCTGAGTCCCGCGCCGACCGGGGCCTTCTTTCCCGGTACTCCGCCCGTTTTGCGACAGGCCCTAACCCCCGCAGCCCCATCGCAGACGTTCCCCCGCTCTCGCCATTTTTCGATTCCATTCTGGGCTGTGTGGAAACGGAGCTAATGTCCCTTGCTGACGGACGAAATTTTGATCCGGCAGGCGTAATTCGCGGGGCGGAATTGCTTTCGATATTGAAGAAGATCGATAACTAGCTATTGCTTTATATTATTGACATCTTCCAGATTAATGCTTAACTTTCCATCCGCCTTACGCGTGGCAATTTTTTTGAAATAATCAAAATATTGCTTATCCACCAGCGCAACGTGCGATAATATCCAGTCTTTCAGAAATCTGGTAAATGTTGAAAGCGTATGCCGTTTTCCGGATTCGTAATCACGGATATTTTCAACAACGGCAATCACGAAATTCTCATGTTCCTTTTTATGTTCGGCATAACCGGCAAATTTCGTGGCGATCATGATTTTTTCTTCGGTAGCAAAGTGATTTTTTACATACGCAACCGCTTCCTTGATAACCCTGTTAAAATAATCACGTTCCTGTACATCATTGCCGGTAACATGGTTAAACATTTCATTTACCAAATTTACCAGCCCCTTGTGCTGATCATCGATCAGTTTTACTCCGCACGAAAATTTGTTCGTCCAGGCAATAAATTCGCCGTCATCGTTTGCCATACTGTTTTATCCCCGTTTATATGTTTTAATTTCCTGACGTAATCGCGCGGTAAGCTCTGCGATGGGCACCCGTATTTGCTCCATGGAATCACGGAAACGCAAGGTTACGGTGCTGTCTTCTTTGGACTGATAGTCAACGGTTACGCAGAACGGAGTTCCCGCCTCGTCCTGACGGCGGTAACGGCGGCCTATGGCTCCCCCCTGATCGTAATCGGTGGCAAAGTCCTGTTTCAGTTCCTGACGTATGTCCTGCGCCAATTCCGCAAGGCCGTCTTTTTTCATGAGGGGCAGTACCGCAACGGTAATGGGCGCAAGGCTGGGATGGAAGCGCAACACGGTGCGCCAGTCATCTTCATTGCCCTTATCCGCGACTTTTTCCTCATCGTAAGCATCGCAGAGAATCATCAACACATTCCGCGTTAACCCTGCCGAAGTTTCAACAATGAACGGAGTATAGCGTTCGTTGTTGTTGTCCTGATCGATGTACTGCATATCCTTGCCGGAAAACTGGGCATGGCGGCCAAGGTCGTAGTCAGAACGGTTGTGCACGCCTTCCAGTTCGCGCCAGCCCATGGGGAACAGGTACTCAATGTCCCAGGCTTCTTTTGCGTAATGGGCCAGCTCGCCCGGCCCGTGCTGGTGCCAGCGAAGATGATCCATCTTGACGCCCAGCTTTTCATAATAGGCCCAGCGCCGTTTGCGCCATTCGTTAAACCATTCCTCGTCTGTACCGGGCTTTACAAAAAACTGCATTTCCATTTGTTCAAATTCACAGGTTCTAAAAATAAAATTTTTGGTCACAATTTCATTGCGGAACGCCTTGCCGATCTGGGCTATGCCGAACGGGATTTTCATCCGGTTTGACTGAATGATGTTCTTGTAATTAACGTATATTCCCTGAGCGGTTTCGGGCCGCAAATAGATGATGTTGGCAGTGTCCTCCGCCGCGCCGATGTTGGTTTTGAACATCAGGTTGAATTTGCGGGTGTCGGTCAGTTCGCCGCCGCACTCGGGGCATTTTTTGGCGGTGATGTTTTCTTCAGGAATTTGGTCTGCCCGGAAGCGTGTTTTGCACTTTTTGCAGTCCACCAGCGGATCGGTAAAATTTTCCACATGGCCGGATGCCTCCCAGGTACGGGGGTGCATCAAAATTGCCGCATCAAGCCCTACGATATCGTCGTGGAGCTGGGTCATTTCCTTCCACCAGGTACCGGCAATGCGGTTTTTCAGCTCTATGCCCAAAGGCCCGTAATCCCAGGCCCCATTCTGGCCGCCATAAATCTCTGAAGATTGAAACACAAACCCCCGGCGTTTTGCCAGCGAGGTTACTTTTTCCATGGTAATTGTTTGTTCTGCCATGGGTACATCATACCGGAAAAGGATAGTTTGGGGAATAGGGCCATTTTTATGTAGTAATAAACGCTGATTTCCTGTATAATAAAGTACTCAAAGCATGGATACAAAAGACAAGACCTTGTTGATACGGTTTTCAATTCGCGCCAAGTTGGTAACAATTATTTCCACCTTGGTACTTGCGTCTCTGGGGGCAATTACCGTATTGGTGTCTGTGCTGGTTTCTCAGGACCTGCGGCTTACGGCGGAAGAAAATAATTTTGAGGTGAACCGGCGTACGGCAATACAGGCGGAAAATACCCTTGCGTATATGCGTTCCAGTTCTCTGGTTCTTCTGCAAACCATAAATGTGGTGGGCGGTGTTCTTGACGGGGAAAACGGTCAGGCGGAACAGGCGCGCCTGATGGATCAGGTTGTACAGTTTTTCTTTAGGCAGAATCACCACGTTGCAGCCCTTATCTTTTTTGGTCCCGGGCAATCGAATCGGACTTTGGTCAATGACCTGTTTGCAATTACACGGGGAATAGAAGATTACATGACCGAATCCTGGTTTGAAAAACACCCAGAGGCGCTGGAACGGGCTTCTGCGGGAGAAACAATACTGTTGAGCGCGGCTTCCGATTTTTCCATTCCCATGCTGGCGTTAATTTTTCCCTGGCGTAATGGAGGGGCAGGAGTTCTTTTTTCTCCTGAAAGCCTGAACGATGTATTTGGTTTTGGCATTAACCAGTCTTACCTGATAAACAGCGAAGGCGATATTTTGATCCATGCAGATTTTGCCCTGATACAGGCCGGGGCGAATGTCGCAAACCAGAATTTTATTCAGGCGATGCGGAGATCGCCCCAGCGGAGTCAACAAACCCTTTACACCGACAGTGAAGGGGTGCGCCATTTTGGGGCTTTTACCAAATTGAATATTGCCTCTGCTGCCGTAGTCACCAGTATCGAATACGACAAGGTTTTTGAAGGAATAGTCGCCACTACCCAGCGCAATGCCTATCTTACCATTACGGTTTTAAGTATTTCGATATTGCTTATATGGTTTTTTGCAAAAACTATTTCCGTTCCTCTTAAGGCGCTGGCGGCGGCGGCGCGGGCTATTGAAGGCGGTACTTTTGAAGTAAAGCTCAAGGCAAAAGGGCGTGATGAAATAGGCCTTTTAACCAATAGTTTCAAACGGATGAGTACGGCGCTCAGCATATTTGGCAAATTTACCAACCGGGATCTTGCAATACGGGCCATGCGCGGCGAGCTTAAACCCGGCGGTCAGCATAAACATGCGACAATCTTCTTTTCGGACATACGTGACTTTACGGAAAAATCAGAAGACTTTACCCGTGAATTCGGGGATAAGGCTTCGGACAAAATCGTTTTTTGGCTCAACGATTATTTGACGCGTATGGTTGAGTGCGTCGAAAAAACCGGCGGCATTATTGATAAATTTATTGGTGATGCGGTGATGGCCCATTGGGGGACGGCCTACACGGCGGGCAGTCCCAGAAGGGACGCTTTTAACTGCATTAAAGCGGCGTTGTTAATGCGAATGGCATTAATCGATATGAACAAAAAACGGAAATCGGAAGACAGGGGAAATCCATCCATTACCATTGGCTGCGGCATCAACACGGGAATAGTAACTGCCGGGCAAATTGGCAGCGATGTGCGTATGGAATACACGGTTATTGGCGATCCGGTAAATCTTGCTTCCCGGACCGAGGCTCTGAACAAGCCTTTGGGCACGGATATTTTAATTACTGAAAATACCTGGGAACTGGTAAAAGACTATGTTATCACCGAAGAAATGCCATCGGTATGGGTAAAGGGAAAAGAAAAACCGGTACGCTTGTTTGCGGTCGTTAATCTTACCTATGTTCGCAATGGCCCAAGAACCCTGGCCGAAGTGCGGCAGATGTTGGGATTGCAGCCGCCCGATCTTTCAAAAGTGAATATAGGCGCCGAAGAAATAAAATACAGGATCGGTGAGCCACGGAGTAAAAAATGAGCGACAAAGCTCATTTGAAACCCCTGACGAGCGTTGCCGGTGAAAGGCTCCGTCAAATTGCGGACGTTCTGGTGGTTTTTATCTGTCTTTCGGTGGCACTCGGAAGTTTCTACCTGTTTTATCACAATCTGTTTCAAACCCTCAGTTCCCAAAATGCCGAGGCTGTTGGAACGGTTACGGTTAAATACAATTCAGTCCAGCGGCGGATGGGAGACAGAGTTCTTTGGGAGCGGCTGTTGTCTGAATCGCCGGTATATGCTGGGGATTTAATTCGGGTGGCGGATCATTCCGGCGCAATACTGCATTTTGACGGTAATGACATCGATCTGGATCAAAATACCCTGATACGGATACAGTTCAACAAAGGCGCCCCGCAAATTGAGCTTGCTTCGGGGAGCCTGAGTCTCAGTACCGGTGCGGGCGGCGGCAATGTGCTTTTGGTCATTGATGGCAAAACAGTAGAGGCGGAATCGGGAACGATTCTCAATGCTGCCGCCAACGAAGAAGGTATGATATTGCAGGTAAGCGGGGGAGCAATACGGTTTACTGAAGAAAATGGGCAAGTGCGGGAAGCGGTGGCAGGTACGGTGATTGCTCTGGATACAGAGGGCGGAGAACGCATAGAGCCGGCCGCAATGATACTTCGGCCACGGTACAATACGCGATTCCTCAAAAGTACGCCTGAACCGCTGGACATAGCCTTTAGCTGGGACAGAATAAATCTTGAACCTGATGAGCCCTTGCGGCTGGAAATTGCGGAAGACCGGAATTTTTCCCGCATTGCCAAAGCCTTTACGGTATTTAATGCAGCGGATGTGGTTCTTGACGCCGGAATATGGCATTGGCGGCTGCTTCATCAGGATTTTGCTTTGTATAATGGCCGTATCATTGTGATGGAGGCATTGGGACCGTCGCTGCTCAGTCCGGCAATGGATAGCCTGATCCGTTACCGGGCTGGTCAACCGGAATTGCGTTTTCAATGGTCAACAGTCGAGGAAGCCGCATATTACCTGTTGAAAGCCGGGAGGACGCCAACCCTTGAAGAACCTCACATTGAAACGCACGTTTGGGGGACTTCTTTTATCAACTCAAGTTTGGGGCAAGGTACATGGTTTTGGCAGGTGCAGCCTGTTTTTCCACCCAACTACGAAGGCAGTGCCGGTGTTTCATCCGTTGCCACCTTTCGCCTCGAAAAAAACGAAGAGTTGGCGGGGCCGGTACTGAAAGCCCCCGCTCCCGGTGCCGCTGTTGACATTACCCTTGATCGCAGCGATTTTTATTTTTCCTGGGAACGCTCGAACGAAGCAGTTGCATATACGATACAAATATCCGAAAATCAAAATATGAGCCGTCCAGTAGTAAGCCAAACGGTACAGAGCAATTTTTATGTGTATGGAAAGTACGAACGAACTCTTCGTCCGGGGCAATATTTCTGGACTGTCTTTTTTATTGATGAAGAAGATAACCTGTCGTTGATTTCTCCGATTCGGTCATTTGTTGCCGTTGAAGGGGAAATAATCCATCGGGCTGTTTTTCCTCCTGACGGCTATACCATTTCGGTAGATCAACTGCAGGAAACCCAATTCACCTGGAGATCAAACCTGACTTTTGAGAGACGATTTCAGGTTTCCAGCCGGCCTGATTTTTCCCGGCTGGAGATTGATGAACTGGTTACCGGCGAAGTGTATCAAAGTGTATCCCTTTCTTCTGGCGACTGGTATTGGCGGATTTTTGCCAGGGATATGAATGCGGACTATCTGGAATTTGTTACTCCCGTCCGGCGCTTAAGCCTGACCCGGCCTCTCCCGCTTGCCCCGGTTATGGAACAACCCAGACCCGGCAGTCAGGTGCAGGTCATTTCGGGGCACCGGGAGGAATTCCGCTGGCAGCCGGTCAGTGAAGCAGAGCAGTATCGGTTGCGCCTGTACGCCGCAGCCGATTTGAGTACGCCGGTGCATGAACAAACTATTACCAGAAATACAACGTGTACCATTGCAATGGACTCCTTTGCGGATGGAACCTATTACTGGACGGTGCAAGTGCTGCCCAATGGGGACATTGGCACTGAGCAATTTGTACTGCGAAGGCTTCAGCCCGTTACGTTGGCATCTCCGGTTCAGGGAGCGACCATATCGGGACTTACGGCCTTAAGGCAGCAAACCGTATTCCAGTGGAACAGTACCGAGACAGTAGGCAATGCGCGATTTATCCTGTCCCGCAGCCCCAACCCCTCTCAGGGAAGGCCGGCGGTGAATATCCCCAATCCTGGCCGGGTTGTCAGGCTGGATGGTCTGGAAGAAGGCACCTGGTATTGGACTGTGGAAGCGCAAACGCCCGAAGGGTTATCCATCAGCGCGGCATATCCCCGCCAATTACAGGTATTGCCCATTCCCCTTCTGCCTGCGCCGGAAAACCGATGGCCTCCCGCCGGATACCGTTTTGGGGCCGATGAGCTGCGGGCGCAGCGGAATCTTGTCTTTAATTGGTCGGCAGTGGCAGGAGCGAATGCCTATATTTTCAGCCTTTTCCAGGGGGCCGGTAATGCACGGCGGCACATAATCCGTACCGATCCACAGACGCGAACCAACTGGACCCTGACCGATTTTGGCATCCTGCAGCAAGGCACATTTATTTGGCAGGTAGAAGCAATACACAGGGCGCAAAATGGTACCATTGAACAGCGGGGTACAATTGTAGAAAATTCTTTTATACTGGATGTTCCGCTGCCCGGTCAGGTGCAGGTAGATGAGTCAAGGAGTTTTTATGGTAATTAAACCTTTCTTCCCGGTAAAAATATTTTTTGCGGCACTCGTCCTTCTGTATGGTATTTTGGGGACGCCCGGCGTCTTTGGCACAGACGAAAGCAGGTACTTTGTGGAAGTACAACACCGTTTTATTCAACGCCTGGTTTGGACGGCTACCGAGAATGCCCTCCGTTATGAAGTAGAGGTTGAACAAGAGGATGAAAGGGGACAATATCGGGCGCTGTTGCGGGAAAATACGGAACAGCTGTTCGTTGAGGTTTCCCTGTCGCCGGGGCAGTATCGCTACCGTGTTATCCCCTATAACGTATTTAATCAGGCCGGCGGGGCGTCTTCGTGGGGCACTTTTGTAATATTGCCGGCCATCGAGCCAGAATTGAATGATTTTTCGCCGTATTCTTTTGATTTGGATACAAAAATGGCGTGGGTGCTCCGCCTTTTTGGGTCAAATATGGCCCCGGAAGCCGAAGTATACCTGCGCCGCCTTGGTGTTGCCCAGATTATCGTTCCTGTTGAACTGGAAATACTTGCCGGGGGCAGAGAAGCCCGGCTGCATTTCACCTATGACCAGTTGATTCCCGGAATATATGAGATTTATGTAAGAAATCCCGGCGGATTGGATACGCGTATGAGGGGTTTTTCGATCAATCACCATAGTCCGCTTGCGGTAAATACCAGTTCGCTTGATATATATATGGGGGCATCCTGGATATCGCTGGCCCTTCTGTCAAAACAAGACCTGTTTTTCAGCGGCTGGGCAGGGCATTTTGGCATGGTTTTCCCCGTACATATGATTTTGCCTATACAGAACCTCTTTAACGTAGGGGCTGAATTGACGGCATCCTGGTACACTCAGGAAGGAGAAATGCACTACCAGTTAGCCGAGAATAGCCTCTTGATACAAAAGCGGTTTTTAGACCAGAAAATGGCGCTTACATTCCGTGCCGGCGTAGGGCTTGTCCTGAAAATAAGCAATGCGGGAAGGGATATCCGGTCAGAATCGGACTTGCTGGATGGGGGGGTAATTTATGGAAATACGGGCCTTTCCTTCCTCTGCCATATCTGGAAAAATGTGTATGCGGAGGCTGGCCTTAACTATACCCTCATTTTCACAACGGGTAAGCCCTTAAACGGCCTCCGGCCATGGGTTGGCGCAGGTTTTAAGTTTTAATTTTCAGTTTTATAAGTTGACCTCCGTGCTTTTATATCCTAAAATAGAATGTAGGGGGGAGTTTCTCTGTAAGGACGGTGTTGATTGGAGTATACATTGGTTGGGGGAACGATGGTTTCCCATGGCAGAAAAGCAAGTACCGGTAATCTGAGTATCCGGGAAAAACACATTGTTTCACCGCAGGGGCGTGTTTCTATCGACCTGCAAGGGAAGTCGTGCGTATACCCTTCATTGATCAATACCCATGATCATTTACAGGGAAATTATCGTCCTCCGGTAGGGCCGCCCAAAGGGACCTTCTACCTTACCTGGATGCCTTGGGATAAAGACCTTAAGGCTTCGGAAACATTCAAGGAACGGTCTCAATTGAGCCGTGAAAACCTGTATGCGTTATCCGGCTACAAATGCCTGTTTTCCGGGGTAACAACCGTAAACGACCATTTCCCCCAGTCGATAAACAAGGAAATCCTGCCTACCCTGCCAATTAGGGCATTTCTTGAATACGGCATTGCCCATGAATGTTCCTCGTATGATTTAAAATGGGGCGATGGCATAGAAATAGAACATGAGCGGGCGGTACAAAACGGGTGGCCTTTTATAACCCACCTGTGCGAAGGTTTTGACAACGAAGCAATGATCGGCGTCCAGACGCTTGAAGGCCTGAACATTCTGGATAGTAACTGCCTGTTGATCCATTGCATTGCGTTCAGCGATGCAGATATAGAAAAAGTAGCAAAAGCCGGAGCAAGCGTTTCGTGGTGCGGCTTTTCGAATATGTTTATGTTTAATACTACCGCAAAAGTCCGCAAAATGCTCAAAGCCGGAGTAAATGTAACCATCGGTACCGATTCTTCGGCGACCGGCTCGGCAAATCTGCTTGCTGAAATGAAGTATGATCGGGAACTGTATCGCTCCATGTACGGCGAAGACCTTCCCGCCCAGACAATATTTCAAATGGTAACGCATAACGCCGCCAGAGCTTTTTGTATGCAGGACCGAATTGGCACACTGGACGAAGGCAAATTGGGCGATATTATGGTACTCAAAGCCAGTCACGATGATCCGTATGAAAATCTGGTAAACGCCTCCATGGAGCATATAGAACTGCTGGTGTTGGAAGGCACGCCCATTTACGGCGAAATGCGCTTCATGGATATTTTTGACGGAACCTTGCCGTCCGGCTATTCACAGATTGAAGTGGGCGGACGAACCATGTTTGTAAAAGGCGATCCTGCAGGACTGTACACCGAAGCCCGGCAAAAAATTGGTTTCAGAAAAATACTGGACTATATGCCCTTTGATCCTGCGTTTGCACTAGGGGGAAATTGATTATGCCAAAGCCATTGCAGTACAAGCCTGGTTCGCTCATTTACGCTCAGGGCGATGATTCTGAGAAGATTTTTATTCTGCAGAACGGAAAGGTAAGCCTGGTCTATGAGGATGTTGAATCAAAAGAAGATGTGCGCGATATGCTGCAGCCGGGCGAATTTTTTGGAGTAAAGTCTGCGCTTGGACGTTATCCCCGCCAGGAAAATGCTATTGCGCTGTCAACTGCGTCAGTAATGGTTTTTACCATTCCCGAATTTGAAGCATTGGCAATGTCAAATACCAGAATTATTATGAAGATGCTGAAGGTATTTTCCAATCAAGTGCGGCGGATACACGCGCAAGTATCCAACCTTTTGGAAACATCGGAAGTAAAGCCGGACGAAGGGCTTTTTGCCATTGGAGAAAAGTACCTGAAAAACAGACGGCTTGCCCATGCGAAGTATATTTTTAGCCGTTATATGGTCCATTACCCAACGGGTAAAGATGCCGCCAAGGCTGCAAAACACCTTCAGGGACTGGAAGGCGCTGTGAGATCTGCCAGAGCCGCAGAAGGCAGAAGGCCGGGGAGGGAATAGGTATGGATTTGAATCTGGCGGCGTTTGCCCGTTTTACCCGTGTTTTTCAGCCTGACGAAATTATTTTTTCCGAGTATGAACCGGGAGATACTTTTTATCTTATCCAGTCCGGAAGGGTAAAACTGATAAAAAATACCGGGGAATTTGAGCGTACGCTTGATATACTGCAGTCGTCGGAAATGTTCGGCGAAATGGCGATACTGGAAAATTCACCGCGTTCCGCCACTGCCATTGCCATGGACGAAGTAAAAGCGCTTGAACTGAATGCGCAGAATTTTGAGCTTTTGGTGCTTGGCAATCCGCAAATTGCCTTAAAGCTGCTGCGCATTTTCTCCAAGCGGATTTATGATCAAAGACGGCGTTTCATGACTCTTACCCTGTCTGATCCTCAGGTAAAAATTGCGGATGTGTTTTTGATGCTTGACGAGACTCAGCCCAATATTGACAAGTCTACCGATAGCCGCGAGTTTCAAACGACCGCTGAAGATATTGCCCATTGGGCCGGGATGGGTGCCCAGCAGACAAAGGATACCCTGTCTCACTTTGCCACCCAACGCCGGTTAGAGATATTTCCTAACCACATTGTGGTTAGGAATATCAACGACTTTATTCGTTTTGTTAATTCACGGCGTCATCGGAATAACACCTAAAACGCCCTGTTATTAGTCTTCTACAATACCGACCCTGACCTCGTTTCCGATACTGGGTATATCCAGAAGCGTTCCAGGATGTATAAGGTTGGGGTTATCCGGTCTGGGTAATTTACTTCTGTTTGCATTATAAATTCGCCGCCATTGCGTTGGGTCTCCGTAAATTTCCGGCTTTGCGGCGATATTCCACAGACAATCCCTCATGGGAACCCAGTTTTTAACCAGATATTGGGCTGCAAAAACAGGCGCATCCGGTATTTCCGCCAAAATGGCGATGACCTGACGCGCTGCCGCAAGGCTTCCATTCCAGTCTTCATTGGAACGGGCGTCCAGAGCTTCGGCAAGGGTTAATTCCGCTTTTCCGTAGATTTCGGGGTAACCTCTGGGCGCGCCCATTTTGTTTGCCCAGTCAAGGCGGGCCTGAGCGGCGGTAATGGTATCATTTGTCTCATTGATCATCATTTGCAATGAGATATAGTCATTCGACAGTTGGGCGTATTTTATGGCTTCTTCCGCGTGTTTTATCGCTTCATCATACCGGCCTTCTGCGTAACATTCCTGAGCCAGCTTTACCAGCCTGATGTTTTCAAGTAAATATTGGTTAGTAAGGAAGACATTACCGTTTTCCTCCGGCAAATCACCTTCTGTTGCCCACAACTGCAGGCTTCCCGAACTAAAAAATAACGCTATTCCCAATAATACAAACAGATATTTATTCATGGTTTTCCTCCATTACCTGTCCTGCTTTTACCGCAAGAGCAATGCTTTCGTCAGACATTGAGGCGGCTCTTTTGATGGTTGTATCTGCCTGATTTCGTTTTGTTTCTGTTGCTTTGGTAACCGCGGTAAACTGAGCTGCCGCCTGACCGTATTTGTCCGCCGCCGCCGGAAATAGCTTTGCGTTAAAGTCTTTCACCGCCTGCTGATGAAGTGCGTCTGCTTTGTTAAAATCATCTTTCATGGCAATATTGGCTTTTACGTCTATCGCCGATTGCCGTTCTCTATCCGCGCGGGTTCTTGCCGCTACTGCGGCTGTATCATTGCTTTTGCCGGCTATAGCGTCATAAGCATCTGCTGCCGCATTATAGAGAGGCGCAGCGGCTTTTATTTCGGCAAGCGTTGATCTTTTTGCATTTCGTGCGGTTTGGTTTCTTGCCTCGGCGTTTTTCCAGTCATTGGGAAAATTGGTTTGCCCTTTTGCGTCAGATGCCGCCTTGCGGGAGCGATCGGCGCGGGCAATTGCTGCATTCAGCGCTTTTTGGGCATCGTCTTTATCTTTGCTGAATCTGGGGCCGCTCTTTTTGGTAATGTCGTCATATTCGTTTGCAGCGGCAACAAACAATGCCGTTGCGGCTCTTATTTCGTCCGCAGTGTTTTTCCTGGCGCTTTTTCCGGAAGTATTTTTGGACTCGGCGCTTCTCCATTCACTGGGGAAATAGGTTTGACCGTTCACATCCATCGCCGACTGACGGGCTTTTTCCGCGCGGGCCATTGCATCGTTCAGCGCTTTTTGGGCATCGTCTTTTTCACGAGCCATAGCTTCCTGCCGTACTCTTTCGGCCTCTTCTCTTTCTTTGGCAAACAGAGGACGGCTGTTATTGGCAATTTCGTCATACTCGTCAGCCGCAGCCACATACAGCACGGCTGCCGCTCTCATTTCACTCAGAGTATCTTTTTTGGCATCCTCGCCGCTTTGGAGTGTGTCTTCTGCAGCCTGCCATTCATCGGGGAAATATTCGGCCCCTTTATTATCCATAGCGTCTTTTCGGGACCGCGCCGCACGGGCCATGGCCGCTTCCAGCGCGCGGCGGGCTTCTTCCTGATCTTTGGCAAACAGAGGGCCGCTGTTTTCCGCAATTTCTTCGTACGTTTCGGCTGCTGAGGTAAATAATGCGATAGCCTGCTTTGCCTCTCCCCGCGTATCTCTTTTGGTCTTTTTGCCGGCTTCATGGTCTGTTTCCGCTTTTTTCCATTCATCCGGGAAATACTCATTTCCCTGTACCTCAAGCGCCGCTTCCCGTGCGGCGGCGGCCCGTGCCATTGCGGCTTCGAGTTCGTCCAGTACATCCTGTTCCGGCGGCAGTTTGTCGGGATCCACCACAGCCGGTTCCGGCGGCGGGGCGCTTTTACATGATACTGGCGCAAAAACGGCCAATAATAACAAAATCAACAACAGAAAACGACACTTTTTCATATTACCTTTCTCCCTTCCCTTGCTATAAAATCTTCTTTATCTATTCTATCACAAAGTTCCTGAGTTAGGCAAATGTTACATTTATTACTTTGGTTACTTTCGGCAGGTAACGTAGCGGGTCCGTTTGCCAGCCCCTTCTTTTACGATAAACCCCTCCCTTAGAAGCATAGCCAGCGTGTTTTCAACAGTGGAAACACTGGTATCAGGGAAGCGGTCGAGTATGTCCTGTTTGCTCAGTTTTCCCAAAGTTCCCGCAAAAAGAGCGCGGATACGCTCAGGCTTTGAAAGGCGTTTATCAGCCATAAGGCTTACCCGTTCCTCAAAATCCCGATAGGCTTTGAGCAGCACTTTAAGGAAATATGCGACAAAAGGCAGGGTATTGTTTTTCCCTTTAAGCCAATGGACGGAACTTTCTTCCAGAACCTCATAATAGGTTTCTTTTGTGTCTTCGATTATTTTCTCGATGCTTATGTATTTTCCGACCAGATAACCGCAGCGGTACAACAGGAGTAATGTTAAGAGGCGGCTCAGCCTGCCGTTCCCGTCTGTGAAAGGATGTATGCAGAGAAAATCCAGAATAAACTGCGGAATAAGCAGCAATGGGTCGATTTTTCCGTTATGCAGCGCTTCTGTAAGCGAACGGCAGAGCCTTTCCATGGCATCCGGGGTTTCAAACGCAGAAAGGGGTATAAAACGTATACGCTCCGTGCCGTTGCTATCGGTTTCAGCGATTATGTTATCTGCCGCCTTGAATTTGCCGCGCGGGGCTGCAGGGCTAAACTGGTATAAATCCCGGTGAAACTGCAGAATGATATTTGACTGGATGGGAATATGGTCGTAGTTTTCGTGGATTAGGCGCAGCACTTCCCGGTACCCGGCAATTTCTGCTTCGCCGCGGTTCTGGGGGTCGATTTTTTTGTGCATCAAGGCTTTCAGCCGTTCGTCGGAGGTATATATCCCCTCTATACGGTTGGAAGCGCCGGTACTTTGAATCCGCGCCACTTCCAAAAGGTGCGTCAGCACATCCGGCTTTGCCTCAACATACAATTCCTGCTTTCCCTTGTATTCATGCACCGCTGAAAGCAGATCCATGATTTCACTGCATATCAGGGAAGCTGGTAATGTTTCATAGTTAAATTCCCGTTTCATACGCTTCTGCCCAATTTTACCATAAAATTGGGCAGAACGCAAGGGGTATTGGGCAGAACGTTACAGGCTAAAACCGTTCCCGCGCCATGGTTACTATTTGCGCTGTTTTTACGTCCAGAGCCCGTAATACCAGCCTGTTGGCGTTAATGTCGCCGGTTATGACAATGCTTGCGCCCAGCATATTTCCGA
>Ga0123356_10002352_pt1 | contig 20300 bp, 16 predicted proteins | sample TergutEmb28metaG_2_FD_92546 | JGI IMG/M metagenome (GOLD analysis project Ga0123356, IMG submission 92546) | Embiratermes neotenicus P3 segment gut microbial communities from Petit-Saut dam, French Guiana - Emb289 P3 | ecosystem: Host-associated > Arthropoda: Insects > Digestive system > Gut ... | reverse complement strand
GGTGGGTTAGGGGGCAGGTTGGAGGTATGTTTGTTCATATGATTAGAGACTCAAAGGAATCTACACGAAGCTTGCTGAGGAGAATTAACACGAAATAATGGAAAAACGCAAAGTATCAGTTAGGTTATTTTTTTGTTTATGATTTTTTGTAGGTTGATTTCGAATGCGGCGGTGGGGTTTTCGAGTTTCCAGTTTTCTAGTACTTGGGGGTTGATTTCGCCGATGATTCCGATTTCTTGGTTGTCATCTATGATGATTTTGCCTGTTCTGCCTTCTATGAATGTTGGGTGGGTGGTTTGTTTTATTTGCCATTGTATTCCAAGGTTGGCTAAAAAGTTGTCGAGAGTGGCTTTGATTTCGCTAAAGTTTGCGGTTGGGTGGGTTGTGATGGCGGCTAGGTGTTCTTCTTCTTGTGTTTTGGTTTCTTGTGTTTGGTTTGGGTGGATTGTTTTGCCTTGTTCGTAGATTTTTTGTGGGAATTCTACTGATTGGTTGTTGCTTAAGAATTCTAGTAGTCCGGGTAGTAGGGTGTTGCGTAGGCAGGTCATGGTTGCGACTTTGGGGTTGTTTATTTCTATGTGGGGTGTTTGTTGGTTTTGGGTGTTCATTTTGTTGAATAGGGTTTCTTGGTTGGTTAGGGTGGTGTTTAGGGTTTCTTGGTAGCCTAAGCCTATCATGAGGTCGCGTGTGTGGTTGATTAGGTGTTGGTCTGGTTTTGTTTTGCCTATTGTTGGTAGTTCTTGCCAGTTTGGGGTTATGTTGTTGTAGCCGTAGGCGATTGCTATGTCTTCGATTAGGTCTACTTGGTGCATGATGTCTGTGCGGTAGCAGGGTATGAGTACTTCTATTTTGTTTTCAGCTATTTTTTGGATGTTAAAGCCTGCAATTTGAAGTAATTCTACAATGCGTTCTGTAGTTAAATTTAATCCGAGAAGTTTGTTGATGTATTCTATGTTTAATTGCATGTGTTGATTGTTAAAATTAGGTGTAATGTTGCTGTTGGTGTTGGTGGTTGTTTGTTTTTGAGTGGGTGAGGTTGTTGTTGTGGTGGTGTAGTTAGAGTTGTCTGGGTAGTGGATGGTTGTTGTGTAGGCTTTGCCGCCTTGGTCAATTAGCATGGTTGTTACAAGGTTTAGGGTGTTAAGTACGGTTTTGTGTGAGGTTCCGGTAACTTCTACAAGGAGGTTTTGTGATTCTTTGGTTACTTTGCCTAAATCATTAGAGTTTATAATGGGTGGGAAAGATAGGATTTGACCGTTGGCGTCAAACAGCATGGGGTATAGGGGGTGGGGTTTAACTATGTGCGCGTATTCGCAGCCTTTAGGATGTTTTTCTAAAACTGTTTCAGGAGTCATTTTTTCGGTAAATCCTAATGGTACAAACATTACTTCTTTAGGTTTAACTGTTGTATATTCAATGGGGGGTTTAATTAGATCAAGATTGTAAATGCCAATGCTAGCTTTTCTGCGATTTCTTCCATATGTTTGATCTAGTTTTTCCTGTAAATGCATTAAACTGCGAATGGTGGTGTCTGAGAGGTGAACCTCTTTGATTACTGCACAGGCAATATAGGGTCTAATGTCGTAGAGTTCTCGACTAACAAAAACCTCAACATCCGATGCACCTAAACTGTACTGTTTTATACCCATACGTTGACCTACAAATCCCTGTAAAGCACGCGCCAACCCCTCCACACTCCATAGATCCGGTCGATTGGTGTCTTTAAACTCTATGTTGACGGTTTCATCTTGCTTATTATAACCCTTAACTTCTGCTTTAACATATGCAAGCAGATCATCTAACTTTTCCATATCCCCCTCAAAGTCCACTTTTAAGAGCTGTTGAAGTTCCTTATATTCTACATCAATAGTTGGCATCTATTAGGTCACCTGCTTTCTTCTTAACCAATCCAAATCTGAACAAAATATCATCCTAATATCCTCAATACCTGAATGCATCATAAACAAACGATCCACTCCCAACCCCCAAGCAATCACTGGCACATCCCCCACTCCTAAAGGCTGTGTGACTTCAGGACGAAAAATCCCTGAACCTCCAAACTCTATCCACCCATAACCTTCCTTGTAAGCACTCAACTCTACACTAGGTTCTGTAAACGGAAAATAATCTGGCTTAAAACGCACCTTACTAGCCCCTGCTATCTCCATAGCAAACTTGCCCAACACCCCTAAAAGATCTCTAAGATTCAAATCCGGATCAACAATAATGCCTTCCACCTGATTAAACTCTGAAAGATGCGTTCGATCTACAATTTCAGGACGATAAACACGCGCAATTGAAAAATACTTGCTAGGCACCTGCAACCCTTTACTTGCAAGCGTACGAGCACTTAAACACGTACCATGACCCCGCAAAATAAGCCTCTGAGCCGCCTCAAAAGTATACTTGTAACCCCAACCCGTAGAACCCGTCTGCCCACCATTTTCATGAGTCTGCTTTACACGCTCCACAACTGCATGATGACCACTTATATCACCGCATTTGGGTTCTTTAATATAGTAAATATCACTTGCCTCACGCGCCGGATGATCTTGAGGTATATTAAGAGCATCAAAATTAAACAAACAAGTCTCAACACTTGTACCCATCATTTCCTGAAAACCCAAAGTCACCATTTTCTCTCGAACTTTATCAAGAAAACTCAAATACGGATGCTTCTTACCCGACCAAGTTTTAGCCACAGGCGCTTCTATATTATATTTCTGCAGTTTAGCAGTACGCCATTTCCCTGTAATTATAAGCTCAGGCGTAAGCTGCGTAACCTCCTGCTCAACCATCTTACCCTCAGCAAGGGCAGCTCTGCCCGCTTCAGTAATTTGAAGAAAACGAGTCGTTCTAAGCTCAATAACAACCAACTTTCGCTTCTTAAGCTGCTCAGCCTCAACTTTAAAAGCCTCACTTAACTCATCAAGCGTAGACTGCTCACGACCAATCAAAAACTTTAAAAGCTCCTCATCACAACCCTCAAAAACAACCAAATCACCAACCAACTCTTCAGATAGCTTTATTACATTACTTTGCCCAGAAAAAGTTGCCCACTTTTTACGAATAACCCAACCTAACGCAATCTGAATAAACTCTGGTTGCAACCCTGCCTTTTCAGCGGCAACCCTCAAATCCGCCAACCCCCCCATTTCAGCAACAGCTAAAACAAGTTTACGCTCAGGCAAACCACTCTTAGCATACACTTTACCCTCATCTGTTAACTTAATTACATTCTGCGTTGCAGCATGTATATTTAACAAACTATTCTCCTGCAAAGTTAAAGCATTACGCATAACCGCAGCATCAGACAAACTAGACGTGATAATTAATTGTTCAACAGACGCTTTACCGCCATTCTTCTCTAAACCTAAAAGAACCTGATGCTCCTGTACACGTAACTCAACCATCTACACAACTTCCATAACTTCATTCTTTCTATACTGATTACGATAGCATAGTTCTTGCGTCACAAATAAAGTATGCTGATTTACTACCCCCTGACACAAGATAAAAACCCCTAAACCTCCTTCTTCCCTGAGAACATTTTATACTTATACACCATTTTGAAATAGAAAAACAAAACACCCCCAACCCACCTGCTGAAAAACCCCAACTCAACAACAACACCATCCACCTATATCCTACAACTCTACTTTTCTCTAAACAACCTCTACACCTTCATTTTTTGCTTTAGACTTTTTTCATAGACGATTTCGCGCATTTATAGCTTTGTCGTCCTGTTTATTAGTACGAGTTAATCTGTTTGAGAATTCAGGTATTAAAGAGTCTGAATAGTTATGTTTGAGTTGTTCACAATTTTATGTTTTGTTCTATGTTTTATAAATAAGACACAGACTGCAATGGCTATGAGTGAAAAAACGCCTGCATACACATAAAACATGTTAATTGCTATTTCAGAGTTGGGCGCGCTTTCATCAACACTTGTAACAGTAGAGGTGACAGATAAACTTCCATCATCCACTGTAAAATAGACTGTTTGACTATCTAACCCAACTTTATCTGACATTGAATATACTGTATAATGGCCAAAAATAGTTAGGTTGTGTTGTCCTGGTTGTAAATTAAGATCTACTGAACCTGCAATTGTGTAATAAGAGGCGAATTGTGATATTTCTGTTCTTTGTCTGCCCTTTGCATCAGTAACAGTTGCCTCTATGGGAACAAACACTATGGAGGATGGTAGGGTAACGTTATCTTTGCCATCCAAACTATAGGTCATTATGGCACTGCCCTGTGAGCTGTTAAACAAAGCTCTCAGCGTAAAGTTAAGCGATATCTGATTTGTGGTATAGGTTGTGTTTAAGGGTGAATTTATGGAAATGGGGGAAACCATGGGAAATCCTTCACCATCGGCAGTGTGTGGAAAGCCTTCTCCATAAACAGTGGTTTGTTGGGCTTGAGTTGGTTGTAAAACGCTTAAAGAGGTTATTAAAAGCCCAAAAACTATAAAATTTATCGAGCGTTTAATTTTCATTTAATCACCAATAACATTTCGTTAAGTGTATTATTTAAGTTTGCTTCAAAATATGGGTTATGTTTTTTCTGTAAAAATCTGATAATTGTTGTATATGTTACGGGTGAAAATTATTAATACTATTATTGTATAAAAGATGTGTGTTTATACGTAACTAACAGTTACACTAAAACATAATGAATGGTATACAGCGGAATGTTGTGAATATTTTTCAGCCTTGCGTAGTGCATTTTTGACGAGAATTTAAACTAAAAACTAGGTATGTATTTAGCTCTCGTGTTTTTATCAAGGCACATGTGCATAAGCGTGTGTATGTATCTATGTTTGTTGAACAAAATCAGCATAAAAAGTTAAAACCTAATGGGGAATGAGACTACTAAAGGCACATTTTCACTGAGAGCTAAATACACACAAAACTAGACATGCACCGTTCTAATAGTGGAACACTTTGGAAGAATGTGTTATTAAAGTAGATTTATATGCTGCCCTGACGAATAGTTGTAGTAGTGAGAAATGCCCATTTAGAATTGAAAAGAAACTATTTTATGGTGATTAATGTTATGTTCTCTGAAAAATGTGGTAGTAGGTTTGCGTTTCAGGATGATGTAAATCAAATTCAACCATCTTTTTCTGTTGAGGTGAAAAAGAAGTTTAATGTGAAATATGTTGTAACTGTAGGTGTTGTTGTAGCTATGGTTGCAGTGGTGGTGTTTTTGATGTTTGTTGTTGTTCCCTTTGTAAACAATAATGCCTCTTTGAATAGTTTGGTGTTATCTGGTCTTTATGTAGATCCCCGTGGGGCCTCCATAGATTTTACAGGTGAAAACACTGCTACCATAATTACCCCTATGAGTGCATCGACTTCTGCTGTAGACGACTTTGGTATGGTGAGCATTTATGATATGGAAACAATCCCTTCTACATCTGAAGGTGATCTTGATCTGAAAGCAGTTTTTTCTGTAACTTATACATTGGATGGAAATCAAATAACTTTCTATATAGATACGGCCAACCGTTCTGATGACTTGACTCTTCCTTTTGGTTATGGAACCGTTAGCAATAATGGACAAAACATTGAGTATTATGGCGATGTATATACAAAACGTGGACTCTTACCTGATTTTTATTAAGTTGACAAAATCCTGCAACTGTTAAGTTACAGGTAATCGTTTCGTTTTTTAGTTTTTGTTATTTTTTTGGTTTAAGAATTGCGGTGGTGAGTTTGTCTTCTTGTAGATATGTTTGTGCTGCATTAAAGATGTCGGTGGTGGTTACGTTTTTGATTTTATCTATGTAGTCTGTTAGGGCTTTTTCGTGGTTAAACTGGATTTCCATGTAGGCTACGATGTCTTGGCAGTCATCTGGGCTGTCGATTCCTCGAAGTATACCTCTTAACATCAGTTTTTTGTTACGTTCCAGTTCTTCTTCTAAAACTTTCTCCTCTCGCAACTTGAAGAGCTCATCTAAAATCAGTTTTTGGGTTTTGTCTACATTGGCGGTTTTAACAGCACAGCCTATATTTAGATACCCAAAATCCAATCCCTTCCTGTGAATTGTAGCCACATCATATGTTAACGCTCTTTTTTCGCGAAGCTCAATAAATAAACGTGAACTAGCTCCTCCGCTTAAAATCATACTAATTAAATCCAGCGTAGGGGCATCTGTATTTTTTGCATCAACAGTTTGAGTTCCTATGTTTATGTATGTTTGAGTAATGCCCTGTTTACATCTAGCTATCTTCTTACTCTTTTTTGATTGTTTAACCGTTTTTTGTGGATGAGAACATTTAGCATTTAATTTTTGTTTATTTGGTTTATCTTTAAAATGTTTGAGTACTTCTTGAATTTGATTGTTTGACAGATTACCCATTAGTAAAAGTATCATGTTTTGAGGTTCATAGGCTGTTGAGTGAATAGTTTTTAGATGATGCATATTTAGCCTGTTTAACGTTTTTGCGTATCCTCCAATAGGCCGATTAACAGGATGTTTTTTGAAGAGATTTTTAAGCAATAACTCGTTAATCACTACAGCGGGATCATCTAAATCCTCTGCAAGTTCTTGAAGAATAATTTCCCGCTCTGAAACAAACTTTTCCTCTTCAAACAAGTTATCAAACAATAACTCTGAGAGAACTCCCGCCGTTTGAGGCAGACTTTCAGGTAAAACATCCGCAAAACTCATGGTATACTCATGGTCCGTATAAAAATTCAAACTACCCCCATAACCCTCAACACTGCGCGATTTTTGTATACGCTCCTCTGAACCCCCTGCAAGCATATGCTCCAAAAAATGAGCTGCCCCCGCCTCTGTATTTACTTCTCTATTAGAACCATACTCAACTGCAACAGACAACTGGACTGTGTTTGCCGAAAGCTTGGGAAGATACAAAACCCGTAAACCATTAGGCAAAACGTTTCGATACCAAACTAAACTATTACTCATACTTAAACGTCTCATTAGACCCTAAAAAACCTTAAGATCTTAAAACTAATTAGCGTTTGGTGATAAGGCTGAGTTAGTTTATTTGACGTTGATGTTATCTATTTTTATATTAAAACATGTATTACTATATTAACTAAAGAAATAGTGGAGATATGACCCGTATGCGAGAGTTAAAATTTTATGCCAGTAATGCTGTACCTCTTGAAATGCACAAAGTACGTGTTGTGCAAAAACTAAATTTGCTACCTATTGATGATAGGTTAAAAGCTATTAATGAAGCGGGTAACAATACGTTTCTTCTTAAAAATAAAGACACCTTTCTAGATATGCTAACTGATAGTGGAGTGAACGCTATGAGTGATCTACAACTTAGTGCTATGATGATTGCCGATGATAGCTATGCCGGTAGCGCCACTTTCTCTAAACTGGAAAGTAAACTTGAAGAATTTTTCGGAACAAAATATGTTTTGCCTGCTCATCAAGGTCGCGCCTGCGAACACATTATTTCAAAAGTGTTTGTGAAAAACGGTGATGTCGTACCTATGAATTACCACTTTACAACCACAAAAGCTCACATAAATCTTCAAGGTGGTAAAGTTTTAGAAATTCATTACCCTGAAGCATTAATAGTTGAAAGCAATAACCCCTTCAAAGGTAACATGTCTCCTGAGCTTCTAAAAAAAGCCATTGATGAATACGGTGTGGATAAAATCTCGTTTGTACGAATGGAAGCTGGTACAAACCTAATCGGTGGCCAACCTTTCTCTTTGGCTAACTTGAAAGAAATTTATAAAATCTGCAAACAACACAACATTCTATTGGTGCTTGACGCTAGCCTCTTAGCAGACAATTTATACTTCATTAAAGTACGTGAACCAGCTTACCAAGGTATGGATATTAGACAAATCGCTCTAGAAATTGCTGCCCAATCTGACATTATTTATTTCTCCGCTAGAAAACTAGGACATGCACGCGGTGGTGGCATTTGTACAAATAACACTGAACTGTATATGAAAATGCGTGAACTGGTACCCCTTTATGAGGGTTTCTTAACATATGGCGGTATGAGCGTCCGTGAAATGGAAGCAATAACGGTTGGCTTAGATGAAACAATGGATTATGATATGATAAGTCAAGGCCCATTATTTATTGAATACATGGTAAATGAGTTAAAACAGCATGATGTACCTGTAGTTACCCCTGCAGGCGGCTTAGGCTGCCACTTAAACGCCATGAAATTTGTACCCCACATTTCCCAATCAGAATACCCCGCAGGCGCTTTAGGCGCTGCTCTATTCATTGCAGGCGGCATCAGAGGCATGGAACGTGGCACCATCTCAGAAGACCGCGAAGCCGATGGATTTGAACATTATTCAAACATGGAACTCTTACGCCTAGCACTCCCCCGCAGAGTCTTTACCCTATCACAAATTAAATACGCCATCGACAGAATCGTATGGCTCTACGAAAACCGCAACCTCATCGGAGGCTTAAAATTTGTAGAAGAACCCAAAGTTTTACGCTTCTTCATGGGCAAACTAGCTCCAGTATCCAACTGGCAAGACAAACTAGTAACTAAATTTAAAACAGACTTTGGCGACAGCTTATAAAACCAACCTAAACACCAAACTCCCCTTTCCACTATTTCATATAGTCCACTCCCGCACCTGCATGTACTTTTTTATCCCAATTCAAGAAAGTCCAGAATAGTTGGTCTGTCTTAAAAAAAAGAAAAAGTTATACTTGCGTGTTACTATAAACTTGTGAGGATGAATAATGTATGATTTCGTTTACGAAGATTGGTATTGAGTATGCTCATCGTTTTTTGGATTATGAGGGTGAAGCTCAGTATTTGCATGGTCATCATGGTGAGTTAACTATTGAGGTTGAGGGTGAGGTTAATTCTAAAAATGGTTTTGTGCAACCCTGTAACGATATTAAACGTATAGCTTGGGATTATTTGCAAAATTTTGATCATGGTCTTATTTTGCAAGAAAACGATCCGTTACTCCCTGAGCTTTTGAAAGTCTATGAGCAGCAGGGGATACGAAATGGGGTGCCCTCTAATCGTACAAAGGGCTTGTCTATTGATACTGAGCTTGCGAAAGCGTACCCTGAGTGTCGTCTTGTCGTTGTGAAAAAGGTTGCAACTTGTGAAAACCTAATTGAACTGTTCTATTCACTGCTGAAAGATAAATTAAACATAAAAAAGATGACCTTTACCTCTGGTATGAACGGTGCTTCAGTTACATACTAAACCCTAAGTCTATAAACCACCCCTCTTCTCTCTTTAAATTGAATTCTTGAAAAAATTAGTTTACCCTGTTAAAAGGGTTGCAAACACTAAATACTTGTCTTCGGCAGTTTGTGTTGAAATTGCATTGAATTACTTTTTCTCAGTGAGAGCCTTAAAAACGATAGACTAAAGTGTAAATAAAACAAGCCCAAAGATGAAAGTGTAACAGCCTGATGGGCAAGTTCAAAATAAAGAGCCCTTAGTACGCAATAAATAGTGCCCCTTCTTTTTCAGAACTAATGTATGCTTACAAATGGTTTATTTATGAAATATGGTTTAATAGGTAATACTTGAGGTTAAAATAATGTCTCTTGAATCTGCTAAAAATTATGGTTACATAGCAAGTATAATATTTTGCATAATGCCAATAATATCGTTTATAGCAAACATAGCTGTATTTGCCTCGTTTTTCCAAACTTTTGGAGAGCTAATGGCTAATCCAAATTCAGTAAACACTGACATATTTTCTACCTTTACATATTTAGGCGTTATAGCCAGTATAGGCTTTATAGTAGGCATAGCAAGTTTTCTGGCGTTAATTCTATTCTTAATAGCCCAATACAGACTATCAAAGTATTACAAGGAACCTGCAATATTTAGAAACATTCTCTACAGCATCCTACTCACAATAGGCTACATAATCGGTGTTATCGTCGCATCAGTAATACTTTTCTTAATAACCGCCGTTACAGTAATCACCCCAGAAATCATTACAGATGGCAGCATATCAACAATGCTTGCACCAATTATAATAGCTATTGCATTATTTGTCGTTCTAACAATAATTTATGCAATAATCTATGCACTACTTTGGTATCGAGCCTTTAACAAACTCAGTGAAAAATCAGGCATAGACACATTTAAAACCGCAGGACTCCTCTACGTAATAAGCATGTTCATACCCTTCATAGGCTGCATCGCATGGCTATTTGCTGCAAAAGGATACAAACAACTAAAACCACAACAACCCCCAACCAACAACAATTATAACACATCAACCTACACCCCACAATCACCTACATTTGATCAAATATTTTGCAGCCAATGTGGAACCGAAAATATCGCCAACAGCACCTACTGCAAACACTGCGGCCAACCCATACAAACAACCCAAACAAACCCCACAATTTAAACTTATACAAAACTTCCCTTTTTTGTTATCAAACTATTTTACCTACCTTTTCACAACTCTTCAGTAGTTTGAGTTAAAACAACCAGAATTAATTTTCTATCCAACAAACGACCAAAAAACAAACAAAATAGACACAAATAGCATTCTCGCCACAAACAGAACACAGAACTAATTCAAACTTTTTTCAAACTGCCAAAAACAAGTAAATACATGAAATATATTTGATAAATGCTTATTCTGTAGTACAAAACATTTTCGGCTCCTCTAAATTCTCTGTCTTTTTCCAAAATTATTTTGAGAATATTTACTTAGATGCCTGTAGTGCTGTGATGGTTTCTGTGAAGAGAATAAGGAAGGAGTGTGGCGCCGCTGAAAGGACTCGAACCTTTGACCTACTGATTAACAGTCAGTCGCACTACCGAGCTATGCAACAGCGGCAAAGTCTGTTATCTCTTCACTCAATTCCATCAAGATATTTTAATCTTATCTTTTTTAAATCACTAAACATAAAAACAGCTTTAAATAATTTGTATATATGGACAAGTTTCGTTTAGCTGTTTTTACCACTCAGTCGCCACACTTATACAAGGGTGGTGTAGAGCGACGTATAAATGAAACTATGTGTCGTTTCACAGGTCAAGTTGATGTTACGGTTTATAGTGGTACAAAAGCCGGATTCAAAAAGCCCCTTAATGTGGAGGGCGTTACTTTTGTGCCTCTTGCATCAACTGATAGAGTTTATCCCCTTGATAACTGGACTTTTAATCGTGCCGTAGCTAAAACCCTTTTTGATGCAAATGTTTACGAGGCACACAATGATAATGGTTATGGGCTTCTTAACGCTCTTAAATCTCAGACGGCAAAAAGAGCGTTTGTGCACACTATTCATGGAGTGTTGGCTGATGAGTTTGAGCAGGCAAACCTGTATGGGGGGCTTTCTTTTAGAGGCAGGTTGGCTAATCGTTTTATGGCTCGTCTTGCCCGGTTGGAAGAAAAAACTGCCAAAGAAGCCGATTTGATTGTTACGATAAGTCAGTATTCTTTTGAAAAACTACAAAAACACTACCGCGATGTTGATCCTTCAAAGGTACGTATAGTGTCTAATGGTGTTGACTTGAAAAAGTATAAACCAGCAGAAAATCCGGCTATGCTTAAGCGTCAGTTTGGTTTAACTGAGGCGCCGGTGGTGCTTTTTGTGGGTAGTTTAATACCTCGTAAGGGGGTGATGTTTTTGGTTGAAGTTGCTAAACGTGTAGTTAAAACTGAGCCAAGTACCCAGTTTGTTATTGTCGGGGAGGGTCCTTTAAAAGGTCAGTTAATTAGTCATTTGGCGACTGCAAAGTTGACAGATAATTTTGTTTTTAAAAATGGTTTAACAGACGCTGCTCTTTCTGCGTTGTATGGTTGTTCGGATGTGTTTATTTTACCTTCTCTTCAGGAGGGGCAAGGAATTGTGTTGCTTGAAGCATCCGCTTCAGGAAAGCCAGTGGTTGCTTTTAACATTGGAGGTGTAAATGAAGTGGTTCTTGAGGGTGAAACAGGTTTGTTGACTCGACGTGGATGTAGTGAGGATTTTGCGGAGGCTTTGTTGAGGCTTTTGGGGGATGCATCATTGCGGCAAAGAATGGGTGTGGCGGGGCGTTTGTTTGTTGGAAAACATTTTACTTGGGATCTCTGCGCAAAAAAAATGCTTACTGTGTATCGAGAAGCTTTGGATTTTGTTATTTAACTATAATAACTCCAACTGAAGCTGCAAGTCGTTTAAAATCAGAATTGTTTATCCATTCAGTTTTTAAATATTGCCTGATGCGGTCTTCGGTTAGCCCGAGTCGTCTTGCTTCCTGCACTGTGTAACGATAAGCTTCAATTTCTGTTGGTCTATCTACATATTTGTATTTTGGATCAAAAAGCTCTCTTCCTTCAAAAAACTGTTTTACATGATAGAGCTCATGAATTAAATCTAAATAAATATCTATCTTATCACCCTTTTGAAGATAGGCTTTACTTATTACTATGTGACCATCTTTACTGTTTACATACATGTAACCCTTTAACCAAGTGAATTCAACCTTTAAATTACCCAAAATATCACTTGTTTTTGCTCCAAAAATCCCTCTAACCGCCTCCACAGTGTCAAACCCTTTAAAATACTCCAAAAACTGTCCATGAGTATTTCCCATATTTAACGGGTTTAACGGTAGCTTGCTAAGCTTTCGTTGAACCTTAAGCATTACTAACTCTAAAGATAACATTGTGTGTTCCTATTTGCTGTTGCTATTGTATTCTGTGAGTTGTTCAAGCCACATGCCTCTATTTATTAGCGTGTTTGGGTCTTTAATGGTGCCAACACTTGCATCAATGTTTTGCCATTTAGGATTTCGCCACATACCTTCAGGCACTAAATTGAACTGTAGAGGCGTTTTACAGTGCAAACCAAATTTTTCCGCTAACCCTGGAATTAGCAAACCTTTACTACAAGCCTTATGAGCTGAAAGATAGCTTTGCAATAATTGTGATGCTGCAAAAGCACCTATACCATGCCATAAAGCTGCATTTTCCGGAGAAGCTAAAGCGTAGAGAAAAAACTGTGGCGAAGAAGGCGTTTTAACATAACTATAATCAGCAAGAGACGCTCCATCCACCATAAAATCATCCTCCCCCTGCGCTACAGACACATCCTTGGAATCTATGCCATTTGGATAAAGCAAAGTAGACCGATATTTTATGACAACATCCAAAAGCGCACCACCCCCGATACTGTTATCATTCTTGTTGTTGCTGTTGTTGGTGAAGTGAATTTTGCCATGCGCCGCCCGTTTAGAACCATACCCTTTTTTTGAATGCGGTATTGTAAGCAGGGTAGAGTGTTTAGTTATGCTCCTGCCCATACAATCATATGCCTGCTTAACAGTTTGATAACTTTGATGGGCTTCACTTATAATATAATGCAGCATATCACCTTTTCTTTCAGTTTGCAGAACAGATAAAGGCATACGTAAAGTGTAGAGATTAAGATTTATGCCCAAAATTTTTTCCCACATTTCAAGCTGCCGAATTTTAACCGCATCTACAAAGTCCATGTAACTTTCATGACGCAAAAGCTCTTCAGCAATTAATTCCACCTCCTCTTTAGAAATTAAAGCCCCCTCATATTTTTCTACAAACGCTTTATCCACATATAATTGATTTGTTTTAATGTTAGCTACAGGAAACGCACTTTGCCCACTGCTAATTAATGACTGCTTTAAAGGATTAATTGAGTACCTATCCGCTTCCACATCGTCAGTGTTAAGCAGAAATGGCAAAACATAACCCTGAGGCGACGTTTTAAGCTCATCACAAAGGTTAGAACAGTCAGCTTTCGTTAATTCTTGCATACCTGTTCTAAGATAATAATTTGTACATGTTTGAAGCAAACGTACACCAATAATGCCTTGAAGCTCCTCAGCTGTCAACTGCGGATTTGTATACTCAACTGAACCACGCAAATAAAAATGAGCATCATTAACCCGAACACTGATTTTCTTTCCATCAACAAACCGCAAAAGAGACACTTCTCTTTGAACACTCTCTTCTCTGTGAACCTGCACACTTTTAGCCAAAGCTTTAACAGCCAACATAGACTTAGCTAAAAAACCCTCAACCAATCGACAACAATAATCAGACATAAATGATTATCCTCGCTCCAATGATTCCGCAAGATGAATACCGCTTTGAATCTTGGACTTACCTAAAAACATTCTCAACAAAGAAAAATCTTTTCTAAAACCCACTTCCAATAAAAACTCTTCAAGCCCACTTCTTCTTTGATCATGCGATAAATAAAGCAAAACTTGCCTATCAGACAACTGACTCAACATGACCTTTAAAAGCTCAACTGCCCTCTCGGGCTGATCAGACCTACAAACAAGCGGACCCACTTCCACTACCCCCTCATCCCACACCTTAGCCAAAATATAACCCACTATATTTTGACCCTGCTTTGAAACATAACAAAGATTTGCCTTTTTTTGCACTATTTCTCTTAGTAACCGTGACCTGTCCGCACCAAAAAACTGTACATCAAAACGTGACAACACAGAAAAATCAACACACGTTTCAAACTCTGCGATAGCCAAATTATCAAGTTGCAGACGACTATTATACATAACTGTTAAACCTAAATCAGCTTTAAACCCAAATCCGCCATAAAAATCCCTAAAATGCGGATAAGCATACAACCCCACAGTTTCCACACCTCTACCCTGCAAATAATCAACAGCATGCTTTAACAGCAAACGACCCCCGCCACACCCCCGATACTGCGGTTTAATAACAAAATTTCCAAACCACCCAACCGTACCAAAACTTATACAAGTCGCTACTCCAACTGGAACCAAACCATCAAACAACACAAAACAACCCTCCGGTTCAAGAAACTGACTAAACCTAAAATCACAAACACCCATATTCCAATTCATACCATTAGCTAAATCAACCGCAAAACCATAATCTTTTGTAGCCATAACTCTAACCTGAAACATACAAAAATAACCAAATTTGAACCAATTAAAGCTTACAGAAAAACACCTCAAAACACACAGCAAAAACAACACCCACCTACTCTTAATACACCCCCTAATTAAGGGGTTGTTATTAAATAATTTGTGCATCTTAAATAGTTGTGTTGTGTATTATCGTGTATGAGTAATAATGTTGATGTGTTTGCGCTTCAGTCGCGTATAGAAGCAATGTTACCAACTTTAAACGAGTATCAACGTCGCAGATACTTGGCAGTTGAAGCAAAAGCAATAGGCTACGGTGGCACAAGCCTTGTAAGCCGCCTATCAGGAGCCTCCCGACAAACCATAACAGCTGGACTAAAAGAACTAAACAACCCAAACACCCACCAACTCTTAAAACAAGGTAAAAGTCGCAAAGAAGGCGGTGGACGCAAAAACATTTGGGAAACCCAACCCGACATACTAAACGCTCTAAACGAACTGGTAAGTCCCCACACCAAAGGCGACCCAATGCACTCTTTGCTGTGGACTAACAAGAGTTTACGCAATCTAGAAAAAGGTCTAAAAGAGCAAGGCTACAACGTCTGCTACCGTGTTGTTGGCATAATGCTAAAACAACTGGGTTATGGGTTGCAGGCTGATAAAAAAAACATTAACCGTAAAACCCTCCAATCCAGATAGAGACGCTCAATTTGAATACATTAATGATGAGACGAAAAAGGCAATTGCAGAGGGCAATCCAGTACTTTCTATTGATGCTAAAAAGAAAGAAAATATTGGAAATTTCAAAAACAACGGGTCAACCTATCAGCCGCACAGGACACCTGTTGAGGTGTTGGATCATGATTTTCCTATTGAAGAGTTGGGTCGGGCGACTCCGTTTGGGGTGTATGATGTTTTTAAAAATCGTGGGTTTGTTAGTGTGGGTTTAAGTGGGGATACGGCGGTGTTTGCTGTTGAGGCTGTTCGGAAGTGGTGGTATGCTCAAGGTGTTGTTGAGTATGCTGGTGCGTCAAAGGTTGTTTTAACGTGTGGTTGTGGGGGTAGTAATGGGAATCGTAATAGGCTTTGGAAGTTTGAGCTTCAAAAGTTGGCTAATGAAATTGGCAGGGGTATTCAAGTTTTGCATTATCTTTCGGGTACGAGTAAGTGGAATAAGGTTGAGCATCGGTTGTTTGCGTTTATTAGTAAAAATTGGGCGGGTGTTCCTTTGGTGAGTGTGGCTGTTATTGTTGGTTTGATTGGGGCTACTAAAACTGAGGGTGGTCTTTGTGTTAGGTGTGTTTTGGATGAGAAAACGTATGAGAGAGGTCTTGAGGTTAGTGATGAAGAGTTTGATTCCATAAGTATGGTTAAGGATGATTTTCATGGTGAATGGAACTATGTTATTTGTCAAAAAACATAGCTTATTTTGTCCAAATTATTTTTAGACGTTTCCTAACTCCCATCCACACTTGTATCGATAGATTTTTCCTGTAAAGTTTATTCTAAAGCAGCCCCTTAGAAATGGTTTTGATTTTTGGTTTACGTTTGTGTTGGTTTTGGGTTTGGAGCCTACGAATAATGTGGCGGAGCGTGCGTTGAGGGAGCCTATTGTGCAGCGGAAGACTATGGGTACGTTGCGTAATAGGAATGGGGTGCAAATTTATGAGACAATGATGTCTTTGCTTGCTACATGGAAGAAGTTGAGTCTTGATCTACACAATCAGATGGCTACAAGTCTTATAACCGCTTGGACAGAAGCTAAATATACACCAAAATTGTGATATGCAAGACTAAACGTTATTAGCTGAATGGTGAACCTGTGGTAAATCAGATAATTAAAAATTTTTCTGAGAAACACTCAAAAGTACATTATGATAAACTTGTCACGTTTTTTGAAAGAGAACCCGCAAATTCGGATGTTGCTGACTTAGCGATAGTGTTAGCTTCTTCTGGTGAAATGATTTCTCAAAATGATTTTGTAGATATACCGTCCACAGGAGGACCCAGTTCACTATCTACACTATTGTGTCCTTTGCTCTTAAACCAGTATGGGCTCAAAGTCTTAAAACTTGGTGTTAATGGCAGACCAGCAGGAGGGATTGATGTGCTCGCACAAATACCCTCTTATAAAATAGATTTCAGTAGAAGTGAACTAATAGATACTATAAACAGTGGATCTAAATATGTACATTTTAAGGCATCAAAGCATTTTACACCTCTTGATGCACGGTTATTTTCATATAGGCGAAAAATGAATAAAGTGTCAGTTCCTGCATTAGCTATATCGAGTATTCTTTCAAAAAAAATTGCGCTTGGTGTGAAAAATATATGTCTGGACGTTAGAACATCATCATTTGGCAACTTTGGAACAAATAGAATTGAGTCAATAAAATACTCAAAACAATTTAATAGTGTAGCAAAGTTACTTGGAATAACGTCTATTTGTTACATAAGTAATGCTGATATGCCATATCAACCATACATAGGACGTGGGGAATCATTAATTGCGTTAAGTAAAATACTTTCCTCTGCCTCAAATGAGGCGTTACAGAAGCATATAGAGTTTTGTAACAGAATTTCTTCAGTTTTTGCATCGAGTATTGGAGTAAATAAAAAAACAAACGAAAGTTTAACACAACTGTTTTTCGAGAATTTAGAGAAACAAGGATCAAATAGAGCATTATTTTACGATAAGGTAAATGAGTTAATAAACCAAAAAAGGTATATTGTATGTTCAAAAACATGTGGTTATGTAATATACAACCTTGAGCAAATAAAAAATTTTATTGTTAAGCTCCAAGAATCAGAAAAAACGGCTACCAATATTTTTCCTGACCCCGCAGGAGTTGAACTTTTAAAAAAACCTTTTGAATATGTTGAAAAAAATGAACCTATACTATCAATAAGATGCAAAGATGTGTATATAACAAAATTTATTAAGTATAAATCTGAAATGTATACGTTACATAAAAAGGAACCAAAAACTGATTATTTCGAAGAGGTAGTTACTTGATGGCTAAATATTGTTGTTTTTTTGACCCACAAAAAAATTATGAAGAAAAAGAACTACACGATACATGTCCAGTATGCGGAAAAAAATATGATTATCCTCTTATGAATGCGCCTAAAGAAATAATCAATGGTGATAAAAAATATGTTATTGAGAAAGCCATTGCGCGCGGGTTTTATAGTGCTACATATAAGTGTTCATTAACTAAAACTTACGGAACACAAACCCGTTTAATTAAGATAATTCCTGAGCAAATATATGCCTATTTCGGTAAAGACTTCAATGACGAGTGTATGGCACATGCACGTGTTGCTGCTGGTAAAGAACATATTGTTGCCATTTCCGATGCATTTTCTGCAGATGTGCAATTTGGCGATAACAAATTGAAGTGTTTTATTGTTGAAATGGATTACATAGATGGAGTTTCTCTTGATGACTATATTTCTAACTCCAATAATGTAACACCAGTTAATTTTGCGCAAATAGCGATTGATTTACTCAGGTTGTGGGCTGAATTGATTGCACAACCAGTATATCACAATGATCTGCATGCAGGGAATCTTATCATAGAAAATTTGCGGCAAGGTATTCAGAGATCTGAAGCACTAAATGATAGAATAAGATTAGTTGCCATTGACCTTAACTCAGCTTCTGATGACAATTTAAGTGATAGTTCTCGCAGGGGAGATCAAGCACATATTTCGTGTCACATACATGAAATGGTCGAAAAATTAAGGTCCAAATGCATTGATATAGATTCGGAAATAGATATTGAATATAGATTAATGGAAACGTTAGAACGCATTGAACATATTATTATTCCTAAAGAATATGCGGCTGATCTGCCAACTACTGATGAATTAATAAAAACGATAAAAAACGAATTTGATAATGGTATGAGTTATTCGCCATGGAAAAAAGTGTTATCACTTACCCGACTTAATGATGGGGTTAACGCTCAAACAATTCATTCCTGTTATGTTCCTGCTTTATTAGAAGATCCTAATGGAGAATGGTTAAAAGAAATTACCATTGCTGAACCGCAATTAATAACTGGTATGCGGGGATGCGGCAAAACGATGTTTTTGAACTCTATAGATTTCCATGCAAGATTGCATGGTGAAAAACATGGTGAATCTAGTTCAAAAAGAATTGCGAGAATTACGAAAGATACTTACGTAGGCCTGTTAGCATCTTGCAGATATATAGTTAATTGTGACATCAATGATGTTCCCAGTTTTCTAATATGGTTATATGCTACTGAGTCCGTAAGACTCTGCAGGCACTTGAATGATGTAGATCATTTCTCGGTAAATAAGACATATGGTAAAGACATTATTGATATAATAAACATATTGTTTAAGTCGGACATTGATTTTGGTACAAATCCTTCTTTGTACAGTATAGAAAAACATCTTGTGGTGAATAACAACCGTTTTTTCGATTCTGGAAAAAAATTGCATTTATCACTACCCGTTAATGATGCATTTGAATTATTGGCAGCCACCATAAGGAAGATTTCTCCCATTTTTGCAAGTAAAAGAATATTCTTTCTTCTTGATGATGCAAGTACCCGATATTTGGCGCCAGATAAAATCAGTGAGCTTTTTAGACGTATGTTATTTATGAGCACAAGTTGTTCATTTAAAATAACAACGGAGTTACAGTCAACTATTAGATTTAAATCTGCTGGAAATTATGATTGGACATGTGAATCGCGTGATTACCAGATATTTGATTTAGGCGCAAAGGTCTTTGAAGAAACACGAAAACCGTCTGGAAAAAACTTTGTAGCGAACATCTTAGACAAACGTAAACGTTTTTGTCCATCGTATCCAGAGTATTCGTCAGAGGAAATTTTAGGCGATTGTAAATTAAAACAAATAGCTGAAAAAATTGTGAATTCAAAAGAAAAATCAAAAGAAAGAAAATCAATATATCATGGAATCACAGCACTTGCATCTTTATGTGTAGGTGATATTGGTGATGTAATTTTCTTATATGATTCTATTGTAGATGTTATAAAGAAAAACTCAAAAGTACAGCTACCAATTGCGCCTGAAAAGCAGACCGAATGTTATCAACAATTATGCAGTAGGAGAATGTATAATTTAAACAAAAGAAATGATGAGTTGTTTCGTCAGTACGTAGAATGTTTTGCTGACGCCGCTTACACTTTATTGATAGAATCACATGTAACCATGAATAAACAGAATGTAAAACGTGATGTACTTAGACAATATAACGGGTTATATGTAAAAATTACGTCTGGCGATGAAAAAAAACAATTAAAAAAACTTCGTACATTGACACGACAAACGCATGAAAAATTTTTGTGAGCGCTTTTAGCAGAGATACTTGAGGAAAAACGTTACTATTTTTTAGACTACTAAAAGCTGCTGCAGATACTTTGTCAAATTAAAACTAATTAT
>Ga0123356_10002351_pt1 | contig 20302 bp, 17 predicted proteins | sample TergutEmb28metaG_2_FD_92546 | JGI IMG/M metagenome (GOLD analysis project Ga0123356, IMG submission 92546) | Embiratermes neotenicus P3 segment gut microbial communities from Petit-Saut dam, French Guiana - Emb289 P3 | ecosystem: Host-associated > Arthropoda: Insects > Digestive system > Gut ... | reverse complement strand
ATCAATACTGAATGGTTTTCTCAAAGTCAATATAAACGCAATGAAAATGTTCCCATGCTTGACGTATATCCGGACGGTGAAATGGATGAAAACTACGAATGGGAAATCTGGATGCCTGTACTGACAAAATAATTTCCTTGACATCGGAATGTCTCCGGGATATTATGAAGCGCAATTAATAAGAAAGGAGTAAAGGCCGTGGCAGTTTTGTGTAGAGTTCTTCAAGTAAATAAGCAGTCGACCATAGGGGTAGTGTGCCCTTTTGCGAAAATTGTCAAGCTTTTGCCGTTTGTATAGAGTAGTATAATTACGAAATTCTATAACATATAACAGTCGAAGGCTTTAAACAAAAAAACGCCTTCGACTTTTTGTTTTACAATTGTTGTCGGCGTAAAATAGAAAGAAATGGTATTAAAAATGAAAGTTTATAAAACGCTCCCGGACGGGACGCAGATTGTTGAGTATGATGATTCGATGGCTCAGGCTGTTGCCGATATGTGGAATAAGAGCGGTGACGGTTGGGGCGGAACGTTTGACAGCGGTATTTATACTGCCGAACGCGTTATATCAAAAAGAGCAAACGGTGTTTTCTTCAATGTTTATATTGCATTGAAAGACGGTGAAGCTCTCGGATATTGCAGTTTCAATCGATATTATAAAGATGCCGATACTGCATATGTTCACTTGCTTAATGTTCGCCCGGATCATCACGGTAAAGGGCTCGGTAAAGAGCTTGTTCTTATGTGTGTCAACGAAACCATAGCAAGGGGAATGCCGAGACTTGATATCCATACATGGCCGGGTAATACCAAAGCTGTACCGATGTATAAAAAGTGCGGATATTTTTGGGAAGATCGTTCAGATACGACACATCTCAGTAACTTTATTCCTACAGTACTTGCAACCGATCTTGTCAAAGATTACTTCAAAAAAGCTGATTGGTATGCTGATTCAACGCGTGTGATCGAAATCAAACCCGACGGTAATAAAGTCAATAAATTTGAACTGTATGAATACCAATGGGAAAAAGACGGTGAAAGTCTCAAAGTCGGTTTCGAAAAAACGGGACGCCGGATAAACCTCGTTGAAACAGATGATTACAGGATAGAAATGACTGCCGAGCACCACGATCTTGCATTCGGATTAGATTATTCATGCAAATATCATGTGAAAAACAAAACCGGTAAAGACCTCAATGTCACCATAAATGCAAAAGATAATGATGTTATCGACTTCAAAGGATCATGGACAGAGAATGTTACTGACGAAGCAACTTTTGACGGAACATTTTATGTCAATGCAATAACGGAAGCGCAAGATGATATGCGTATGCACCCCTGTGTTCTCGCCGATGTAACGATCAACGGAAGATATGCAGAATTCGGATTGGGTATTGAGCCGAAATTCCCTGTTACAGTAAGTCTCGGCAGAAAACTGCGTGCAGTAAAGCCCGGTATGCATGAAACGATTTATGTCAACATAAAAAATGCTTTGGCATCCGATTCAACAGTAAGATTCAAGCTGCCGCAAAATCCGATGATGCAGTTTGATCAAAGCGAATACGAAGTCAAAATGACAAAAGGTAAAGATGCTTCGGTTGCTGTAAATGCAACACTTACCGGATACGGTTATGATGAAGCTCTTTTGTCATGTGAGATCACAACCGATACCGGAAACAATATTGAACTTACACGCCCGTTGCACATTGTCAACCAAGGATTGACGGGACAATTCCGCTTTGACCTTGAAGACAGCCGGTGTGCGGCAAACGGTTTATGGCGACTTAAGCTCAACAAAAAAAATAACGAACTGTGGTTTTCACGTATTGTCGATTCAGGATTTGTCTATTCTCAGGTTTCGCAATTAGGTAAACCGTATGATGATGAATTCAATTTAATGAAGCCTGCAGATATTAGAGTTACAACCGAAGAGACATTTATCAAAGTTGAAACAGACTTTGTTTCCGGCAAATTTCCGGGAGCAATCATGACAGAGATTTTTGAATTTAACTCTGCAGGTACTTTTTACAGACGTTGTCGTGTGACCAACAAAGGAACCGGTGATCTTGTTCTGTCTGTTAAAGTAAGTTTATGGACCGATATCGGAAAGAGACCCGTTTTTCATTATGACGGTGAAATCCATGAGATTGCAGACAAAATGGATTACGGCTTCGATACATTGGAAAAAGACAAAGAAATGGAAAACTGGGTGTTTGATGCAAGCGGAGACTCCCATTCCGGAATATATTGGCCGGCACATCTTAAGCCCGACATAAAGTGGGGAGACTTTTTCGATTTTGAATATTCGACAGGTGTTCTGTCTCCCGAACAATCGTTTGAAACGGAATCAATCGTTTACATGGCTGATGTTTTCCGTAATTACAAGGATTTTCGTAATTATGTCCTCGACTTAAGCGATGACCGTCAGGCATTGCCGCATAACCATACAGAAACTATTGTGAACAACGGGAACCCGGTCATATCTTCCGATACGATCGAATTGACGGTAAAAAATAATCGTCATAACATCCGTGACGGGATCATTACCGTATCATCTCCCGACGGTTTATTCAGCGAAGAAAACCAAACAAACTGCGATGAAGAGCTTTGTCCCGAAAATACGTTCAAGCTTCCTATAAAATCCGGTGAAACAAGCATAAGCTTCGCTGACTTTTATTTTCGTTTATCGGGGCATGAAAAGAACATCAGGCATGTTTTATTGATGCCGGACAAAACAGAAATCAAAACACAGGAACAAAACGGTATATACGCTGTTGAAAATAATAACTTGTGCTTCAAGCTGTCTCCGGAGTTCTCCGATGCTGTCTATTCGATGAAGTACGGTGAAAATGAATGGTTTTTTTCAAAATATCCCGTTCACGAACCGTATGCATGGTGGAATCCCTTCATCGGCGGGATCAAAACACAGCTTCAACGTATGGGAAATACTTTTGTTCTTCGTGAAAAAATTACGGCTGCTTTTACATCGGAAACCGATAATTTCGGTAACTCTTGGACAGGCATAAGGTCGGATATCATGATTGAAAACTTCGAAGAATACAAGGGTATTCATTTATCGCAATACTACTTAACACTACCCGGTGTTCCTGTCCTCTGTCATTACACAAAAATCGAAAACAATACAGGTCGTTATATGGATATTGAACCTTCCACCATGTTGTTACTTTCGGGAAAAGACACACAATCGGAAGTACGTGCCGAAATGAAGGAAGGCAGTATCGTATGTAAAGTGCGTCCGGGAAGCATCGATGATGAATTCAGGTATGACCGTCTTGTGATAATTGCACGTGAAGGTGAAACTCCGCGTCCCGAAAAGCTGTTTGTTTTCAAAGATTCCGAACGTGATAACGGACAAAGTCTCATCGGTATAGATGATTTGATCACATATTGCAGCCTCAGCATGAAAAAAAGCGTTCCAAGCGGAGGAAGCTATACAACAATGCCGGTTTTCTGTATACTGTCTGAAAAGAATCTTACGCTTGAAAGCTTGGATGATTTAAGGCGAATTGAATTTTAGTACTGTATACGGGAGTTTCGGAATATGAAAATTATTGATGCGCATGTTCACTACTCAAAAATCACATCGTTCAATGAATGTGCAAAACATACATCGATCGTTGACTATTCGGAGCAGGGGTTTCTTAATGAAACCTCTGCTTTCGGTATCATAAAGTCCGTTTGCATGGGACTTACGGAAGCATCTTCCGGCAGTTTTCCCGACAAAGATGCAAAAATGCCGATGATCGCCGATTTGATGTCATCCATGCCTGAGGGTATGTCAGTCTGCCTCGGTATAAATCCTCTCACTCTCAACGTAAAAAGCTTGGCAGAAACGGAAGATATGATAAAAAACGTTTCAAATGTTGTCGGGATGAAAATATATGCCGGATATTATCATGTTGATATAACAGACCCGATTTTTGATCCGGTATATAAGCTTGCCGAAAAATACGATATCACGATTGTCATACACACCGGCGAGACATTTTCGGAAAGAGGGTTGCTTAAATATTCTCATCCGCTGCGTGTCGATGACCTTGCCGTTGCACATCCCGATATGCGAATTGTTGCTTGCCACATGGGAGCACCTTGGGTGTTCGATGCTTGTGAAATCGCTGCGAAAAACCCGAATGTTTATATTGATATCTCAGGTCTTCTGGTCGGCAATGCGGATTTTATAAATGAACAGGCGCAAACACCTCTCCTGATCGATCGATACAGGCAGGCATTGGTTTTTCTCAACAATTATGACAAGGTGATATACGGCACGGATTGGCCGTTAGTTCCCATGGGAGCATATCTTGATTTTTGTAAAAAACTGATCCCCGAACAAGCACACGAAAAAGTCTTTTACGATAACGCCGTCAAAGTATTTAAGCTTTGACAGAAAGTACATCCCGTTATATAATGCGGAGCGTTATGACAACTGTTAATTGGTTATAAGTTTATGATTATTTTTGCGTTGGATTCATCTTGTGATGAAACGGCTGTTGCGGTCGTTCGAAACGGACGTGAAGTTCTTTCAAGCGAACTTTATTCTCAAGCTGATATACATGCATTATATGGCGGTGTTGTGCCTGAGATCGCTTCGCGAAATCATGTTGCCCGTATCGTTCGACTTTCCGATCTTGCGCTTAAAAATGCAGGGCTTACAAAACATGATATAGATGCCGTCGCAGTTACTTATACTCCGGGACTGATCGGTGCTCTTTTAGTGGGAGTAAATTTTGCCAAAGGTTTATCTTTATCCCTCGATGTACCGCTCATACCCGTGCATCATATTAAAGGACATATCGCGGCAAATTATATTGCATATCCGGATCTCAAACCACCCTTTTTATGTGTCGTTGTATCAGGCGGCAACAGTTTGATTGCAGATGTTCGCGGATATACGGATATCTGTGTTGTCGGGCGTTCAAGAGACGATGCGGCAGGTGAGTGCTTTGATAAAGTCGCACGCGTACTCGGTCTTGGTTATCCCGGAGGTCCGGCTCTCGACAATGCATCACGATCCGGCAATGATTCTCTCTATAATCTGCCTTGTCCCGTTATTGCGGGTTCTCCGTATGACATGTCTTTTTCGGGCTTAAAAACTTCAGTCATAAACCTGATCCATAACGCAAACCAAAAAAACGAAACGCTCGATATTGCGTCAATGGCTGCATCTCTTGCCCGAACCGTAAGCGAAATTCTGGTTCCCCGTGCAATCGTCGCAGCTTCGGAATTCGGATATGATAAAATCGTTGTTGCAGGCGGTGTCGCGGCAAATTCACGTATACGTGCAGATTTTGTTAAAGCAGCATCAGACAACGATATGGAGTTATTTATCCCTCCGCTCTATTTATGCGGAGATAATGCCGCAATGATAGGCTGTCAGGGGTTTTATGAATACGCCGCAGGAAAAAAAGCCTCTGTGACTCTTGATGCAAAAGCGACAACAGATATAGAAAACGATTTAACGGTAATTTAATGGAAAAAATAATAAAAACAGAAAACTTAAAATTTGTATATTCTTCCGGTGACGGAGCGGTTTCCGAACCTGTTTTAAATGACATAAACCTTGAAATTGAAAGAGGTACATTTGTTGCCGTTATCGGACATAACGGATCCGGAAAAACTACACTGGCAAAACATTTCAATGCAATTTTGCTTCCGAGCGGCGGCCGTATTTTTGTTGAAGATATGGATACCGCAAACGAACATTACATCATTGAAATACGAAGACGTGTCGGAATGGTCTTTCAAAACCCCGATAATCAAATCGTTGCTACAGTTGTCGAAGAAGATGTTGCTTTTGCTCCCGAAAACCTCGGTTATCCTTCGGAAGAAATACGTACACGTGTAGACGAAGCATTGAAAATAGTGGGAATGTATGAGTTTCGCGAACACGCTCCGCATTTACTTTCCGGCGGTCAAAAACAGCGCATAGCAATTGCCGGTGTGCTTGCCATGCGTCCGAAGTGTATTGTTTTTGATGAACCTACAGCAATGCTCGATCCTCGCGGCAGAGAAACAATAATCAATATAATGCGCGAACTGCGTGATGAACACGGCGTAACTGTAATATTAATCACACATCATATGGACGAAGCGGTTGATGCCGACAGACTGATCGTTATGTCTGACGGAAATATTTTATTAGACAGCACACCCCGTGAAGTTTTCAAAGATATCGATGTTTTAAGAAAAACCGGACTTGATATACCTGATACTGCTTTATTATTACACAGCTTGAAGGATGATGGGTTTGACATATCTCTTGATGCTCTGTCAGTTGATGAATGTGCTGAAACGATTTATAGCGCGATAAAGGGGGAAATTCAGTTTGAATAAAAAGGTAATTTTTTTCTTGTCTTTATTAGTATTAGGAATAGCACTGTTTGCATTAACTGTATTTATCTTCAGTATTGACGGGACATTAGGTTTGTTTTTAACTGTTTTCGGGTCTTTTCTTATCATTGGGGGAATAGTCGGTTCATGTAATTGTTCCTCGGTTGCAAGAGCTTTTTTTGCATCGATAATAAAAACGTTTATTTAAAATTATAGGAAGTATATACATTGCCATTTATAAAAACAGAAAAGTTAACACATATATACAGTGTCGGTACGCCGTTTGAGCGTGTTGCTGTTCGCGATATTGATTTTTATATCGATAAAGGTGAGTATCTCGGTATCATCGGAGCTACGGGTTCAGGGAAATCCACTTTTATACAACATTTAAACGGTCTTTTAAAACCGACATCCGGTAATATCTTTTATAATGAAATCGATATTCATGAAACCAAAAAAATAACCCGGGAAACTCGTTTTAAAGTAGGTCTTGTTTTTCAATATCCCGAATATCAATTGTTTGAATCTACTGTTTATGAAGATATTGCTTTCGGTCCTAAAAATATGGAGCTTAGTGAATCGGATATAAAAGAACGGGTTTATGAAGCTGCGGGGTTTGTCGGGCTCGGTGAATCGTATATGGATAAATCGCCGTTTGAACTGTCCGGGGGTGAAAAAAGGCGAGCCGCCATCGCCGGAGTCATTGCGATGCGTCCCGAAGTTCTTATACTTGACGAACCGACTGCAGGTCTTGATCCGCAGGGACAAGCCGAAATCATCGGTAATATTAGGAACTACAAAACATCGCACAATGCAACTGTCATTCTGGTCACACATAATATGGAAGAAATTGCACGAAATGTTGACAGGATCATGTTGATGAAATCCGGCGAAGTTATAACAACCGGCACACCCGCACAAATTTTTTCGGAAGCCGAAAAATTAAGCGACCTGGGATTGGCCGCACCCAAAGCTTCAATGATCGCAAGTCGCCTCAGAACTCGCGGTATACCGCTTGATAAAGCAATTTATACCGTTGAGCAATTACGTCACGCTTTGAATAAAATAAAATCCGGGGGTGATGTCTATGCTTAAAGATATTACTTTAGGTCAGTTCTTCCCCGGTAATACTATCGTTCACAGACTCGATCCTCGAACAAAACTTCTTTTGATGATCGTATATATCACAGCGCTGTTTATGGCAAAAAGTTTTTATGCATATCTGTTTTTACTCGTGATCCTTGTAACATGCATTACGATCTCCAAAATAAAACCGGGAGCGATTTTTCGCGGGTTGCGTCCCGTTTTTATCATTATTTTGATCACGGTTTTTCTTAATATATTTTTTTCCGGAGGAGAAACCGTTATTTTTCAATATCGAGCGATCGTTATTGCAAGAGAAGGTTTGATCACAGCCGCTTTCATGGCCGCCAGGTTTATGATGCTTATCATCAGTACTTTTTTGTTGACATACACAACATCTCCCATAACACTGACAGACGGCCTTGAACGAATGCTGGGACCTTTGAAAAAAATAAAGTTGCCGGTTCATGAATTTGCAATGATGATGAGCATTGCATTAAGAATGATCCCGACACTCATCGAAGAAACCGATAAAATAATGAGTGCTCAAAAATCCCGCGGTGCCGACTTTGAAACAGGCGGGTTGATCAAAAGAGCTAAAGCGATCCTTCCTTTGATCATACCGTTGTTTATAAGTGCTTTTCGCCGTGCCGATGAATTGGCGACTGCAATGCTCAGTCGATGTTACCACGGCGGTGAAGGCAGGACAAAAATGAAAGTATTGCATTTTGCCGGAAGAGATTTTATCGCATTTATCCTCGGGGGAGCAGTCATTGTCTTTATTGTTTTATTCGGACGGATTTTTACATTATGAAAAATATCGCAATGCGGATCATGTACGACGGTTCGAATTATCACGGATGGCAGGTACAAAAGTCAGAGTCCACGGTAGCCGGGACACTTGAATCGATATTATCCCGTTTATGCGAGCATCCGGTCAAAATACACGGTTGCGGACGCACTGATGCGGGTGTTCACGCTGAATGTTACTGTGCAAACTTCAAAACATCCTGTTTAATACCGCCTGACCGGGTTGCGCTTGCCGTCAATTCTTTACTTCCGCCCGATATTGCCGTACAGGATGCAGTTGAAGTGTCCGACGATTTCGACGCCAATCTGTCTTGTATAAAAAAAGAATATACATACAGGATTTTCAATTCACGTATACGCAATCCGTTTTATTCCGGAAGAGCATATTTTTATCCGAATTCCCTTGATATCGAATCGATGAAAAAAGCCGCAAAACATTTCACCGGAACACATGATTTTGCCGCCGTACGATCGGTCGGTACCGAAACAAAAACAACGATACGAACGGTTTATTGGTACGAAATAGAAAAAAAAGATGACTTCATCGAGTTTCGGGCTTGTGCCGACGGATTTTTATACAACATGGCAAGAGCAATGGTCGGAACTCTCTTATATGTCTCGGAAGGAAAAATACTTCCGGATGATATCCCTGATTTACTGAAGCAAAAAGACCGCCGATCGACGGGACCGACAGTTCCCCCCGACGGGTTGTATTTAACGAAAATATGGTATACCGGAGAAGCTGAAAAACTTTTTGCGTTCATGTAATTTCTGTTTCATTTTGTGTAAAATCATGATATAATCCCAAATTGCGATTGGAGAGAACGCGGATGAACGGTGATGATAATCCGAAAAAAATCAAGGTGAAAATCATAAGCCTTTTATTACTGCTTGTTACATTTGTTATACTTATCGGTATTGCAATAACTTTCTTTTCAAATATCTTTTCCGAGTCCTCACGTCCCGGACTGTTTTCTCGACGTATACCGGACGTGACATTTGACGAACTGAGCTTCGATGTCGGTCGCGCAAGAATGTTCGCTCATACAAACGGTTCGGTCGCAGCTGCGGGAACACTCGGAGTACAGGTTTTCAACACCGAAGGTAACGAAACTCTCAGAGATTCGTTTCGAATGACTCAACCTGCCGTCACCGTTTTCGGAAATCGTTTTATGGTCTATGATATCGGCGGCACATCTGTTCGTGTTTTTACGGGATCACAAATTTTATCATCATTTGAAACAGACGGTACAATTGTTTCCGCATCAGGCAATCAAAACGGATGGTTTTGTGTTGTTACTCAAAGAGGCGGAGGCATCAGAGGAACCGTAACGGTGTATAACAATAACGGAGCAAGAGTTTTTGAAGTCGATTTCAGAACAGGATTTGTCTTAACGGCAGAAATCTCACCCGACAACAAAAATCTCGCTATATTAAACTTTACCGATACAGTAAGCAGAGTAACATTTTACAAAAACATCGATACGGAAGACGAGCCTTCACATGTCTTTGATCTGACAAGCGGACTGATCATAGATATAAGCTATTTACCTGCAGGCGATCTGTTGGTCATATCTACTGATTTATTGTTTTTCATTGATGAAGACGGAGTCGCCGAAGCGCTGTATCCTTATCACGATAAACGTCTGGGAAGTTATACCCGTGACGAAAACTTTATTGCACTGCACATATATGACTACGGCATCGGGCATCGCGGACGTATCGTGACTCTCACATCAAGCGGAAACATCCTTGGTGAATCCGCAACAGAACGAGAAGTTATATCCATGTCAGCTTTTAATGATTCTTTGGTAATACTTAAAAATGACGGTATTGTTTTTTACAGTGATGAGCTTGAAGAATTTTCTTTACATTCCGGTTCTCCGGCTGTCGCGGGATCAAGTCATGTAGTGGCGATCCGAGAAGATACGGCACTTGCTGCGAGTGACAGCTCTGCAATCGTTTTCAGAAGAGAGGATTAGTCTTTGACAACTTTTTTAATTGATGTTGCAATTATCGGTATAATAGGTTTTTGCGCTTGGCGCGGATATAAAAACGGTTTGATCCGCGGTGTCTTCGGCATAGTTTCTCTTGTTGTTTCATTGTTTGTGGCAAATGTTGCCGCTCAGGCATACTCGGATGAAGCTACAAGCATGCTGATGCCGTTTGTAAGCGGGATGATCGAATCAACAGTTACCGAAATGTCCGAAACAGGCATTGAGTACCAAGCACTCGCTCACGATCATGATAATGACGATGCCGATTTCGGAACAGCATATACTGCTCTTCGTCAACTCGGAATGCCGGAAGCCTCTGCAGTACGTTTGGCGGAGAGATCATTAGAGGTCGAACCTCATGAAGAAAATAACTATTTTTCGGATATAATCGCTTCACGATTAACGAGTGCATTATCATACGTTGCTGTTTTCGGAATAGCCTTTTTATTGATAGCGATCGTCTTTGCCGTTATCGGAAATTTGGTCGGTCTTGTATTTGCGCTGCCGGGTTTGAAACTCATTGATATAATTGCGGGTTCTGTTTTGGGGATAACAAAAGGAATCATCATCGTTTATGCGATCGCTGTTATTATCAGATACTACGGCTTGTTGATATCTTCAACTTTTGAAGGAACCTCGATTTTAAAGTTTATAGTTAATAATAATCCCATAGCCGATTTGTTGGGAATATGACCGCGGGTGGTAAATTAATGAAAGTAATTCCGAACGTACTCTCCGTTTTTCGAATATGTCTCGTCCCGGTATTTGTTATTTTGTATTTTACCGATCCGCGAGAAATTAAATATTATGCTGTTCTTATCTATATAATAGCCGGGATCAGCGATTTCTTCGACGGGTATTTTGCACGGAAATTTGACGCTCAGTCAAAACTCGGAAAACTGCTCGACCCTCTCGGCGATAAGCTTATGACATTCACCGTACTTATCTGCATAACAATTACAAATTCGTCAAACCGAATATTTCTCGGTGCGGTCATTGTTTTTTTCGTAAAAGAAATCCGCATGGGGATCGGCGGTTTGATTTTGCACAAAAAAGCTCGCATCGAATTGCCGCCTGCAAACTTCATCGGAAAAGTTTCTACATTTATGTTTTTTGTGGTATGTGCGGCTTTAATGTTGTTCAAGACCCTCCTCAGTAACCTTGCAGCAACATTGATGATCTCTGCAGCAATGTGTTTGACATTGATCGCACTTGCATGTTATGTGTGTTCATATATAAAAATAATGAAATCCGTATCGGATTCAACAAAAAATATCGGAGAAATCGAATGCAACCAACACTCTGCTCAAGATGTAAACGAAATCCCGCAGTAATTTTTATTACGCGAATCGAAAACGGACATTCCACCAATGAAGGGATTTGTCTGAAGTGTGCGCGTGAACTGAATATCAAACCGGTCGAAGATATTATTAAACGTATGGGGCTTACCGATGAAGATTTGGAAAGTCTCACCGATGAAATGATGGAAGCGATGGGCGGACTTGACAGTCTTGCAGAACAAAATGAACACGAAGACAATACCGAAGACGGCAAAACCGCCACATTCCCGTTTCTCAACCGTCTTTTCGGCGGTCCCGACGACTCTCCTCCCCGTGACTTTCCGAGACCCGGTCGTGACCCGAAGGACAAAGAACAAGGTGCTTCAGGTTCACAGGGCGTACATGCCGCAAAAAGAAGAAAATACCTTGAAAGTTATTGTATTTCTTTAACAAAAAAAGCCGCTGACAGTAAGCTTGACAAAATTGTCGGTCGCGATACGGAAACCGAACGTGTTGTTCAAATACTCAATCGAAGACAAAAGAACAACCCATGTCTGATCGGTGAACCGGGTGTCGGTAAAACAGCGATAGCAGAAGGTTTGGCACAGCGTATTTATAATCACGATGTTCCTCATAAACTGAGAAACAAAGAAGTTTATTTACTGGATTTGACCGCTTTGGTCGCCGGCACACAATTTCGCGGTCAATTTGAAAGTCGCATGAAAGGCCTGGTTGAAGAAATAAAAAGCCACGGTAATGTTGTTTTAGTCATTGATGAAGTTCACAGCCTTGTCGGTGCAGGCGATGCAGAAGGTTCAATGAACGCCGCAAACATCCTGAAACCCGCGCTTTCGCGCGGAGAGATCCAGGTCATCGGAGCAACAACATTTAATGAATACAGAAAACACATTGAAAAAGACGCGGCTTTGGAACGCCGTTTTCAACCGGTCGTAGTCTCCGAACCCTCCATCAGTGAATCCGTTGACATTATCATCGGGATCAAAAATTATTACGAAGCATTCCACGGTGTAACGATCTCGGACGAAATCGCCCGTCAGGCTGTCATCCTTTCGGAAAGATACATAACAGACCGATTCCTTCCCGATAAAGCAATAGACCTGATCGACGAAGCCTGTTCAGATATGAATTTAAAAAGTGAATTGATCGCACGTAAAGATGCGATCAAAAAAGAAAAAGCAGACTTACAAAAAGAACGTGACTTTATTCTTTCCGCTCCCGATAACAGCGATTATGCACGTCTTGCCGAAATACGCAGTCTCGATTTTCGTCTGACCGATGAACTCGATACCCTGGAACTCGAAGGTAACCCCAAGCTGACAATTGACAATTTAGCTCGTGTTATAGAGCTGTGGACAAAAGTTCCTGCTTCAAGCATACGCGAAGACGAATTCAAGCGTCTTTCGGAATTGGATAAACGACTTAAAGAAAGTATAATCGGTCAGGACGATGCGATCAACAGGGTCTGTGCTGCAATCAGACGCAACCGTGTCGGCATTTCACCCAAACGTAAGCCTGTATCCTTTATTTTCATCGGCTCGACAGGTGTCGGTAAAACCGAATTGGTTAAAAGACTTGCATCGGATTTGTTTGATTCTCCCGAATCTCTCATAAGACTTGACATGTCTGAGTTTATGGAAAAACATGCTGTTTCGCGGATCATAGGTTCACCGCCGGGATATGTAGGATATGATGAAGCCGGACAGCTGACGGAAAAAATTCGAAGAAAGCCTTACAGTGTAGTTCTTTTTGACGAAATTGAAAAAGCTCACCCGGATGTCATGAATATATTGCTTCAAATTCTCGATGACGGTCATATAACCGATGCACACGGACGAAATATAAATTTTGAAAACACGGTCATTATAATGACCACAAATGCCGGCAGTGATAAAAAGGACGGAACCGTCGGTTTTAACCGTTCGGCAGATGACCGCGATAAAGAAAAGGCCGAAAAAGCACTTAAAGATTTTCTTCGACCCGAATTTATCAATCGTGTAGATGAAGTTATTTATTTCAACCACCTTACCGAAGATGATTTTAAAGCTATAGCAAGATTGATGCTTGACGAATTGCGCAGTTCAATGGCAGAAAAACCGATCGAACTCAGTTATGATGACAACCTGATAGATAATCTGACGAAAAAATCATTTTCTCAATCTTACGGTGCTCGTAATCTGCGTCGTACGATCCAAAAAGAAATCGAAGACAGGATCGCTTCCGAAATGATAACAAATTATGCACATCCCATATCACAAGCAATCCTGACGGCATCGGAAGATATTATTACCGTACAGGTCAAATAAAGCCGGTTACAACAGGAAACATGATGTAAATGCAATTTTTTCGGAACCGTAGTTATATTTCAAATTATTATCCGTACATACTTTACTGACAAATAAACCGCTTGCTTCCATTGACACTTCTATTTTATCCGGATGACGACACGGTTCATCCGGATAAGTGCATTTTTCACATAACTTGCATTCACCGGCTCCCATTGCCAGTACTGCCGTGTATTTACCCGTAAGGCTTTCGCGCATTTTTCCGAAATTGTCTTTATGACATGCTCCCGTTTCCATTATACCGTCCCAATCAAGACTGTCTTCGAGATCGCCGACAGTTTGAACGATTATTCCCGTTGAATAATCTTTGACACGTTCTCGCATTTCTTCAAGCGATGCACATGCCGGCGGACACGACCATGATGTATTGTAATTTCTGCATTGGTTCGGATTACACATATCACGGATTTCTTGCAAAAATTCCAGTGTCGATATATCAAGCTGTGCATAATGCGTAAATCCGCAACTTTTTGCCGTTTCGGCAAGATCGTTATAATCAATCATTTTTCAGTACCCCGTTTTATTCTTATTCTTTATTTTGATATTGAATCATTCAAATGCCATTTCATCAATAAACTTATCGTTAAAAAATGTCATTGTCGAAAGCTCTATATATTCGCATTGCGATCGAATCTTTTCGAGTTTTTTGCATGCATCTTTTTGTGCAAGCACGAGTGCGGCTCCTTCTCCCGATGTGTTTCCGAATGATTCGGCAACAGGTAATAACTTTTTCGGGAAAAGTCCGATCCTTGCTGCGCTGTTTAAATCCATATAACTGCCGAAACCGCCTGCCAGAGCCATCAGTTTTACATCCTCTTCTTTGATTCCGGCAAAATGCAGCAACACTCGGATCCCCGCGGCGATTGCGGCTTTGGCAAGCTGAAGTTTTCTGATATCTCCCGGTGTTACATAAACTCCGTCGTCTTGCTCTGTCAGGTAATATTTATCATAATCGGATAAGCGTCCTGTTTCATCAACTGTTCCGGTATCAAGCAAAACTGCAAGTGTATCAAGTAAACCCGACCCGCATATTCCGACCGGTTCGCCGTTTTCGATCACGGTATATTCCGGTTTTCCGTCAAATCCGAATTTTACATGATCTATTGCGCCTTTTAATGCAGGCATCCCCATTGTTATTTCAGCACCTTCAAAAGCGGGTCCCGCTGCAGTTGCGCAACAATAATATATGTTTTTATGTTTTAAAACGATCTCGCCGTTTGTACCGATATCCAGAAAAATTGCAGGATCGGTCATATCGTCAAATCCGGCTGCCAACAAACCCGCCGTTATATCTCCTCCGACATAAGCGGAAATCGCCGGAGTGTAATATATTTTTGCCGTTTCGGAAACCGGAGCACCTTCCCAAGCCGGAAATTCCTCTCCGAATAAACTTACCGGTGTGAAGGGTGCAACCCCCATATCCACCGGTGAAAATCCTGCAAGCAAATGTTGCATTATTGTATTTGCTGCGATGATGATATATTCGATATCTGCAGGGCTTAAATCACAAGCGCTGCACGCATCGATCATCATTGATGATATTTGCTCCCGGATGATTTTTGTCAATAGTTCATGTCCGTTGTCAGCACAATATTTTATACGCCCCGTAACGTCAGAACCGTACGGCGCCTGTGCATTCATGGCACTTTGTGTATTAAGTCTTTCACCCGTTTCCCGGTCAATAAGATGTAAAGCTATTGTTGTCGTTCCGATATCGACGGCTGCACCCAAGTTTTTTTTATCCATTTATTTACATACCTTTCCGAACAGCGACCAATTGTTGCTGTGTGTTATTTCCGCATCAATAAAACTTCCGATCAAGCTCTGATTTCCAATCAGATGCACCAATCTTCCGCCGTTTGTCCGAGCTTTAAGATTATATGTTATGTCTTCGCCTTCTCCGTCAACAAGAATACGAACCTTTTTCCCGACATATGCTTCATGCTTTTTTTCTGAGATCTCATTTTGAATAACCATCAGTTTTTCAAATCTGACCTGTTTTTCTTCTCGTGTTACATTATCCGGCAGTTTTGCCGCCGGTGTTCCGGGGCGTTTTGAATATATAAATGTGAACATCGCATCGAATTGCGCCGCTTCGATAAGTTTCAGTGTATCGTTGAATTCTTCTTCGGTTTCGCCGGGATATCCGACAATAACATCACTTGTAATAACTATATCGGGCATTAAACGTCGCGCTTGCGCGATTTTGGCAATGTATTCTTCATGAGTATATCCGCGATTCATCGATTTTAAAACACGATTGCTGCCTGCCTGAAAAGGCAGGTGTATATGTCTTGCCGCTTTTTTACTTTCCGCCATCGCCGTAAACAGTTCTCCGGAAGCATCTTTCGGATGACTGGTCATGAACCGAATAAGAAAATCACCGTCTATATCATTGATCGTCCGAATAAGTGACGCAAAGTCAGATTCTCTGTCACCGTACGAATTTACGTTTTGCCCGAGTAATGTTATATCTTTATATCCCGAAGACACGATTTCTTTTGCTTCTTTGATGATTTCTTCTTTATTGCGACTGCGCTCTCTGCCCCTTACATAAGGTACGATGCAATATGAACAAAAATTGTTGCATCCGTACATGACAGACAACCAGGCTTTAACCTTACCGTCACGATGTGTCGGTATACCTTCAACAAGTATGTGATCATCACATTCTGTATCGAAAATCCGCTTTTTTTCCGTAAGTGCCCGATTCAAAAGCTCGGGAAACTTCCAAAGATTATTCGGCGGAAAAACAAGACCCACATGTTTATATGAATTCTGTATTTTTTCCACGGTTTCGGGCACTCCCGCAAGACATCCGCAAAACACCACGATTTGTCTGCGATTTGATCTTTTAGTGTGAACAAGCGCTCCGACATTGCCCAAAACCCGATTCTCCGCATTTTCTCTTATGGCGCATGTATTGACAACGGCTATATCTGCTTTGTTTTCATCATTTGTGATATCGTATCCCATTTCGATCAGCATTCCGCGCAGTTTTTCGCTGTCCGCTTCATTTTGCTGACATCCGTATGTATCGACATATGCAAAAAATTGTTTGTTTCGTGTTTTTAACAACTCTTTTACATTCAGCATATACAGTTTTTGTTTTTCAATATCACCGGTCGATATTTTTGATTTGTTATTCAAGGGTTCCTCCGAAATGTTCTTTTAAACACCGATATTTTACCGGTTTACATTCAAATAAACAATGGTTAAACTTGATTAAAATACTCAACCATGGTACTATTGGATGTCATTGCAGTTTCGAGAGGTGGTAAGTTCATTAATGAAAAACCTGGTTATTGATTTACGTGTTGTCAGAAATAACCTCAGAGCGATAAAAGATCTTGCTGAAGGTGTTCATGTTTTTGCTGATTTGAGTGCCAATGCGGGAGGTATGGGTTTGCTCACCATTGCGGAATTCCTTCGTGATGAAGGTATACGCAATTTTATCGTTTCCGATACCGGAGACGCAAAACTGCTTCGTCAAAATAATTTTATCAAAGAACGTATTATGATGCTCAGAAGTACGGCAGACCCCAATGAAATCACGGAGCTTCTTTCATACGGAGTTATTTGTACAGCCGGTTCATACGATGCCGCAGTTGCCATCAACGGCATTGCAGAATCGCGTAACATAATTGCCGATATACAGGTTATGATAGATACGGGACTCGGTTGTTACGGATTTCAACCGACAGAACTTGACAAAGTCGCCGCAATATATAAATATATGTCAAGTCTTCATGTTATAGGCACATTTACTGCATTTTCCGCATCATGGCGAAAGAAAAAGCAAACATTTACCCAACTTGATAAATTTAATGAAGTTTTAGACAAAATAATAGGCATGGGCTTTGAACCCGGCACCGCTCATGCATGTGATTCGGCTGCATTATTTAAATACAAAATCGATTTAATGGATGCCGTACGCGTGGATACGGGACTTTCCGGAAGAATCCCCGGCAAGCCCGTCAACGGTCTTTCACGTGTCGGTTATATCGAAGCGGGTCTCGAAGAAGTGGGCTGGCATCCGAAAGGCCACACGATCGGATCCGAACGCGGCTTCGTTACCAAAGCTCCGACAAAAATCGCCATTTTATCCGTCGGTTATTATCACGGCTTCGGTGTAGACCGTTATATCGTGGAAAGAAGTTTGTTTGACATCGTCAAATGGCGTCGCAGGACCACTTTTGTCAGAATAAACGGACAAAAAGCGCGCGTCCTCGGCAGTGTCGGGCTGATGCATACAATGGTCGATGTAACAAATATCGACTGTACCGTCGGTGATATCGCTTTACTCGACGTCGACCCGGTAAATGTCAAGGGATTGCCTGTCGTATACAGATAGGGGAAATATAAATTGCCAAAGATTCTTGAACTCGATCAACATGTTGCGGATTTGATTGCGGCAGGCGAGGTTGTGCAAAGACCGGCGTCTGTTGTAAAAGAGTTAACGGAAAATGCCGTTGATTCGGGGGCAAGTATCATTACAGTCGAAATCTCTTCAGGCGGTATGGCATATATACGTGTAACGGATAACGGGTGCGGTATAGCAAATGATGATGTCAAAACCGCATTTCTTCGTCATGCCACAAGTAAGCTCAGAGACGCTCGGGGACTCGAAGCGATAGGAACACTCGGTTTCAGAGGCGAAGCTCTTGCGGCAATCGCGGCTGTATCACGGGTAGAGCTTTTGACGCGTGAACAGGGAGCGGATGAAGGTGTTTCATTATTTCTGGAAGCGGGAAAAGTGATTCGAATGTCTCCGGCAGGATGTCCCGAAGGAACAACAATAATTGTTCGTGATTTATTTTATAACACACCCGCCAGACTGAAATTTGTCAAAACAGATCGTGCAGAAGGATCTGCAGTTTCATCAATAGTTTTAAAAAGCGCACTCTCCCGTCCCGATATATCATTTCGTTATATCAAAGACAATAAATCGGAATATCATACTCCGGGAGATTCCCGTATCGATTCATGTATATACAGTCTGCTCGGCAGAGAAATCGAAGCAGGATTCATAAAAGTAAATTCAAGCGATCATAATGTTTCTGTCAAAGGATATGTTTCATCACCCGAAACCGCACGCGGGAACAGAAGTTACCAATTCTTTTTTGTTAATGAAAGACCTGTGTTTTCATTAATGCTTCAATCAGCACTTGAGCAAGCCTTCAAAAATATTCTTCCGCCGGGACGGTTTCCTTCCTGTGTTTTGTATATCTCTTTAAAACCGAATGAAGTTGACGTCAATGTTCACCCGGCAAAAACTGAAGTTAAATTTATTTCGGATAAACAGGTTTTTGATGCCGTATATTATGCCGCTTTGAGTGCATCGGATAAAAAAATTATTTCCGATAATTATTCAACACCGGTAGAAAACAATATAAAATCCGAAAATGTCATATCGATAACCCCGTCAGTTCAGACAGAATTAATTTCCGAACCCCGAGTATCTTACAAATCCGACAATCTTTTTAAAACGATCAATCCTGTCATCAACATAGATTCAGCAAAACACCTTCCTGCACAACCTCCCGCTCCGCAAGTTTCGCCGATTGCGCAAGTTTCGCAAAATCCGGCCGGTTCATTCCGCTTCATCGGAGAAGCTCTGAATATGTATATAATAATCGAACATGAAAACAGTATATGGTATATCGACAAACATGCCGCTCACGAACGGATTCATTTTGATGCTCTTAATAATAAAAATTATGAATCCATGTCCGAATCTCTTATAACGCCGGTTGTTTGTCGCTTCGGTCACGAAGATGTTTCCGTGTTGCTTGAAAATTCCGATCTTTTGGAAAATCTCGGTTTTTCTGTTGAAAGTTTCGGCGAAGATGCCGTTGCCGTAAGAAATATCCCGGCTGAAATAGACATTGGAGACACCGAGCCTGTTCTTTCAGATATTTGCATGCAACTCAAATACGGCGGTACTTTTAAATCATCATTGCTTGATAAAATATATAAAATCATAGCATGTAAAGCCGCAATAAAAGCCGGACGCGCTTCCGGTCGTGCAGAGCTTGAAGCTCTTGCCGAATCTGTCATGTCAGGTGATATTTCACATTGTCCGCACGGACGTCCCGTTGCTTTTGAAGTGACAAAAACAACTTTAGACAAAGGCTTCGGGAGAATATGAGCAAACAAAGGGTCATTACGATATCAGGACCGACCGGAACCGGTAAAAGCGCACTTGCCGTGAAACTTGCCGAATCGACAGGCGGTGAGATCGTATCGGCAGATTCCATGCAAATCTATAAATATATGGATATCGGTACGGCAAAACCCGGCGCAGATGAAATGAAAGGCGTTCCGCATCATCTTATAGACGAGCTGTACCCCGACCAGCCTTATTCAGTCTACGAATTCGTAAAAAGAGCGGAAGCCCGCGCCGCCGCTGTGCGCTT
>Ga0123356_10002350_pt1 | contig 20314 bp, 16 predicted proteins | sample TergutEmb28metaG_2_FD_92546 | JGI IMG/M metagenome (GOLD analysis project Ga0123356, IMG submission 92546) | Embiratermes neotenicus P3 segment gut microbial communities from Petit-Saut dam, French Guiana - Emb289 P3 | ecosystem: Host-associated > Arthropoda: Insects > Digestive system > Gut ... | reverse complement strand
GCAGCAGATTACACTGTCAGCTACTCAGGCGAAAGAACCAATGCGGGAACATTTAACCTGATTCTCACAGGCCAAGGAAACTACCACGGCACAAGAACCATTCCCGTAACCATAAACAAAGCAGACCAGAATATTACAATAACAGACCCCGGTGTAAAAACTTTCGGTGACGCCCCGTTTACACTTGATGTAAGTGGCGGCACCCCAAGCTTTGAGGTCACTTCAGGTACTGCTGTTTCTGTTGATGCAAGTACAGGGTTGGTAACTATAATACGCGCCGGAGCCGCAACAATAACGGTTTCAATGGATGGCAATGATAATTACAATAATGTACTAAAGGATATAACTCTAACGGTTGCCAGAAAAAATATTGCAGCGGCAAGCATAGATATATCCGGCACCTACACATATAACGGTTCGCATCAATCACCGTCAATGACTGTAACATTGGATGGTGTGACATTGGTTAACCCCTTTGATTATACAGTTACTCAAGTTGGCGGAACTTCTGCAGGAACACCCATTGTTACTATCAACGCTCAAAATAATTATACGGGAAGTGTCTCAGAAACATTTACTATCAATCCCTTCCAACTTTCATGGATTGCAAACGGTACTATACACAATAAAGAATATGACAGAACAAATGTTGCTGCTGTTAATGCACTCCCTGCATTAAATACATTTGGTGCCGATATTGTAACAGTTTCACAGGGAACAACTACATTTGCATCAGTCAATGTCGGCACCGGAATTGCTGTCACAGCTGCAGGTTGGGGTATAAGCGGTAATTCAAATTATATTGCTCCTGCCGCTCAACCTAGTTTCTGGGGGGCAAACATCACACCAAAACCTCTTGAGTGGAACTCGTGTGCTGTCGCCGATAAACCTTACGATGGCACAAACTCTGCAACAATTACCACCACTCCAACATTATTAGCAGGTCGTATTATTGATGGTGACACTGTAACAGTTACTCCGGGTACAGCTGTATTCAGCAACGTTAATGCTTCATCCGACCAGATCGAAGTCACCGCCAGCGGATGGGGCATCGCCGGTGTTGATGCAGGTAACTATTCAATAGAACAGCCCAACTTTAACGCCGCATATATAAACCCCCGCACGTTGGGACTAAGCTTCACAGGTCCGCCGGTTGCTCTGTCGCCATTAAACACGAATGTAAATCTTACTTCAAATATAAATCTAATCGGTCTAGTCGTCTCAGAAACTGTGCCTATAAGTTTATCCGATGGTGTTGTTGTAAGCTATGATGATGCAACAAAACTACTAACATATAGTAATGCAGACGTGCCTGTACCGGCACGGGCGCTTGCTTTTACAGCGAACGCAGCCGGTACCGGGTATAACTCAAATTATACAACAGTAAATGCAACCTTTAATATAACGGTTCACGATGGAAAGGGTTCGGGCACCCGTGCAATACCTGTAACACAAGAAAATATAGTCAGGACATCACCAATAGATTTTAATACATTTGCAAATACCGCAGGTTCAACAGATGGTTTAAGCAGGCACTATGTACTTGCAGAAAATATAACACTCACAGGACCAAATAACTGGATACCAATCGGTACAACAGCAACCCCATTTATCGGCAGCTTTGACGGTAACAACAGAACAATAACCGGAATAACTATTTCCGGCACTAATAGTAATCAAGGTATGTTCGGTGTAATCGGTTCGTTTAATAACGGTATCGAATGGATACCCGGGATTGTAAAGAATCTAACACTTAACTCTGTTAACATCATCGGCGCAAGTGATATAGGCGGTATTGCGGGAATTAACAGGGGATTAATTGAGTATTGCAATGTAAGCGGAACAATTACGGGTACTGGTAATAATGTAGGAGGTATAGCAGGTTCCGGTATTCAACCCCCTCCCGATGTACCTGCTCCAAACAGCAGTATAATAAGATATTGTATTTCAAATGCAATGGTTAGTGGAAGTAATACCGGTGCCGGAGGAGTTGTTGGTTCAGCAAGCACAGGTACAAATATCAGTAATTGTTTTTCGACAGGTGACATTAAAGGCCTTAACAACGTTGGTGGTATTGTAGGAAGTATTAAAGATTCTTCAGTATCAAACTGTTATTCAACAAGTAATGTTGAAGCCACCATAACCGGTATGTTTACTTTTGGAAGCGTTGGTGGAATAACTGGACTTGTGGATAATAGTCAAGTAACAAATTGTGTTGCCTTAAACCCAAAAGTATCTTTTGAAAATGAGCCAATGCCGGATGCAATCGGACGAATCGCAGGTAATGCAACAGGACTTAACAATAATTTTGCGTTTAGCGGTATGATTGTAACAGTTAATTCAGTACCGAAAACACTAACCGGTGAAACACCAACCGGCATTAATGGTGGTGCTATTATTAATGATCTGGGACAACCCGGACACTTTGCAACTCTTTGGCAAACCCTTGGCTTCACCAACCCATGGTGGACAGCCGTCCCCGGTAGATTACCGAATTTAGGTATGTATCTTTCAGATGCACCGATAGAGGGTGACGGCACAACACAGCCGTTTAGGATTTACAACGAGCATCAACTACGTCAAGTTGGAAGAGGTGCGAGTGCTGCTACAGGATATACTGCATGGACATTAGATTCAAATTATGAGCTAATGGGTAACATAACACTAACAGGTGATACAAACAACTGGACAGCGATAGGTCCGTTTGATACTCCCAGCGGTACTGATACTCCATTTACTGGAATATTCGATGGTCAGGGTTTCACGATTTCCAATATTCAAATGAGTGGTCATGTCCAGCATCAAGGCTTCTTTGGGAAAATTAGCGGAGCAGGAGCGGTGATAAGAAATCTGCATCTGGTAGGTAATATTTCTACTTCAGATATTGTCGTTGGTGGAATTGTTGCCGACCATGCCGGCGGGTTAATTGAAAATTGCAGCTTTACCGGGACTGTAAGCGGAACCGGAATTCTACCTGTCCGCACCAGAGCAGGTGGAATTACAGCCACAACCAGCAGAGGCGGAACAGTCAGGCGTTGTGTTTTTAACGGAACCGTTCAAACAACCGGACACGAGGCGGGTGGTATTGTCGGTTATGTTAATATGGACGGAAATACTGCAACTATTTATTGTACTATCGAAAACAATTTAAGTATAGGCACAGTCCGAGTTACCGGCACCCCGGAGATTAATTACGGCAGTGCTATTGGAGGAATAATCGGCAGTATTCAACCAAACGGCGGAATAGTTCGTAATAATATCAGTATGGCAATTGTGGAAGGAGATAACATCAATCGTGCAGGCGGTATCGTCGGGCGCACAGGTTACAGATTCTGGTGGGATGTGCCGCAAGTAATTAATTATCAAAATATAATTGAAAATAACATTGCGCTCAATACAAGAGTATCTAGCCAGTCCCCTGTCTGCCGGGTAGCTGGAGAAATAAATGCTTCACCTGCACCACAATCAATTGTTCGAAATAACTATGCATGGGCAGGTATGCCTATTGGTACCAATGCCGGTTCAAGTGCTCCTGTTACAAGCGGTGACGCTAATAGTCTCAACGGTGCGGATATCATCGGTGGTATTGACGGTAACATAGCTACAATCAGAGCATTGTTTACAGACCCGTGGTGGGATGCAAGATTCCCCGACCTGACAGAATACTTATTTGCCGGAGCTTCGCTCGAGCTCGATGAATGCTTGTTCTGCGGGCTGGACTTTGATGAGTGTGAGTGCGTGTGTTTCTTGTGTTATGGTTTGGATGAGTGCGAATGTGATTGCTTGGAATGTTATGGTTTGGATGAGTGCGAATGTGATGACGACATCATGGGTATGAATGGTATGATTGATGCTCCTGATGATGAGCAGGATACTGAAATTGATTCAAGTGATATATCAGAGCATATAAATCATGGTATTTCAAACGGCGTTGACGGCATTGATGATGGTGCAGACAAAGGCAATACTGAACCAAACACTAACGGGAATCCCGATGACGGCACTTCCAATGGTGGCAGCACCGGCACCGGTTCCAGCCCCGGTACTGGCGCCGGTTCAGGTAATGAATCGAGCACCGGTTACTCCGGCACTGCTACCTCCCTCTGTGAAAACCCCGATTGCACAGACCCGGACTGCAATGACCTCGACTGCACCGAACCCGATAACAACACAACCCCCGAACCTGTCGACCCCGACGAATCCTCAGACACCATGTATGAGTTCCTCTTCGTCCTCCCCATCACAGGCTTAGGCGAATTCCTGCGCAGACGCAAAATCATACGCCTCCCCTATTTTAAGCGCATCCTAAGCAAACACGGCTAACGTATGAAATGAAAATACCGTGTTTACACGATATTTTAGTAAACACAGTATTTTGATTATACCTCTTTTGTTCTATATGTTATATCCTTTCCGAGGCTCTGCAACTGCAGAGATATCGAAGGGAGCAACAATATCAGTGTTTACAGGAACACTTCTTGCATAAAGAGTATCGGGACAATAATCAATATCCCCCGGCCACTCAATTGTATCACAAACAACCTTAACAAGATTAAATACCTCTTTATCCATAATAGGCTTATATACATCATATTGAAAAGATGGTTTTACATCAAAAATGCGGTGCTCTCCGTTATTAAAATTTAATAATAACTTATAATCGTCCAACGGAATTACAGAAATGACACGTGGCCATGTGGGTTCCCCATAAAAAATATCTTCCATTATCTACTCCTTATCGTAGTGGTTTGATTTTTCGAGTTTGCTTTCCGGCCAAAGCGAGCAACCAATTATTCTTTAACTCATCTTCATACATTTGTGCCCATTTTTTTATAAGTACTTTTTGCTTTTTGGGGAAACTCCCTTCAAAAATATTGCCATCAAGCAAAAAAACAGCACCATATTCTCCGTAATACGCATGAAAATGTGGAGACTTATGTTTATCATTATCTTTCCAGTACATTCGTATTTGAATCCCGAAGAACGTTGATAATGTTGGCATTTTTATACCCCCGACTATACATTATTTTCTTGTTAAATACAACTGTAAATAATATGTTAAATTATACACTGATTGACATTTTTTTATCAATACACACGCTTTTACAACTTTTAACAGTAAATTTACACAGAAATAACGGTTTTCATCAAATTAAATGTAAATTTTTCATCATAAATATTACAAAAATGACAGAAGTGATGAAAATTAAAGATAGGATATATATTTAATGAATTATGAAAATAAAGCTCTTCTTAAAAAATCTGCCCGAAAGCAAAAGGCAGATGAGAATGCAGCGGTTAAAAAACCTATATCAACGCAAAAACTCAGAAACCGTTTAATAATAATTTTCGCATGTGTTGCAGTTATACTGACTGTTGCAGTTTTATTGCTGTTTAACCGAAATTCTTTTATTAGTACTCCAAACAGACTCACAATTACTGTTGCGTGGAATCCCGGCAGTACGGCTGACGATGTTGTCAGAGTTTTAATGCGGGAGATGAATACATCCGTGACAATTCAAAATATCACGGGCGCAAATGGTGCAAGTGCCGCAAATACTGTGTATAGCTTACCGCACAGTGGCGGGAACTTGCTGTCTACAAATCTCTCCGCATTTGTAACCTCCGAAGCAATGGGATTTGCCGACAGTTCACACCGTGACTGGGATGTCTGGCTGTGTGCATTTGCGCCTGCAGTATTGGTTGTTACAAACGATTCTCCCTATAACACAGTTGGAGAGCTGATTCGTGCAATCCGTGAATATCCCGGCGCAGTACGCTGTGCCGATGAAGGCTACGGTACAGTCAGTTATATTGCCGCAGAGCTTTTCAGTTCACAAATTGTACTGGAGCTTTCACATCAATCGTTCTCGGGGAGCAACCAAACCATTGATGCTTTGCTTGATTATAATGCAGATTTTGCGATACTGCTTTCATCACAGGTTATTGAACATCTTCATTCGGGAAGGCTTAAAGCATTAGGTGTTTTCAACAAAAACGACTTTGAATTAAGCGACAATAAAATTATTCCTCCTGTTTCAAATACCGGTGACAGGCTCTCCGAATACTTGCCGTTTGGTGAGTATTACGGCCTTTTTATTCCGAGCGGTACACCGGAAATTCAACTGTCCGGTTTTGACAGGTTAATCAAAGATGCAGTTAATACAGAGTCTTTTAACGAATTTATCCAAAAAACAGGACTCGAATCCGTAACGCCCGACAGAAAGCAAAATGCAGCTTTAACAGAACGTTTCTGCAGTATAACTAACTGGACGCTTTTTAATGCGGGATTTTTACCGACAAACCCCGACACTCTCGGCATCCCGAAGCCGTAGGTATTGAATTATTCGCCGATATATGTTAGAATCCATTTCCACTTTCTTTTAAGGACTTATTAATGGATAAAAAGCATGTGTGGCGTTATTTCGGAAATTTTATATTCTTCTCTGCGGCTTTTTTCCTTTTTGAACTGATGCTGCGGATTTCCACGCCCGGACAATTTGATGTCGCAGGGTTTCTTTTTTCTGTTATTTTTAATTGCATAACAGCTGTTTTTATATGCAGCTTGCTGAGTTTATCTTCGGGAAAGTTCCACACATTATTAAGCAACTTGATTCTTCTTCTTGTATCCTCTTTATATATATCGCAAATTATTTATTACAATGTTTTCGGAACATTCTATAATTCCGAATCATTATTTAACGCAGGGCAGGTAGCGGATTTTTGGAACTTTGTTATTATTGTCAACACCATAATTACGAAAATTGTTTATATCCTGATTTGTTTAATTCCAATAGTTATTTACAATATTTTTGTCAGAAAAACGCTGATTACTGCATCTGCACCGGGATTTAGACGGCTTACAAGAATGGATGCACAGTGGTTTTCTCAAACAAGAAATGTTGTACTTGGAATTTCTGCAGCTGCGTATCTTTTTATGATTACCGCTTTTGTCCCCTTTGCTTCGGACCCGTCGGCATCTTATTCAATGTTTTTCGGACAGCAGGATTACGAAGAATCAATTAACAAAACAGGTTTTCTCTCCACGTTAAAAGTAGATGTTCTAAAGGTCTTTATCAAAGAAGATTCCTCTGCTGCATTGCATGTTCTTGAGGAGCTGCGGGATGAAAACCATGTTGATTATACCGTTTTCCAAAGTGACCCGGTGCCTCCTGTAACTACTCCCCCTCCGCAGGTAAGTACAGGAACAGCCGGAGATGAATACCCGCCGGAGGAGCCGCCCGAGCCGATTGTATATGGCTATAATGTCATGGACATTAATTTCAGCGAATTAATAGAAAATGAAACAAACCCTGCCGCAGCATTGCTGCATGAGTATTTTGCGGGTTCCTATCCGTCTTTGAAAAATGAATATACGGGAATGTTTGAAGGCTATAATCTGGTAATGTTTGTAGCTGAGGGATTTTCTCCTCATGCGGTACGTGAGGATTTAACACCGACGTTATATAAAATGGTAAATGAAGGCTTCAACTTTACCGAGTTTTACACATCATACTGGAGAGTCAGCACAAGTGACGGGGAATATGTCGCTTGCACAGGGTTAATACCAAAATCGGGTGTTTGGAGCTTTTACAGGTCGCATAGTAATTATCTCCCGTTTGTTATGGGTAACCAGCTTAGAAATATAGGTTATAAAACTGTCGCATATCATAATCATACCCATACATATTACAGGCGGCATCTTTCGCATCCGAATATGGGATATGATTTTAAGGCTGTCGGCAGCGGTCTTGAGCTTCCGAATATTGTCTGGCCGAACAGCGATTTTGAAATGCTGCAGGCTACTGTTGATGATTATATTAACCATCAGCCTTTTCATGCGTACTATATGACTGTCAGCGGGCATTTTGAATATACTTTCGGCGGAAATATGATGTCAAGGCGTAACCGTGACGCTGTGGAGCATCTTCCGCTTTCCGATTCTGCAAAAGCATATATTGCCTGTCATATAGAGCTTGACAAGGCACTTGAGTATCTGATGAAACGCTTAAATGAAGCGGGAATTGCTGAAAATACCGTAATTGTGCTCAGTACCGACCATCATCCGTACGGATTGCCGGGAAATGAAGGAGCGGACGGTATAAGCGAGTTTCTGGGTTATCAGGTGGACCAGTCTGCAAATTCCGAATTTATGAACTTTGATTTGTTCAGAAACAACCTTATTATTTATGCTCAGGGAATGGAGCCTGTAACTGTTGACAAACCAAGCTCGAGCCTGGATATTATACCGACCGTTTCAAACCTTATGGGTCTTGAATTTGACTCCCGGTTTCTGATGGGCCGGGATATCTTAAGCAACAGCGAGCCGCTTGTCATTTTTGGAAACCGCAGTTTCATCACCGCCAACGGACGAAGAATAAGGGACAGGGAATTTATCCCCAACCCCGGCGTTACAGTTGACGAAAATTACGCCGACACTATCAGAGCAATAGTCGACGCAAAATTCTCCGTTTCAACAAGCATACTGGATCTGGATTATTACCGAATTGTATTCGGTCAGGATTAATTAAAAATCAAGAAGACAAGGGGACGGTTCCTCTGTCTAAAAGTATCGAGGGAATTCCGGCAACCGACACGGAACTGACTGAGATACTTTTAGACAGAGGAACCGTCCCCTTGTCTTCGTTTATTAAATTTACTGTGGTCTTGCGTTATATGCTTCAACTACTGCGTTGTTGAGGTCTCTTTGGTATGTTTTGCTGTTGGTTACTGTGTTGTTAAAGTGCAGGCACAGATGGCCGTTCATGCCGTTGTCGCGAATTGTGCTGACATCGTGAGGCATGCCGTTGAGTGATGCTGCGAATGTACGTTCTCCTACTGTGACCCATACAGGGCGGGGTTTCCATGCCCATACGCCGTTGCGTGTTCTGAGGATTGCATCTGTATCTGCTTGTGTCGGCGGTTCAACATCCATATGTCCGCTCTTTGAAAAGCCTCTTAACTGGAATGTTATACCCGTGCGGACATCAACAACATTCAGATTCACACCTGTCGGTACAATACTTTTCGCCGAATCCCAGTCGATTAGTTCAATTACCTTAGCTTCGTTACCTAAAAATTCAGATTTTATGAAGCCGACAGTACCGCTATGCCTGATTTGTGACCATCCGTTCGACAGATTTTCCAGTACATCAACACTTGTGTTAACCGGAAGCAGTCTGATAACGCTGTCATTTGTTGACGGACCTGTCCGGAAATTGACGCCTGTGAGTGTTCTGAGATTTGCAATCGGAGCTGCTGATGAAGTCGCTCCCGTAGGTGAAAGCAGGTCTGACCTGATAAATCCGTCAGTTCCGTTATGTTTAACGCTTGTCCAGCCGTCTGTTCGTTGTTCTATTACTTCAACGCTTGTGCCTGCTGCTATTGATCTGATTAATCTTGAATCTGCAGACGGGCTGCTTCTTAAATTTGCGACTGTGTTGGTCCTTAGTGTTGATGGCGCCGCCTGAGAAGCTCCCGAACCGTCTGTCAACAGATCTGATCTGATGAAGCCCGACGAACCATCATGTCTGACACTCGACCACCCGTTGCTTCCCGCTTCAACCACTTCTACACTTGTGCCTCTTGGAAGTGTTTTAACAACACTGTTTTCCATTGATGCTCCGGACCTCATATTTACAACTGTAGTTGTTCTGAGGGTTTCGGGTGTATTGCTTGATGCCGTCGATGCAGCTGCACCCGATGAGGCACTTCCGTCACCTCCGCGAGTTAGAAAATCCGAACGTATAAATCCGTTTGAATCATTAATTTTAACCTTTGACCAGCCTGCCGGGTTATGCTCTAATACGTCAACACTTGTTCCTGCAACAACCGTTCTGAGAATACTTGAATCTGTTGATGCTGCAGACCTTAGGTTTACGCCGCTGGTTGTGCGAAATGCGGCAGACGAATTACTTATCGGAAATCTGAGAAAGTCGGACCTGATAAATCCGGAGAAATTACCTGTTCGTACTCTTGACCAGCCTGCCGGATTATGGTCGAACACTTCAACATTTGTCCCGGTATATACAATTGTAACTACAGACGATTCTGTCGATGGCTCAGAACGCATGTTAACGTCAGCGGTTGTTTGAAATGTGCCTGATGAAGCAAGTGCAGGTGACGACATTCCTACAAGGCTTGCCGTCATACTAAATATTATAACTATAAAAATTACTTTACGTAATTTGCGGTTCACAATAGTTTTCTCCTTAAAATGAAACACTGTAAATGCCGTTAGTACGACAAGTTTAGCATATCCGGCGACTCAAGTCAACCCATTTTGACATTTTTTCGTAACTTTTTGTAACACTTTTAAAAGTTTTGAAACAGCACCTTTATTACTTTGACATTTAAGGCATTCTGTGATAACATTTCGCCTTGTGCAGCCTATATAATTAATAAGGGAACTATAAGACATGTCAAACAATGAAAAACGTGCAAAACACCCGCTGATTGATACACTTCTTACAATAAAAGGAAACCCGAGAATTGCCATATATACCGAGCCGTTATGGGTCATCCCGTTTAATCTTTATTCGCCGTTTGTTGCTGTTTATATGGCAGCGCTTATGCTTTCCGACAGGCAAATCGGTCTTGTAGCTTCAATTTTTATGTTCTTTAGAGCAATTTCCGCACTTTTCAGCGGTGCCATTACCGATAAACTCGGAAGAAAACTTACAACTTTTATCTTTGATATGGCATCATGGTCAATACCATGCCTATTATGGGCATTTTCGCAGAATTTCTGGTGGTTTGTTGTTGCAGCGGCATTTAACGGGCTTATGCAGATAACGGATAACTCATGGACATGTTTATTAATCGAAGATGCAGATAAAAGCGCACTTGTCCGGATATTTTCACTATTACACATGATTGCTCAGCTTGCTGTTATTTTTGCCCCGCTTGCGGCAATCATGGTTAATCAGCTTTCAATAATCCCCGCAATGAGGATACTATTTCTGTTTTCATTTATATCTATGACAATAAAGTTTTTCCTGTTGTATTTTCTTGGAGACGAAACAAAGGTAGGGCGAACGCGGCTTGAAGAAACAAAAGACATGTCACTTTGGCAGGTTATGAGTGGCTACGGCGGTATTTTCAAAAAAATATTTGCTTCAAATGATATGATTCTCGCATTGGCATTAACAACAATATTCAGTATTGTATGGATGGTAACCGGCAGCTTCTTCGGGTTATATGTTACCGGAACACTTAATATTCCCGAATACTTTCTGGCATATTTCCCCATCCTTCGGGCTCTTGTTATTGCTGCTTTTCTCTATCTGTTTCAACCTAAGCTTGATAAGCTCGGGTTTCGTTATCCGATGCTCATTGGTCTGGTAATTTTTGTTGCATGTAAGGTTTTGCTTGTACTGACCCCTGTCGGTTCATTATATATACTGTTTGTTGTAGTATTTTTAGATGCAGTTGCATTCAGTTTTGTGGTTCCGAGAAATGACTCTTTAATCCAAATATTAATCGAACCATCCGAGCGGGCAAGAATCAGAGGGCTTATGATGGTTATTGTTCTCGGTTTGAGCATACCCTTCGGATATCTTGCAGGCTTTTTATCGGAAATGGACCGCAGATATCCCTTTGTAATGGTTGCTGTTTTCCTTGCTTTAATGTTCTTCATTATTGCCTTCAGCAAAAAGAAGTTCGACTCAATATCAAAAAGAGTAAAAGATGGAGATATAAACTAAAGAGCACAAGGGGACGGTTCTCCTGTGCTCAAAAAAGGCTGTTGCAAAAATGTGCAACAGCCTTTGTCATTGCGAGGAACAAAGCAATCCGGTGTATTGTAGTTTTTTTTTGCGGTTTCTACAACAAATCGCAGAATTTTTTAAATGTGTCCGGGATGTCGATGTCCTGCGGGCATAGCGGATTACATGCACCGCACGCCGTGCAGGCCTGCGGTTGTTTGTCGGCTGCAAGTGATTCGAGAACATCTCTTACGTACCACGAAACACCATGATTTGCTTCATTATATGTTGCAATCAGCATCGGAATATCAAGCTTTACCGGACATGCTCCGCAGCAGTAGCGGCACGAGGTGCATGGGACAAATGATGCCATACCGTCAACAACCTGCTGAAGCAATGCTTTTTCGGACTCCGATGTCGGGTCGCTTTTTTCATAAAATGATACATTTTCTATCATTTGCGCCATGTTTGACATACCGCTTATTGTTATCACAACCTCCGGGAGTGATTGCAGAAAACGAAATGCCCATGTTACCGGAGTATCGTTCGGACGTGCTTTTTTGAGTATAACCTCCGCTTCTGCTCCGGGTGCCGCAAGAAGTCCGCCTCTGACAGGCTCCATTACAAATACAGGCTTGTTGTGTTTTTTCAGAACCTCGTACTTTTTACCCGCTTCCTGTAATGTCCAGTCAAGATAATTAAGCTGTATCATTACATACTCAATGTGCTCGCCATATTTGGTTAAGAACTTATCGATAGTTTCATATCTGCCGTGAGAAGACATTCCCAAATGCTTGATTCGTCCGGCTTTTTTCTCTTCAACAAGATAATTTACAATTCCTACCTTTTCGTCTGTGTAAAGGTCATATGTACTTTCGGATACCTGATGCAGCATGTAAAAATCAAAATATTCCACTCCGCAGGTTTCCAGTTGATGTTCGAATATTTCTTTAGGTGTATTATATGTTCTGGCTGTCATTCCCATTGGTGTAACATCCAGTTCCAGTTTTCCGTCTTTAATTTCCATGAAATTTCCCGGGAACTTGTCCGCAAGATACCATGACTCACGCGGATAATTTTTGAGTACTCTTCCAAGTACTTTTTCCGATTCGCCCGCATGATAGAAAAATGCGGTATCAAAGTAGTTTATGCCGTTCTTAAATGCATATTCAACCATTTCCGCAACTGTTTTTTCACAAACTGCATCCGAAGGTTTTACGGTTGGCAGGCGCATTCCTCCGACACCAAGTGCCGGGAGCTTAATTCCTTTAAAGTCATTGTAAATCACGTTTCAATCTCCTTTTGTTTATTTCTGTTTACAGGTTATTTTATTGTTTTAATTCCCGTTGTTTACTGCTTCGTTTAGTGTTTTACCGATGCTTTCTCTTATGATTAAATCTGCATACTTGTCAAAGGATGTTTCCGATTTATTTATTAATATCAGATTATTTCCGTTGTAGTAATTTACCATTCCTGCTGCAGGATAAACATTTAAGGATGTGCCGCCGACTATAAGGACATCGGCATCATAAATTGCTTTTGTTGCTTTATTTATCCGTGCGGAGTCGAGACCTTCCTCGTATAATACCACATCAGGCTTAATTATGCCATTACATGTGCATCTTGGTATGCCTTTTGATTGTAAAATTATATCAATCGTATAAATTTCCTTGCATGACATGCAAATATTCCGAAGCGCCGAACCGTGCAGCTCAATAACATTTACGCTCCCCGCCTGTGTATGAAGCCCGTCAACATTCTGGGTTATCACCGCCTTAAGCTTCCCCTGCCGCTCCAACTCCGCCAAAGCCTTGTGTGCGTCATTTGGTTTTGCTTCCGGGTAAAGCATTTTCTCTTTATAGAAGCGATAAAACTCCTCAGTATTTTCCATGAAAAAACTATATGACAAAATCTCCTCCGGAGGGTATTCATAATTCCCGCTGTACAACCCGTCTGCACTGCGAAAATCCGGAATTCCGCTCTCCGTGGAAACCCCCGCTCCGCCAAAAAACACAATATTGTTTGAATTTTGTATTATATCTCTAAGCTTTTCTATTTCATTTATCATCGCACTTATTCCCTATTTACCCCTATTTGCGAAATATCTATATTTCTCGTAACATCATTTTCATCAGTGGGTAAGTATTAACATTCGTATTTCCAAGCGCAGAAAAGACAATTTGCTGCTGCGGTGAATAAGCAGTAAAGAAATCAACTCCTGCATCACCGCCTACAGCGTAAAAGGATAGATTATTCTTCGTTTCATGACGATAAACACCAAGGCCGTAGCTCTCTGTTTCGTTTATTTCAGACTGCTTTTTAGTAAATTCAGTCAGCATATTTTCCGAGAATATCTTGCCTTGAAAAACCGCTCGCCATAATTTGTCCAAATCATCCGCACAGGTATAGAGTCCGCCGTCAGAGCCGCCTAAAACCGGCAGGTTAAAAACATTTGTCTTCAGTCCGTCACTGCTGCCCATATAACCCAATGCAACATTGCCGGGCAACGAGTCTGCACGATAAAAGCCGGTGTGTTTAAGACCGCATGGTAAAATTATCGCTTCATTTACAAATTGCCTGTATGAAATACCGCCGGCCGCTTCTATTATAAGCCCCAGCAAAATAAAACCCGAATTGGAATAGCTGTATCGTTCACCCGGTTTAAATTTTGGAGGAAGCGGTGTTATCATTTGCAGGTAATATTCAAGCTGTTCCCACAGCTGCACAGGATATTTATCGTATAATGCCTGCAATTGCTCTTCGCAATCTTCGGATTCCTCGTCAATATAGTCACCAACACCTGATGTGTGAGTAAGTAAATGATATACCGAAACGTTTTTATCAATTTGCCCTAAGTCATAAGGCAAAATATCATAAATTCGTGATTTAAGCGAAAGCTTTCCCTCATCAATGAGCTTGCATGCCGCAAGCCCCGTAAATAACTTTGTCCCGGAAGCAATCCCAAACGCCGTATCTCTGTTATTTAAAAGATTTTCACTCCTGTTGCGAAACCCTTGACTTTTCTCAAACACCACTCCATTTCCATCCCCAACAGAAAACACCCCCGAAAACTCACCCGAATCCGACCACTCACTCCAAATATCTCCATATCTCATCCTACCAACCCCCAACCAATATAACTCATCATCAGTATATCAAATATTTTAGTTTCTAACTATATAAAAGATACTTTAAAATAAGACAAGGGATAATCCTTGTCTTATTCTAGTGGACGTTACTTACCTAAATCAACACTCTTACATTAACTTTTCATTTTAGTGATTTGATGTTTTTTGCATTAAGTGGTGATACAATCTTTTTGCCTGAACGCTTTTCATAAGACTCCCGAGCATCTTTGGCAACTGCTCCACCTTCTTGTGCAACTTTTGCAGTTTCATCAATGCCAAACGGGTCAGATTGTTTCGATAGCTCAGTTGCAGACACTTCCGCAAGCATATTTAACACAAGCTCCATGTTTGTCATGTGATCGCGTAGATTTTCTTTTTTCAATCCTTTATAGTTCTTGTACTCTCTGGTTGATTTGCCACTCCATTCTTTTGTCATAATATCTGTAAGCGTTGCAAAATCCTTCGATTCACTGACACCGGAGCGTTGCCATTCATCAGTTAAATCTTTACGGACTTCCATCGTTTTAATACGCTGATTAATCCATTTTTCACTATAACCCTTTTTGAAATAGGTTTGAAAAGCTCTGTCAATTGCGATTTCCGGATCATCGGTTTCATCAATGCGCTCTTTGCCTAATTGAGCAAGCCACAACTTAAAAGGCTCTGCTTTTGGAGAAGGGACTGATTGTATAATACGTAAAATACCTTTTGTGTTAGCGACATCTGTATTATAAAATTTCCCGTCAGCTGACTTCATTTTCAGTTGACTACAAACTGTAGTCAACTCATTACCCTCTTTTTTCAAGCGGGTTTTCATTACACTCCAATACTTTCTCGCCCCATCATGCGTATGTTGATTTGTAAGAACTTCAATTATATCAACAATTGAAATATACCAATCCTGTTCTTCTTCGTTCCACTCTTTACGAATTTTTTTATCTTCAAAAACTTCTATTTTATTATTCATCTTTCAACCTTCCATATATTATAGTATGTTTAATATAATTATACACTAAGATAGTCGGATGTATAATTAATCTTTTCTTTCTTAAGAAACTCGTCGTGCTAATGATTTCACCTTGTGTTGGTGCATTTGGATTCTCACTAATATCTATTATGTCAAAGATAAAATCTGTAGTATTTAATATTTGGGCGGTAAAACTTTTCCAAGTTATTTCATATAATAGAGGTGGGTGCTCCGATAATACACCTTGTTGATATGCTTGTTGTATAAAAGCGGACGCTATTTTGTGTGACGGGTCTTTAGATAAATCATCTGAACAGAGAAATGTATTTGAGTCTGGAATGATTGGTATATTTTTATAACGAAAATCATATTCCATTTTTAAGATTAACCAGTTAACCACCAAGTCAAAACTTATGTTCCACAGTATTTTTTCATGATAAGTGATATCCTTAGGGTATCTATGGTATAGTACTATATGAAGTAACTCGTGTAGAAGGATGAAATTTAAAGTCTCTTCCGGAAGATCGTTCATCTTATTTTCGTTTAAATAGAGACGATATCCGTCTGTTGCTGCAAAACCGTGTAAATCATTAGTATATTTCTCTACTCGCATACATACTTCTCCTAGAAATGGATAAGCTTCTAGTAATATCATGTTAAACCTTGCAAGTTTGTATTGAAATGGAATTGTTCTATACTTTGCAGCATCCAAAGTGTTCTTCTCCTAATCAAATGCGAAACATTTCAGCATACTTGGAATTATGCTTTATTATAGTTGAGCATTCTTGGATTGTCAAGACGTTTTTCCAAGAATGTTGAATTATTTTTTTATGCTGTTATAATAATTAATATTACGATTACGAAAAGGTTTTGAAAATGAATCGAATAAGAGAACTGCGAAAAAAAAAGGATTTAACACAAAAAGGGCTTGCAAAGCACTTGAAAGTAGCCGACAGCACGCTTTCATATTGGGAGATGGGGAAATATGAACCGGACAATAAAGCTTTAAAGATGCTGTCCGAATTTTTTCAGGTGCCAATTGATTATATTCTAGGTGGTGATTTTACAAAATGGGATTTTTACAGAGATGGTACACTTTACCCGGAAAACATTCACCTAATTTAACTGATTCGGCGACATTTGTTTCAGAGTCAGTTCCTTTATATAACAAAGACTCAACATCCAATAATACCAATGTTCTACATGGTTTACTAACTGCTTTCGATCGAGTAGAATTTAAAGATTTAACACAAGAAGAAATAGATAACCTTGCAGAGTATGCTGTGTTTATAAAGTCCCGAAGAAAAAGTGAAAAATGATTTCATAATCAGGATTCAGAATTATAGAAAAATGAAATACTAAGCACACTAAAAGTTCGCCAAATGGATAGCTTGGCTATATTTGAACAACGCCAACCCCTTGCACCGCAAGGAGTTGGCGTTGGTGGGCCTTCACGGACTCGAACCGCGGACCGACCGGTTATGAGCCGTTCGTTATTATGCCGTCAGACCGTTGCGGTTACAAGATTGCGTGGTTGTGTTGACTTGAATTTGACTTGAATTGTGTTAATTTATATCTCAGTCTCGCTCTTTAATAAACAAAATTCCTCATTATGAAGCAAGAAATCAACTATATCTTCGTTATGAAAAAGTACTATAATGTTTTAGAAATTAGATTGACAAAAACGCCAACCGCAATGCCAACTATAGTCCCTCCAATAAAAACCACCCAGAAAATATTTCTTCTGATTCGTGCAAGATTATTCATGCGTTTTGCTTCTTCACCCCATAAGAATTGGATTGGAGGATACACACGTGTCCAAATACTTCTAAACGCAAATTGCAAACTAACACCAAAAGCTAAAAGTAAAAAATAACCAAAAAAATTAACGTTTGAACTAGTAGTAATAAAATTAAGAATTCCACTCTTGATTGATATATCAATTAATATTGCAATAAGAATAATATTCATCAATAATGATAGAGAAATCTTGCTCATTAGTATATATCTATATGGCATTCTCATTTTTACAAATGTTCGCTCCAATTTATCACGAATTTCTAAAAACCTATCTTTATCTCCTATTTGTATAGTTGTTACAATCGTTGAATTATATGTGAATAACCAATGAAAACCATACTCAAACGAAACTGTACAACAGTCATAGGTTCCATAATTTATCCATAACTCAACTATTCTAAACTCGCCCGAATTGTCATACTTAAACAACTCTTCCATGCTTTCAAATTTGATAGTCGCTTCATTCTTTAATAAAGCTTTAATTGATGAAAATGTAGCTTCTCCATTTGGTTCAGAAAAATACTCTTCTAGGATGGAAAATACCTGTTTAATTTTTTCTTCATCCAGTGATATCGCATACTTTTTCTTGAATTTTACATCAAGTTTCATTTACTGCCTCCAAAGAACAAGAGATATGCCTTTATCTTATGTAATGCCTAAGTCTTATGCATATGCCCCAAACAAGTATATTTGTCAACTTCTTGCTTTATGTTTCATGTAAGTTTATTTACTACTTATTTTAAAATACATATTACTATTGTAAAACATCAGCAAATGCAACTGATAGTTCTGGGTCATCTCGAATTATTTTTCGTTTAAATGCAGCATATATGGATGATCTATCTATTTCTTTACAAATCGTTTCATAATATCCAAGTTCCGGCTCTTTCTTATGGTCCTGAATGAATTGATAAAATAGCCTTATATTTGGGACTAAGTGTGAGTTTCGAAGGTTTGAGCACTCAATTTTTTGTATGTCAGTTGAGCCTTCGTTATAAATAAGTTCTAAAAGTTCCACGGTCTGTGTTGCTTGACTATCTGTCGATAACAATTCAATTTTAACTTGTTCAATAAAGTTATCGGTTATCTCAACAGACAACGCTATGTGCATCTCTGGATCACATTTAGTAGGGTCTATGATATCGTCATATTTTGTGTGTTTAATACTGTTACAATGCCCACATGCAAGAAACAAATTGTTCCAGTCAAATTTTAACATTGGGTCACTCCGATGTGGAGTTATGTGCTCAATGTTAATCTTTATTGGTTTATCTTCACAAATGTAACACTTTTCATAACAGTCTGTTGTTAACGTGCTTAAAACTTCGCCCTTACGATAGTCTTTTTCAGACTCTATTGTTACACCAAGCGGTAAAGGACTCTTAGATAGACGTACCATTACTCTCCGCCTTTCTGACTTTTTCTAGTTCTTGAAATGCAATATACAGTTCTTTAGAGGGAAGTGCTTTTATTTCTAACTCTGACTTTGCTCTGAGGAATTCTTCATTTTCTTCAAGCGAACGCTCCTTGAATAATAGCTCTTTGTAACGCTCAAAGTATCTTTTTAATTTGCTTGAGTACATATCTGTATCAAGAAACGATTCCAAAATTGTTTCATATGAGTAGAAACTGGGGTTTTCAAGCCTTGTTTTCTTTTCTAAGTCGAATATTATGGCATTTTCTAAGGAGTTTATTACAAATGGTGAATGTGTAGTTGTAATAAATTGAACATTGGGAAACATCTTCGTAAGGAATGGCAGTATTCGTTTTTGCAACTCCACATGAAGATGAGTTTCAACTTCATCAATTAAGACAATTGCATGTGTATCGTAATCAACTTCGCTGTTTTCGTTTTCAAAACGCATTAACAACTCCATATAAATGTCAAGGAATGCTGCGTACCCATCAGCCATTTCATGCAATCCAAAAGGTTCACGGTTTGGCATTATAATATTAAATACAAGATTTTTTGTATCCCGTTGAAGCGTTAACTCATGACATGCATAGATTTCGCGTAATGCTGTAAGGAGATTAGCAAACCATCCCTCCAATTTATCAGCAAGATGCTTGTTCTTTTCACTCTTTGCACCATACAACCTATAATCAAGAAACAATGTGTACTTTAGAAAATCTTTACTTGGTTTTTGAGATACTTTTGTCTTGTTAGATAATGTAACTGGTTCTATAGACTTTGGTATATTGAGTTTAGATCGAGTTGCTGGTATATAAGCAAATATTAAATCCGGCTGAACTCTTGGAAAAATATTATATATTATGTTCACTTTTGAATCTAAAAGTTTCTTCCGTTTATTAATGTGTTTTCGTATTATTTCATCTGATCCAAATAACGAGCCTCCCTGTCCCAAGAATACAACATTTCGAATTGATTCTAACAAACTTGTTTTTCCGCTTCCATTTTTCCCAGTAACTATCAAATGCTTCCGTTCAATATCGGATAAAACAATTTCAATACTTCTAAGATGCCGTACTTTTTCAATATCAATTTTTGCAATAAAAACATTCTGCATATTTCTTACTCCTAACTATAATAACATCATTGCTTTAACTATATTATACCAAAGATTGCTTTTGAATGGGAGTGCTTTTTTCACCGTCCAGAAAATCGTCCAATTTTGACATTGATTTACGCTTATACACCGCATCCAAGTGTGAATATATAGCCAGTGTTGTTTTAATATCAGCATGACCCATTT
>Ga0123356_10002349_pt1 | contig 20315 bp, 19 predicted proteins | sample TergutEmb28metaG_2_FD_92546 | JGI IMG/M metagenome (GOLD analysis project Ga0123356, IMG submission 92546) | Embiratermes neotenicus P3 segment gut microbial communities from Petit-Saut dam, French Guiana - Emb289 P3 | ecosystem: Host-associated > Arthropoda: Insects > Digestive system > Gut ... | reverse complement strand
GGGTCGCGAGTGCTGCAGGAGCCCCCGGCGGGGCCCCAGAGGGTGTTTTTTTGGTTACTTTTTTGTCACACAAAAAAGTGACTCGCCGGTAGGCGAAACCTGCAGCGGCCGCGCAGCGGAAAAGCCCGGGCCGCAGGCCCAGCACCAATAACCCCGCCCGGGGGGGCAAAAAAACCGTTTTAAAAACAGCCGGGCCGCAGGCCCAGCAATAAAACCCCCGCCCGGAGGGCAAAAATACCCTCCTGAAAAAATTAATAGAGGGCGCGCGCCACCAGCGTATCCGGCAAGCCCTTCATCGCGTCGCAGACGTTGCCGTTGACGGCCTTGTCCAAGTCCATGAGCAAATAGCCCATGTCGGCGTTGGTAGCGAGCACCTGGGCCAAAATGTTGGCGTGCTGCTCGCTGACAATGCGGTTGACGTCGCGCAATACCCCGGGGACGTTTTTGTGGATGTTCAACACTCGGTAGGCCTCCGGGGTAGGGGCTAAGTCCACTTGTGGAAAGTTAACAGAAGTCGCCGTAGAGCCGAATTTAAGGTATTTGCTTAAGGCTACCGCTACCTCGGTACCTATATTTACCTGAGCCTCATCCGTAGAGCCACCGATATGGGGGGTTAAAATAACATTAGGGAGGTTTTGGAGGGGTGAAACAAAACCGTCGGAGGCATTGGCGGCAGGCTCCTCGGGGAAGACGTCCACGGCGGCGCCGGCCAAGTGGCCCCCTTGGAGGGCTTGGGTAAGGGCCTCAATGTCCACGACACTCCCGCGGCTGGCGTTAATGAGGTAGCTGCCCTGGCGCATGGCCTTGAGTTGGGCCTGGCCTATCATCCCCTTGGTGAGGGGGGTTTCGGGCACATGCAAACTGACATAGTGGGCTTCCGAGAGGGCGTCCAAAAGGGAGGGCTTGGCCTGGTTATTGCCCATGGGCAGTTTGGTAGCAATGTCATAGAAGACGACGCGCATGCCGAAGGCTTCGGCCAATACCCCTACTTGGCTGCCTATATGGCCATAACCAATGAGGGCTATGGTTTTACCCCGCACCTCATGTGCCCCTGTGGAAATTTTACGCCACTGGCCCTTATTCATTTGAATGACGCGCTCCCCCAAGCGCCTGGCCAGCATAACAATTTCGGCCATCACCATTTCGGCCACCGAGCGCGTATTGCTGAAGGGGGCGTTGAAGACGGCAATGCCGCAGCGGGAAGCGGCCTCCAGCGCCACTTGGTTGGTGCCGATGCAGAAGGCGCCCACGGCCAGAAGGCCCTTGGCTTTTTCGAAGAAAGTTTCACTCAAATAGGTTTTGGAGCGTATGCCCAGCAGGTGAAAGCCCTGGAGGCGCTCCAAAAGGGCTTCTTCTTCCAGAGACTTGTCGAGGCGCTCCACGTGGATGCCCTGGTTTTCCAAATAGCTTTGGGCCACTGGGTGAATGTTTTCCAGCAAAAGGGCTTTGATGGCACTCATAGAGGAGCAGCTAGCGCGCCTTGGCAAAAAGAGGAAGCAAAATTCCCCAACGCCTCGGTTTTGGGGGTGAAAGTGGCCTAGGAGGCCAAAGTGCGCTCCCTCTCTTTGAGGAAGGCGCAGCCGGAGCGTGTCAGGAAGAAGAGGACGGTATTTTGTCCTTCGGGGAGGTGGAGTTTGGCCTCGAAGAGGGGCCCTCCCAGCGTACCCAGCAACACCTCGCGGTTTTTGTTAAACACTTTGCCTTGGGCATAGACGCCGTCCACCAAACCCCAGGCCTGCCCGGTTTGGTAGAGGGCGAAGGCGACTTCCACCAAGGAGGCTACCAACTCTTGGGAGAGGGGCCTTTGGCTTTGGAGTATGGAAACAAGTGTCCCAAGCATGGGGGGGGTGGCGTGGGCCATACCCCAACAGCGCCTTATTTGGCGACAAAGTCAAGTCGAGAAACGCACCTTGGGCAGTTTCGTCCGTTATGGGGCAGCCTTGGGCTTGTCCGCGGCTTTTTCGGGAGGGGTGTCCGCCGTTTTGGCGGCGCCGAGGCGGCTTGTGGCCGTTTTGGCTTCGGCGGCCAGTTTGTTGAAGCCTTTGACAACCATGAAAATACAGAAGGCGACGAGGAAGAATTCAACGGTAGCGTTGACGAAGTTGCCGATGCTGAGCACCGGCGCGTTGGCGGCCTTGGCGGCTTCCAGCGTGGCATAGTTTTGGCCGTTGAGGGCGACAAACCAGCTTTTGAAGTCAATTTCCCCCAGCAAGAGGCCGATGGGGGGCATGATGATGTCATTCACCAGAGAGTTGACAATTTTGGTAAAAGCCGCGCCGACGACAATGCCCACGGCCATTTCAACGGCGTTGCCGCGGGCGATGAAAGTACGAAACTCTTTAAGCATATGAATTCTTCCCTTCCCTTAGGTTATGGTATTTCAAATATTCCATACTCAAAGGCAATGAGAGAAGTTAACCGGCGCAAGTCCGGCATGCAGGTGAAAAGGCCCTAGACTGGCTTAAGGTTGATTTGAGTTGCCGCGACGGGTGGAAATATGGAGGTTTACCCCATCCAATGGGGCATGGAGGCGGGCTGTACTCACTTTAACATAAAACCGGCCTAGGGCAGTTGGCTACCCTAGGGGAGGGTAGGTTTAAGGAAGCCTTCGTCGAAGGGGAAAGGAAGCAATTGGGAGAGGCGGAAAAAGGCCTGTTGTCCTGAAAGGGTGAGGCAGAGGATGGGCAACTGGGGGGCGCCAAGCTCCAGCAAAACCTGTCTGCAAGCGCCGCAAGGTACAATGGGGAGGGGGGTATCGGCGAGGAGGAGGAGGGCCTTGGGGCGCTCTGCATGGGCAACGGCGCAAGCCAAGGCATTGCGCTCCGCGCAGAGGCTGAGGCCGAAGCTGGCGTTTTCGACGTTGCAGCCTGAAAAAATGCGCTTGCCTGTCCACACGGCAGCGCCCACCTGCAGCTTGGAATAGGGGGCATAGGCATGGGAGAGGGCCTCTTTGGCGCAAGCGGTTAATTCCTCCCAGGGGGTGTTGTGCATAGGGGGGTTATAGCAAGGCAAGGCTGTTGATGTCATGGGCCTCCGGCGCACAAATGCCGCCGGCCACCTCTTTGGGAGGCGGCGGCAACCCCTAGCCTGTCTAGAGAGGTTTCAAGTTGAAATGATTCTAAAGACCGGTTTCAATTTGACATGAAGTCGACGCGGACGAGGCTTTTGTGAAGGGAGTGCACTTAAGTGGGCCGAGCTGAACAAAAACGAGTCCAACGAAGAGAAAGTGGCAAAGTGGAACCGGTCTAGAGAGGTTTAAGGTTGAATGAAGCTGCTGAGACACACGGGGGGGGAAAGGTGGAGGGCAGGCGAGCTGGGGGCAAGGGGGTTTTGGCCGGCAGAACCTCCCTTACCCCCCCTGTCCCATGGGACAAAGTGTATTTGTTGAGCACAGCCTCCTCACCCCCGTTCCATGGGGCAAGGAGGCCTTAGTTCAACTTGGAAGCGGTCTAGGGTGTTCCTTGGCCTCTTTTTACCATTTCCCAGGCTGCGAGCACATAGCGGGTGCAGTCAACGCCGTTGATGGAAAACTGTATGGGCGGATTCTGCGGCGGCAAAACCCCTAGTTTGAAGGCATCCTCAATCAACATCGCCTGTTGCTCCGGACTGAGTTTTTCAAACGGCTTTCCGTCTACCACATCCTGATTGTAATAATAGCCGGTGTCATTGCCGATGCCCTTGGGATTTGAAGGCCCCCAAAGTTGAGTATATATCGCCTTGCTGAGATAGTCGATTCCACCATTCTGGTATTGCCACACATGCATCATTTCGTGCACCAGGGTGTTGTCCTCCAACGAACCATCGGCGCCCAGATAGGCCCATGACTTGGAAGGGATATAAATGGTGTTGCCGATGACAAAAGGACGGTCAGAGTCAAACCATTCGATGGCCCCCAGGTTGCCTTGTTTGATGACCACTTTGGAATAGTCGATGCTGTCGCCATACATGCTGCGCAAAAGCTCAATTTCTTCTGGTTTCAAAGAGCGGCCCTTGGTCTCAATACCCAAGAAACTTTGAATGGCGCTCACCGTTTCCATAAATTTGGAAATGACTTTGCCGCCTATCCAGGCCGCTGCATCGCCGAGCGCCTTGAGCGGATTTTTGAAAAAAGCGACCGCTGCTTTGATGAAAGCCTTCATCATCTTCATCGGATGCGTCAAGAGTTTCCACGCCAGCTTAAAGGGTTTTAAGAGGATTTTATAGGCCCCCAACATAACGACGTTGACAACGACTCTGGCAATCCACCCTACCACCTTCCCAAAAGTCTTTCCTATGGCCTTGGATAGCCAGTTCCCTATCTTTTCACCTAAATTTCCAAATGCCTGCTGGAGCGCCCTAAACATTCTGCTCAGAAATCGAAACATGTTGCGCAGAGCTCTGAATGCCAGGCCTATGCGCTTGAAGGCTTTTTTGATGCCCCCCCAAAGCCGCTTCCACCAGCTTTTCTTCTTGGGTTTCGCCGGCGCTTCTGTCGGCGCCGGCGCCGACATGAGCTCCGGCGCCGGCGCCAAAGCCGGCGCTTGTACTTGCGCCGGCGCTTGTATTTGTGCCGGCGCCGGCGGCTTCAGAGATTCCTTTATTCTTTCGAAGGCCTCACTCGAAAATTTGTCTATGTCCTTGGGAGATTTGAGCTGTGTCGCTTGTGGATTTGCCAGTGGAAGCGGCGTGTGGTTTTTTAGGTTCCCTGTGCCGACCCCCGTCCTCATTAACCTATTGTCCAATGAAAGTTTCATATAAACTTAACAAGCAAAATGTATTCCAATGTATTCCAAAAAACGCCACCCCCCCAAAGACCCCTCCTTCAAGGGGGGATAAAGGATAAAACATATTTAATTTTAAGGTATTATATGTGCTTTTAGCCCCCCCGAAGGAAACTTAGGGCGCTGGAAAGTAGGGAGGACAGGGTGAAAGTACGAGCTATGGCGTTCCTTTTTTGGACTCCTACCCATGCTTGCAAAAAAAACCGCTGCGGGGGAAAGGAGCGAAACCCCAGCAGCGGCGCCGTGGGGCCTACAGCTTCCCCACAGCCATATATCATCACTTCAGATTTCCGTATCCTCTTCGGCTTCCTCGCAGTCCTCCTCACAGCCCGAGGCCTTGGCTTCGTCTTCCTGTATTTCCTCACCGTCAAACTCCCATGGCGCTGCGCCCCCATGCAGCGGCGCCACAAGCGGACTTGGCCCGGGGGGCTGCGACGTCTTTGCAGAAGTCCCCCCCCTCTCTTCGGGCGAGGGGTTTGCGGGGAATATGGCCTCGGGAAGGGTTTCGTGTATGCAGCTCATCAGCTCTTTTGTCGTTGCCCCCGTGTTGCTGCTAACCAGACTTCCATCCTGAAGAGCACAGAAAGCAAGGAAGCCCTGGGACCATGTGTCTGTGTTTTTTATGCTAAGGTGATAGAGGCGGTTAGGGGACAGAGTTGGGGGGGCTTCAGAAACCGTCCAACCCTCACCCAAGTCCTGCCCCCAACTCCACGGGTTGGGACAAGACTGCCCACTGTTCTCTTCTGTTTTGGCTTCCCAAACAAGCTGACTTTCGCCTTTGGAGGTACGCGCCTCCAGAGAAATTTCTGTGCACGGGAGTTGGCTGGAAACAGCGAAGGCAAGGTTGTCCATATGAGCAACTCCCGGCGCAAGCGCCACTTCCACCTTGTTTTGAGGTTCCTTCCCTGGACAGGAAACGAGAGCCAAAAGAAGAAAGAGAACTATCAACATGTTAGGGCGCTCCTTTGCCTGCCTTTACCATTTCCCAGGCGTCAAGTACATAGGCGGTATAGTCCACACCGTTGATTTTAAATTTCTTGGGCGGATCCTCCGGCGGCAAAACCCCATCCACAACAGCGCGTTCAATCAACGCAGCTTGTTGCTCCGGACTGAGTTTTTCAAACGGCTTTCCTTCAGCCACATCCTTCTCATAATAATAGCCTGTGTGCCTTCCAAATGGATCTGAAGCCCCCCATGTTTGAGCATATACCGCCTTGGCCATGTAGTCGATTCCACCATTCTGGTATTGCCATACATGCATCATTTCATGGACCAGGGTTCCTTCATCCAACTCATAATCCGCAGGCACATAAATGGTGTTGCCTACCACAAAAGGAACCTTTGCAGCCATGCCGATAACCCCCAAGTTGCCTTCTTTTATAACCACTTGGGAATAGTCGATGCTGTCGCCATAAATGCTGCGCAATTTCTCAATTTCTTCGGGCTTCAACGAGCGGCCGGCGGTCTCAAGGCCCAAAAGCGTTTGGATGGAACTGACGCCTTTCATAAATTCAAACATCGCCTTGCTCACTATCCAGGCCGCCGCATCCTTGAGCGCCTTCAGCGGATTCTTGCAGAAGGCGATGATGGCTTTGATGGAGTCTATCGTCACTTTAACGGGGTGAGATAAAATATCCCACGCTACCTTTAGCGGCTTTAATAGGAGAAGCTCAACCCCTCGCGTTAGCCCCGTAATGGCTACCCTGACAATCCACCCCACTACCTTTCCAAAAGTCTTCCCTATGCCCTTTGACACCCAATTCCCTACTTTTTCACCCAGCGTGTTGAGGAACTTCTTCACCGCAGTGAAGGCCTTCTTGACGCCGCTGAAAGCCTTTTTGACGCCCCCCCAAAGCCGCTTCCACCAGCTCTTCTTCTTTTTCTTCGGCGGCGGCGGCTCCGGCTCCGGCGCCGCCGGCTTGAGAGATTCCTTGAGAGTTTTGAGTACCTCACTCGAAAATTTGTCGACGTTATGTGTGGATTTGAGCTGTGTTGAGGGTGAATTTGCCAGTGGTGTCGGCGTGTTGTTTTTGAGGTATGCCCCGCCTGCACCTGTCCCCGTTAACCTGGTATAGAATGAAAGTTTCATGTAAGCTTAATAAGCAAAATGTGTTCCAAAAAATTCCACTGGAAAATCCACTGCCCTTCAGGTGGGGAAATGGAGGACAAAGGCGATGGAATTCCAAGGTTTTTGGAGAGGCCTTGTTCCCCTCAGCGGACTTGGGGTTTTGGACGGCCATGCCCAGAGGCTGGCCATGGCGTCCCAATTTTGGACGCCAAACAGAGCATTCCAAGCAAAAAAAACCGCTGCGGGGAAGGAGCAAAAACCCCAGCAGCGGGGCCATGGGTAGCAACACATCCCCACAGCCATTTCAATGCTTTCAGTCTTCAGTCTTCTCTTCAGCTTCCTCGCAGTCCTCCTCACATTCCAAAGCTTCGTTTTCTTCTGCTATAGGCGCTTCCCAGGCCCTAGGCTCTATGGGTATTGCAAAAAGCGGACTTGGCCCCAAAGGCGCCGACGCATGTGCAGGCGTCTCCACCTCTTCAGGAGTCTCTTCGGTTTCTTGGGGCGGCTCCTCAGTGAATGTCTCCTCCGGAAGGTTTTCGTGTATGCAGCCCATCAGCTCTTTGCTCAGCTCCTCATAGTGATCGCTGACCAGGCGTCCATTCTGAAAAGCGCAAAAGGCCAGGAAACCTTGAGAGCCCCCTGCGTTTTTTATGCGTAAATAATAAAGGCGGTTAGGGGACAGAGGCGGGGGGACTCCAGAGACAGCCCACCCCTCCTTGTCTAAGCCCTCCCCCCACCTCCAAGGGTTTGGACAAAACTCTCCTTTGTCGTTTCTCGTTTGAGCCTCCCAAACCTGTTGCTCTTCGTTTCTGGGCGTGCGCAGCTTCAGCGAAATTTCTGTGCACAGGGCTTTGCTGTCAATGGCGAAGGCCAGGTTGTCCATGTCATAGGCCTCCAGTGCAAGCCTTAACTCCACATATTGGGGGGGCGGGTCAGGATCGCACTTTGAGTAGGCCACAATCAGCAAACAAATCAAAATGAGAACGGTCATCGACGGCCTTCCTTCCTCTCTCCTTATCATTTCCCAGGCCCAAGCACATGCGGGCTGCGGCCCATGCTGTTGACTGTATACTCTTGTGGTAATTCTGTCATTCACCTGTGTCCTTTGTCAACCCCCTTGCCCGGCAGCGGCAAGTTGGCATAGCAGGGCAAACGCAGATACCAGCACGAGTTGACAGAGTTTGCGCTTTGTTTGTTGACAGGCCTCATGCTGTCGCCGACATTGGATGACGCCTTTTCCCGCACCGTTTTTCCTGCTCCGGAATGCCTATGCCCAAACTTCAATTGCTGCCCTGCCTGCTCTCCTGCTGCCTGTGCCTCTGCGCTGCGGCTGCACCCCCCCAGGAGCAACTCTCTTCCCCTAAACTCGCACAGGTGGAACCCCTCTATGCTTTTGTCCATACCTTGGAAAAGGCTGCCGGCTATTTGGGCGTCGCCGAGGCCATGGAGAAAACAGGACTGCAACTGCTGCTTTTGCCCGCTACCCAAACCGCATGGAAACAAAAAGGCCTCGCCTTGGACAAAGCTTTCTTCCTGCATACAACGCCCGCCGCCTTGGCTTGTATGGGCGTCGCCGACGGCAAGGCCGTCGCTGCCGCTGTCAACGCCTTGCCCGGTGAGGCCAAAGCCCTACAGAAGGGCGTACTCCATTACCGCTCCGTCTCTACGGGGCCGCAACGCCCCTTCCTCCTCTTTTGGAATGCCTCCCTCCTCTGTATACGCCCCTACCGTACCCCGGTAGCCCCCCCTGCCTCAACGGAGACGCCCCCCTCCTCTAAACCCCCCGCTGTCCCTCTTAAAGAGCTTGAAGAAACCCTGGCCCAGGCCCAGGCCCTCTCTAAAACCATCGCCGCACAAACTTGGCCCGTCCTCAAGGCCTCCGATATGCACCTCCAAATGGAGCCCGTCTCCGCTAAACAACTCAAACTGCACCTCCCCTCGGCCCATATACCCTGGAAAATAAATGCCGCTAAAACGGATAAAACCCCCCTGGCCTCGGTTTCGGCTGACAGCGGAATACTCTTGAAGCTGCACGGCATCCCTGCTTCAGAAGTGTTGAAGCATATGGACTTTATTGCCGCCCTAAGCCCCAGGGGCGATGCGTTGCTGGCCCCCAAACAAGCCTGGTTCGCGCGCCTTTCACCGCTGCTGGCCGATACCTTCCTCGCCAAAATCGACTACCCCGAAGGGCGCAACTCGGAGCGCTTCTTGTTGGTGGCCAAAATCAACCCCGGCAGCGAAGCGGAGCTGGACACGTGGCTGGCCCAAATGCCCAAAGACGAGGCCGCCGGCGCTGCGCTGCCCACCCGGCGGGGTCCGCTGACGCTTGCGAGAAAGGGCTCCTGGGTTTTTGCCGCCACCCGCGAGGAATGGGCCCTCTCCCAAATAGAGCAACTCGAAAAGGCCAAGGCCGAGGCGGCGCCGCATGTCTCTGCCCTGGCTTTCCCCAACACCCTCGGGGCCGTCTTTCAGGGCGAAACCTTTATCAGCACGGCCCTCGGGCTTAGCCCCAGGCAAACACGTATGCTGATGTTTAACCTCCCACTCAAAAACCTCGTGGGCGCCCTGGGCCCCCTCAAGGCCACAGCCCAGCTGGCGGGCAATTCGACGGAGCTTTGGGTGGAGCTTTCTTTGGCGGACTAGGGGGGCGGACTAAGGGAGGGGTTTTAGCGCCCCAAACGGTGGAGGCGTTGGCGGTGGGTACTCTTGTCGAGTTTAACAAACAGAATGCCACGAAAGGCCATCAGCAGGTGCAGGCAAGCCCCTAGGAGGACAGCCATGACATAAAAGGGGAGGGGGCTCCACTTTATGAAATACCAGATGCCGACGCCGCAAAGCACATTGGGCAAAAGCCAGGCGAGCCAGTTTTCCTGCATAAACCTAAAACTTTGCCCTACGGTTTCTAAGCTGCCGTGGGTATTTTTAACATAGAGGGTTTCGGGTACGGCATTAAAGGCGACGAGGCAGAGGATTTGGATTCCAAGGTAGAGGGCGGGCCATTGGGGGTGTTGGGAGAGGAGGAGTTGGAGCAGCAAACGCGCTACCCAGAGGATGAAGAGGAAATTCATAATGGCCCAGAAATAGCGCCCTAGGCTGGCCTTCCACTCTTTGAGTGAAGTTTTGCTGCCCTCCACAATTTGGCACATAAAATAGAGGTAGGTACTCAACAGCGCATCCATAGCGAGCATCCACAGGATGTTGCCCACCCATTGGAGGGGAGCCAGGACGACGCCCAAAAAACTGGCCAGCAGCAGCAGGGCCACGGGCAGGAGGAAAGTCCATACGTTTTTGAGGGCGCCCGCAAGTGCCTCCAGGAAGGACGCCTTATAGAGGTTGAGATAGGCAAGCAGGGCGCGCATGTTGTGTTTCTAGCGCAAGGAGGGCATTTTGTGCCAATTTCATTTTATGTTACGGTTTTCCATTTTACACACACGTCTGGCCTGGGTGGTTTTAGCCTTATTCCCTATATGGGCTTGGGGCCAGGGGGGTGCAGGGGGGTGGCTGCTGTCCCCCCCCGGCGGGGCCACAGGGCAGCGGGCCATGTCCGGAGCGGCGCTGGTAGCCGCTAAGGGGGCCTTAGCGCTGGGGGGAAACCCTGCGGAGGTTGCCTCGTTGCGGGGGCTTGCCTTGTTTGCCTCTGGGGACTTTTCCTTGTCCACGGAGAAGACGCGTTGGGGCACGCAAACGCGTTTTTTAGCGCGGCCCCAATTGTCCGTGGCCTGGCGTTTGCCGGAGGGTTTTGCAGTAGGTTTCGCCTATGGCCGCGGCGAGCTGTTGGCGCGCGACACGGACGCCGAGGAAGCCCCCTCACGGCACATAGCGCTGCACCGGCTGCTTTTGAACGCCGCATGGGAGGTGACGCCGGGGTTTCGCCTGGGGGTAGAGTTACAATTGGCCACGACGGAGAATGCCTCCTGGGCCCTGGAGGGGGGAGGGGACTCTTGGAGAGGGGGGAGGTGGGCGGGAGCCACGCGCGCGGGCTTTTCCGTGGACATTATACCCAAGCAATGGACGCTGGCCCTGGTATGGGAAGAAGGCCTCTCCTTAGCTTCGCGTGGGGGGGTATTGGCGAGGCTAAAGACGCCGCACTCGGTGGCCTTGGCCACCTGGGTAGGGAGTATAGGGGCCTGGGAGTTTGAGGTGGACTTGGTTTATGGCTGGCAGCGTACATGGGCGGAGGCGGGGGGCAGTCTACAAGCCTATGAAGACACCTGGGGGCTACGTACCGGCCTAGGCCTATGGCTAACCCCGGTTATACAGCTAAGGGCGGGTGGAGCGGTATGGGTGCACACTCAGCCTCGGCGGGCCTCATGGCTACAGCCCATGGATGTGTGGAGCAGCAGTTTGAGTGTGGGGGCCCTGTGGCGCTATGGCCCCCTGCGTGTGGAGGCAGCCTGGCAGATGGTGGGGGGATTTGAGTCCTCCGAAGCTGCGCAGTTGGAGGCGAGGCAGCGTCTTTCGCATGTGTTAAGTTTAGGGGCGGGATGGAGCTTTGACTGAGGGGATTCAAGCTTTGTTGAACTTTAAGGCGAGAGGACTTGTCAACGGTGGGCGAGCGCATTAGCTTGTTTTTTTATGTTTGAAAAAGTTTTGGTTGCCAACCGTGGGGAGATAGCCTGCCGCATTATACGTGCGGCCCGCTCTCTGGGCATAAAAACCGTAGCCATCTATTCAGAGGCGGACAAGGGGATGCCTTTTATGGAGGCGGCGGATGAGGCATGGCCCTTGGGGGGCGCCTTAGCGAAGGACAGCTATTTAAACCGAGCGGCCATATTAGAAGCGGCGAGGGCAACGAAGGCGCAAGCGATACACCCGGGCTATGGTTTTTTAGCGGAGGATGCGGCGTTTGCGCATGCGGTTTCCGAAGCGGGGTTTAAGTTTATAGGCCCCAGTGTGGACACCATGTTGCGCATACACGACAAGAGTGCCGCGCGTTTGTTGGTGAAGGAGGCGGGGGTGCCTGTTGTCCCCGGCTCCAACGGCCAGGTAGCGGACATAGAAGGGGCCTGTGCCACAGCCGCCGAGTTGGGCTACCCCGTATTATGCAAAGCGGCGGGGGGTGGAGGGGGCATAGGGATGGCTTCAGCGGGGAACGAGTCCGAGTTGCGGCGTGCATTTGTTTCTTGTCAGCAGCGCAGCCAAGCGGCGTTTGGCAACCCGGGGGTTTATTTGGAGCGTTTTTTTGAAACGCCGAGGCATGTGGAGGTGCAGTTATTGGGGGACGGGCAGGGGCGTTGCATACATTTGGGGGAGCGCGAGTGTTCCATACAGCGGCGCCACCAAAAAATTATTGAGGAAGCGGGCTCTCCTTTGTTTGAGAATGGGGCGCGAGCGAAGTTGCGCCAGGCCATGTTGGATGCGGCCTTGGAAGTAGCGTCCATCTTCAACTATTCCAACGCGGGGACAGCCGAGTTTTTGGTATCAGGGGAGGAGTTTTATTTTATTGAGTTTAACGCGAGGCTACAGGTGGAGCACCCGGTAACAGAGTTAAGCACAGGGGTGGACTTGGTAGCGGCGCAATTCCAAATAGCCGCGGGCATGCCTTTGTTGTTGAAGCAAAGCGACATTATCAGCCATGGCCATGCGATAGAGTTTCGTCTTTGTGCGGAGGATCCGGTGAAGTTTTTGCCTTCGCCGGGGGAGATTCAGCATTTGGAGTTTCCGTCCTACATACGAGTGGACTCCGGCTATGTACAAGGCAGCCGTGTGACGCCCTACTATGACTCTTTGCTTGCCAAGCTGATTGTGCATGCCCCGACGCGCGCCTTGGCCCTGGAGAAAGCCAGGCGGGCCCTGCGCGAGTGTCGCATAGAAGGGATAAAGAGCAACCTACCCCTGCACCGACAGATTTTAGAAGACGCGGATTTTCAAGCGGGGCGTTTGACGACGCGCTTCCTTGATGGTTTTTCGAAAAAAGCAGCCGTCCAGGCGAAGCCTTTGAAGGAGATGGGTTTATGATAGAAGTTGCCGCGCACATTACAGGGACTGTGTGGAAGATTCAGTGTTCAGTAGGCCAACCTATAGCCGAGGGTGAAGTTTTAATTATTTTAGAGTCGATGAAGATGGAAATGCCCTTGGAATCACCCGAAGCGGGCGTTATAGGTGAAATTCGTTGTCGCGAATCTCAACCCGTAAACGAGGGCGATGTTCTAATCGTCTTGAAGACATGACACAAAGCCGTTTGTTATTTGAAGATTTGGGGGAAGGGGTTTGCCAGTTGACGCTGTCGAACCTTCGGCAGCGCAATGCATTGACAGCTTCGTTGTTGGAGGAGCTGATAAAAGTATTTTCAGGTTTCAAGGAGGTGAGGGCGTGGTTGTTGCGCGGGGAGGGGAGGCAGTCCTTTTCAGCGGGCTACAACATAGAAAGCTTGAAATACTATGAGGTGCAGGAGCGTTTACCGGACGAGTTGGTGGACGAGGCTTTGTGCGCCATAGAAGCGCACCCGGCGCCGAGCATTGCCCTCATACACGGTTTTGCCTATGGTGCGGGGCTTGAGTTGGCGACGGCATGCGACTTTAGGATTGCGGACATTTCGGGGATATTTTGCATGCCGCCGACGCGTCTAGGTTTGGTATACCCCATATGGGGGATACGCCGCATGGCGGACTTGGTGGGTTTAGGGAGGGCGCGTTGGATGTTTTTAACAGGGGAAAAAGTGTTAGCGCCGCAGGCATTGGAGTGGGGTTTGCTGAACGGGCTTTCGGAGACTCCTGAGGGGGCCGAGGCCCAGGCCAAGGGTGTTTGCAGGCAGTTGGCGGTGGGGGCGCCTTTGGCGATTTCGGGGATGAGGGAGAACATGCGGGTTTATTCAACGGGGCAACAGACAGACGCTGCAAGGCTGAAGCAGCTGCGTGAAGGGCGCCGTTTGGCCTACAACAGCCAAGACACGAAAGAAGGCCGTGCTGCCTTTTTGGAGAAGAGGCCGCCTCAGTTTAAGGGTTGCTAAGTGTCTCCGAAGAGTTGATGCATTTGCACGCCGAGGGCCGTCGCAATTTTATAAAGTGAAGAGATGGAGGCGGAGCTTTCTGCGCGCTCTATTTGGGAGAGCAAGGAGACCGACAAACCTGTGCGGCGGGCCAGTTGTTTGAGGGTGAGGCCTTGGCGGACTCTGCTTTCGCGGATGAAGCGCCCGATGAATTGGTGCAACTCTGCTTCAGGGTTGCGTTTCATGCCTTTGGTTTCGAGCACGCGGCGCACGGTTTCCAAGAAGCTGCCGGGCTCAATGGGTTTTTTGACATAGTCGGCAGCGGAGGCCTTGAGGCTGGCAATGGCCGTATCCACATTGGGATAGGCCGTAGCGACGATAATGGCAATATCCGAATCCATTTCGCGGATGTGTTTGAGGACTTCAACGCCATCCATTTTGGGCATCATCATATCGAGGATGACCATATGGTATTCAGCGGATTTAAGTTGTTGCACCGTGAGGGTTGAGTCCGTGAGGATATCGGCCAAATAGCCCTCTTGAGCAAGCAGGTGTTTGATATAGTCGGCGTTGTCTTCTTTGTCGTCGACAACCAGGATGCGGATATACACAACGGGCTCCTCTATGTCCCCTACAGTGAAAAATGGTTTCGTGCCTTAGCGGTTCCAGCAGCTATCGAGTGGTGCAGATTTCTGAAATCTTCTGATTAAAGGTGTTTTCCCGGGCATAATAATCCCTCAAAATTTTGCAGGCATCTTCTTTTCGCGTGCGGCTATGAGGCTCTTTGTCTTTCATAGAGAGATAGGTTTCAAACTCTCTGGGATAACGTGTTGTCGCAGGCGTATCTTTCATATTTGAAAGGATGAGGCTTGTTCTTGCGCGCTCATAAACGCACCGCGCCAGCTCACAGGACACCAGTTTTTTGTGCCGAGCGGACCAAGCGGCGATTTTGGAGGCGGTGGAAACCTCGCGGTCGGCTTGTTTTTGAAGTTCATCCACTTCATCCCAGAAGGAGATCCAAAACCTGTCCTCCGCATCGTCAATGAGCAAGGAAGGGGTTTCAGGGTCTGCATTTTTTTCAGGTGTGGCTTCGGTGATTTTGTTGGCGCGGGATGTTTTTTTGGTGGGGGCGCGTGTGGCTGCAGGCATAACGGCTGCGGACGTTGTTGCAACGGTTGTAGATTCTGTTACCGCAGGGGAGGGGTGGGTTGTGTTGCGAGGGGGGGTTATAGAGGGGTTAGGAGCGAGGAGTTCCGTTGCCGTAGGGGCAGCGGGTTTATGGGCCGGTTTTCCACCTGGTTTTTCCAATGCTTTATTCAGTTTAGAGGAGGGGTTGGGGTCCTGGGTTTTAGCAGAGGGTTGGAGGGCGTCTTTGAGGTGGGAGGTTTCGGTTTTTTCGGTGCTAGGGGGAGGGGGGTCGGCCAGGGGTTCAGAAGGTTTCTCATTGGAGGGGGGTGGGAGAGGTATATCAGGGGCAGTGGCCGGTGGGGGTGGTTGGTTTTGGGGAGGGGGCTGCAAATGGGGGGGCAGCGGGAGGTATTGATGGGCGAAAGCGTTGAGGGCAAGCCAAGGGGACTCATGGAGGGCGCCTATTTTCCAATAGAAATAGGAGAGGCCCGCCGCGACGATGAAGAAGGAGAGGATGAGGCCTATGCCGAAGGGGAGGAATTTGGAGGGGGTTTTGGGTTGAGGTTTTTTGGAGGGGGAAGGGGTGTGAGGGGATATTTTTTGAGCAAGCGGGGGGGAGGGCAAGAAGAACTGGAGCTCTTGTTTGCCGAGGGTGAGGACGTCGCCGTTTTCGAGGGGGAGTTGTTGATAGGGCTCGCCGTTGACGAGGACGGGGTGTTGGGGGTTAAGGGCGAGGTACCAGTTGTTGTTTTCGTCGCGTTCGACGCGGCAATGGAGGGGTGCGACGGAGTTATGGTTGAGGACGAGCTCGTTGATTTGGGAGCGGCCCAAGGAGAATTCGTTTCTGGAGCAGAGGAATTCGCGGCCGCGCAAGTCGAGGTTAAGGGCGACGAGGCGAGGGGACTCGTCTTCAGACAATTCGACGAATTCCGGCAGGCGTATGGTAGGGCGTTCAACGGGGGGCAAGTCGAAGGTTTTAGCTGGGGGAGGGGAGGGGCGTTCCTTAGGGGTAGGGGACAAGTCCAGGGTATCGACGGAGGAGATGGAGGCGACGACGTCGGTGACAGGGAGGGGAGCGACGTCATGGACATATTCGTCGAGCTCTGTGCCTTGGACAGGGGGTGGAGGAGGGGCAGCTTCAGAGGGGTATTCGAGTTCGTCATCGGCGTCGAAGTTGGGCTCGGTATTTTTTTCAGGGAAGAAGGAGGAGAAGGGGATAACGTTGTCGTTGGGGTGCCGAAGGGCAGGGGAGGGGAGGGGAGGGGTAGGCGAGAGGGGGGGCACGGTCCCATCGAGGACAATGTCATAGTCGCCGATGACGATGGTATCGCCCTTATGGATGACGGCCTGGCCTTGGACGCGCTGTCCATTGACGAGGATGCCGTTGTGGCTTCTCAAGTCTTCGATGAAGATTTGAGTGCTGTGGCGGAACAAGCGGGCGTGGTTTCGAGAGACATTGCGCTCGGTCAACTGGATGGTATTGCTTTCTCCGCGGCCGATGGTAATTTCGTTACGTTGAAAGGGGACGAGTTTTTTTCGACCTTCGTCGTCTTGGATAAGGAGCTTCAACACGAGACAAACCTGGGTTGTTGATTTGGGACGTTACCTTTGCTGCCGAGTTTTTGCTTAAGCTTTGAAGCCAGGGGCATAGCATAACCTAACACAGATGGAGCACCTAGGAGAGAGTGGTGGTGGTCAAAAATTTTTATCCTTCAAGTCCTAGGGTCCTCCATAGGCAGCGGGCAGTGGGGTATTTTAAGCTCAAGGGTCTATTCCTAGGGGAGGGGAGGGCATTTGGCATATACTGAAGAGAAGGGGGCTAGAGGGCTGTGTGGGGGGGGCATATGGGGTTGAGCATTTTGTTATGGGGGGGGAGGCTGGCCAGCAAAGGCGATGGGGCGGGTATTTTGAAGCGCTCCAACAGAAGCTCCGCAGGCACAGCATTGCCCTCTTGCCACAGGGTTTTGAGCCAAGCGCCGGCTTCGGGCCTGTGCCACCAGGTTTCTCCGAAGCGTTGCGAGAGGTATTCCCACATATGCTCTGCCAAGAGGGCAGAGCGCAGTTTGTCCGTCGTTGCAAAAAATGCTTCGCTGTCGACTCTCCAGCGTATTTCCTCGGCCTGAAGCGGTTGGGTACACAACACTTCGGCCTGAATGGCCACATGGTTTTTGGAAGCCGTTTCCGGGGCTAAAGTGCTGCTGGCCTGTTGGGAGAGGAAGAGGGCGGCTGTTTTGCGGAACTCAAATTCTGCCTGTGCAAGGAAGGCCTGCTCCCAAGCTTTTGCGGTGGACTCGGGCACAGCCTGCTCTTCGAGCCAGGTTTTGTTTTGAGCCAATTTTACAAACAACAGGGCGGCGGCATGGGACATAATGGGGGGTCCCAGGTGTCTGCAGGCCCACTGGTTGGGGGCGACATAAGTCCACGAGAGGGCGCGGGCCATTTCCCCCAGCAGTTGTTGGAGGGAGTGGGGCCCTTGCGCCGGTGTAAAGGAAAGCCGGCTGGCCTCAAGGCCGCCGTTAAGGGCCAGGGGCAGGGGGGGATAAATTTGTGTTATGCCCACATGGCGTATGAGTTGAGGTGTAGGCCACAAGCCCAGTCTTTCAAACACGGCGTCTGCCAGAGCGGCCTGTTGGGCTGAGGGGAAATGGTGGTGGGCGTCGCGGGGTTTGGCTTGGAAGAAGAAGGGCAAGTCCGCCCGGCTTGCCTTGTGCATGTTGCCCTGTTGGGCCGCCATGTTTTGCACCTGTGCACACCACTGGGCCTGTGTGGTGTCCAAGCGTGCTTGCACCCTCAAGGAGAGCTCCCCCAAGTCCACCTCTCTGAACAATTGGGTGGCGAAGGTTTCGTCCACGCCGAGGGATTGCAAGGCCTCGGTGGTTTTTTGTTGTCGGGTTTGAAGGGCCAAGTCCAAAGGGGTTGCGGCCTGCAGGGAGTCCAGCCAAAGGTTTTTTCGGTGGGCAGCATTTTTTTCATGGGCCAAGAGGCGCCCCAACTCATGCCAAGGAAAGTCCTTGGCCTCATACATGACGGTAAGGGTATTTTCCAGGCGGGCCACAGCGTTGTTGGGCTCACGCAGTTTATGGGCCAGCAACTCTCCGAGGACGAGGGCCTGGAGTTTTTGCAGTGTACAAGCTTGAGCGCTGGACTCGGGCCTGGGCAGGTTTTGCATTTGCCTCCATGTGGACTCTGAGAAGAGCGTCTCAAAGGGCGCATAGGCAGCGTCCAAGGCCAAGGGTTTGCCCAAAGTCCAATGTTGCCAAAGCAGGGTATTTTGGGTTTTGACGAAGGCGGAGGCTTCTTCTTCCCAGCGTTGAAGGGGAGGGGGGTTAGCCAACTCCGAGGGGGGGTAGCCGGGGGGTTGTCTAAGGCAGGCGAGGGGGCTAAGGGCGAGGCAGAGGCTAAGGAGGTGGGCGGCGCGGGGGGGTAGGCGACAAAATATTGGGCACATACGCGAAGGGGTATAAGCTTTTTGACAGCATGCCTACACAGAAGCAATGGGAATCTGCCCGCAAGCGCCAAGCCATGTATGCCGCGCTTCGCTCATTTTTCACCTCCCAGGGTTATTGGGAGGTAGAGACGCCGTGCATGGTGGCATTCCCCAGCATGGAGTTGCACGTGGAAGCTTTTGAGGTTGGTTTGTGCAGCCAGGGGGGGGGGCGTGGGCCGCAGAAACTCTACCTGCACGGGAGTCCGGAATATGCCATGAAGCGGCTTTTGGCGGACGGCAGTGGGCCCTTGTTTCAGATAGGCAAAGTATTCAGGAATGAAATGTTGTCGTCCTTGCACAACCCTGAATTCAGCATGCTGGAGTTTTACCGTCCGCACACGGACTATGGGGCCATTATGGAGGACACGGAAGGTGCATTGGCGGCGGTGGAGCGAGCGGTTTTGCGGGGGAGCGGTTTTTTTTCCCAGTTACCCTATGAGCGGCTAACGCTAAGGGAAGTATTTCTAAGGGAAACAAGCATAGACTTATGGGACTACATAGGTACTCAAGGGGAATATTATAACGGAAAGGGGCTAAGGGAAGCGGCCAAGCGCGCGGGGGTTTATGTTGGCAACTCCGAGGAATTTGAGGACGTCTTTTTCCAAATTTTTCTAGAGCGTATTGAGGGGCAATTGGGGAGGCAGCGGCCCACTTTCCTTTTGGAATACCCTGCGTGCATGGCCTCGTTGGCGAGGCTGAAGCCCGGCGAAGCGCGTGTAGCGGAGCGCGTGGAACTCTATGCCCGCGGTGTGGAGTTGGCCAATGGTTTTTCGGAACTCAACGACGCCATAGAGCAGCGTCGCCGTTTGGAGGCGGAGCGGTGCAAGCGCAAAAGCCTTGGGCGGGCGGCCTATGGGGTGGACGAGCGTTTTTTGCAGGCCTTGCCGAGGATGCCGGCGGCTTCGGGCATAGCGATTGGGCTTGACCGAGTGTTGATGTTGCTGTTGGGTGCGAAGTCCATTGCTGAAGTTTTGTTGTTTCCCGTTGAGGAGTATTTTGGATGGAGTTAACGGTAACGCTTTTGAGGGGCATTCCTGCGGCCTTGCTGACGGGTGTTTATTCGACGTTGATTCTACTCGTTTCGGCGACAAGGGGCTGCAAGGCGGCGGACCCGTTGGTATTTGCTTGGAGTCGATGGGTGTTGTGGTGTGCGGGGCTGGAGACGATGGCCAAGGGGCTTGAGCATATGCCTTCAAGGGGTTTTGTTTTGGTAGCCAACCACCAGTCCTATTTTGATCCGATGATTTTATTCCGTTATATTCAACAGCACATGCGTTATTTGGCGAAGTGGGAGTTGAGCAGAATTCCCATTTTTGGCCAAGCCATGGTGTGGAGCGGCAACATTTGTGTACGCCGCGACAAAAAGTCCGACCAGGGTGTGATTGAAGAAGCGGCCAAACGGATTCACGCGGGCACCAACATTGGATTTTTTGCAGAAGGCTCCCGCTCCGTAGACGGGAAGCTGAAGCCTTTCAAGAAGGGGGCGGCCCGTGTCGCCATAGCGGCCCAAGTCCCCATTTTGCCGGTAGCGATGGCGGGCGTCCGGGAAGCTTGGCCCCGCGACAAATTGCGTATACGCAAAGCCAAGGCGACATTGGTGATGGGAGAGCCCATTTCCACGGAGGGCTTGACGTCGGAGGACGTAGACGCCTTGACGGCGCGTGTGCAAGCAGCGGTAGCGCAACTTTTAAGAGAGGGGGAAGTTTTATTGAAGGAGTGGGAGCAGAAAAAGTGAAAAAATGTTTTTTTGCCCTCCCGGGCGGGGTTTTCTTGGGCCTGCGGCCCGGCTGTTTCTAAAACGGTTTTTTTGCCCTCCCGGGGGGGGTTATTGGTGCTGGGCCTGCGGCCCGGCCGTTTTCCGCTGCGCGGCGGCAGTAGGTTTCGCCTACCGGCGAGTCACTTTTTTGTGTGACAAAAAAGTAACCAAAAAAACACCCTCCGGGG